>ERZ824600.3044-NODE-3044-length-16590-cov-2.662353_pt1 | contig 16590 bp, 9 predicted proteins | sample MGYA00519933_ERZ824600 | MGnify/ENA primary metagenome ERZ824600 (study PRJEB31778, sample SAMEA3449178) | human gut metagenome | biome: human gut; feature: human-associated habitat; material: faeces | place: United Kingdom | collected 2010/2012 ... | reverse complement strand
GCTCAGAAAATGACGCATCGGCGCGTATCAGCTTAACCCTTCAGGCCCCGGGTTTTCCGCCAGCAGCGCGCGCGTTTCAAGCGTAAAATCGAACATGCGCCTGACGAGAAAGTTCGTATAAAAGTTGTTATCCACGATGGGATTGTATTCGTCCGGCCCGCAGATGACGTTGATGCAGAACTTTCCGCCCCGCGCCTCGATGAAGCTGCCGCGGTGGGAGAGGCACTTCGACATTTCAAAGAGCATCTCCGCGCCGTAATCGACCATAAACGCCTCGTCGCCGGAGGCGTCGTAATACGCCTGCATCGCGAAGGAAATATCCGCGTCGATGTGGTACTGCGCCGTCGCCGCCTCGAAGATCGCCCCGCACTCCTCTCCGTCGATGGTATTCCAGCTGTAAAGCGCGCCGACGTCCTCCATCTGCCGCGCACGCTCCCGCGAACGGTCCAGAAGATGATAGCGGTACAAGAGCAGATCGCGGGAAATTTCCTGCGCGCCGTAAGTGAACATAGGCATCATGTACATCTCGGTGTCCCAGAAGGTCTGCCCGCTGTAAACGGTGCCGGACAGCCCGTTTGCCGAAATATTCGTATAGCCGTCCCTGCCGGCGGACTGATAGACCTGAAAGAGGGAAAAGCGGATCCCCTGCTGCACGAGCGGGTCGTCGTCGATCTCGATATCCGAATACGACCAGAACGCCGCGATTTCTTTCGTGTTTTCTTCGAGCAGCGCCTCGTATCCCCGCGCGGCCGCCTTGCGCACTTTCTCCGCGAGGAAGGAAGCATAATCGGGGACGTCCTTATCGCAGGCGAACCCCGCAGTCCGCTCGTAAACGGCGACGGCGCCCGCATCCAGTGAAAAACTGCGGGAACAGACGAGCGCACTGCCGGATTCTGACGTTTCCGCTTCCGCCGGAACGGACAAACGCTCCGCCGCCGCGCAGGCGACGGAAAAGCCGCTCTTTTTCGTCTTGTACGCCGCCGTCGCGACTTCTCCCGTGCGGGAAAGGCCGAGCGGCTCGTAAACGGCGTCCTTTCCCTCCCCGTCGTGAATGCGGCTGTCCGCCGTGCGGAGCGCCGAGACAATGCGGCAGGACAGGGGCGCGCGCGCTTCTATTGTGATGCGCGCCGCGAGCAGGTGTTTGTCCTGCTGGCAGGCAAACCGCTCAAAGGTGAGAACGGCTTTCTTTCCCGTCTGCGTCGTGAAGACGAAGGTGCGCGTCAGCACGCCGTTCTTGAGGTTCAGGCTGCGGGAATATCCCTCCCGCGTCATCGCCGCCCGCTCGCCGTCCAGGTATACCGTGACGTCCAGGGGATTTGCCTGGCGGGTGATGACCTGGGTACGCCCCGGAAAACCGGGGCGGCGCCAATTATAAACGATATCGTGATATTCGTAAACTCCGTTCAGCATGACCGTCGGATCGGTGTACTCCGGCGCGCCGTCAAAGCCCTCTTCAAAAAAACCGCGGACGCCGATATAGCCGTTTGCGACGGCGAATACCGACTCCCTGACGCGGTTGGTCCCCTCGTCGAAGACGTCTTCCGTGACGCTCCAACGCTCGGGACGGAACAGAATGGGGCGGTTATCATCGTAAAGTTTTCTCATGTTACTTCCTTTGCGGAAAGACATACGCCTTGCCGCGCTTGATTTCATACTCTTTTCCGTCCGGCAGGATCAGCTTCCCGTCGAGCGCGGAACTGGAAACGGCGATCTCCCCGCCATACGATCGGACGGTGAGCGTTCCCCGGGAAAGGGGATAACGCGCGGAAAAATCGGGCAGCTCGGGCGCCGGACAAAGCGTGAAGGAACGGGGACTCATAGTCAGCCCGACAAAGTATTTGCCGAGCAGATAGAGCGGCGACGCGCCCCACGCGTGACACAGGCTCTTTCCGTAAGGACGGTCGTACATGGAAAGACACGCGTCTCCCTCCTCCGCAGGATCGTACCGTTCCCAAAAGGAAGTGGCGCCCCGGTCGAGCATACCGCCCCAGTACGAGCGGATCTCCCCGAGGACATATTCCCTTTCGCCCAGCTCCGCCAGCGCGGAGAGCTCGTAAAAGCGCATATAGGGCGTGACGATGGGCGGAACGCCGTCGTCTTTCAGGAAAGCGCGGATGCGCTTTTTCTGCGCGCCGTCTGCGAATCCCGTCACCACGGCGATCACGCTCGGCTGGCGGAAAAAGGTTTTCTCCTCCGACCAGGCGAACGCGCCGCGCCCTTCGTCCCAGAACTTGCGGTTCACGGCATCCTTCAACGCGGCCGCGCGGCGAAGATAGGACTGCTCCTCCCCCCGATCTCCCGCGACGCGGGCAATTTCAGCCATGCTTACGTAAGCGCGCCACAGGAGGATCTGAAGGTAGGAAAGCGTTCCCTCTTTCACGAGTCCGTCCGCCCAGTCCACGAACACCCAATCGCCCTCCAGCCCCTCCATCATGCCGTCTTCGTTCAGCCGGCTTCTGATGAAGGACATGTAGGCGAGCGCCCTGCCGTATATGCTGCGGAGAAACGCCTCGTCCCCCGTGTGTTCGCAGTAATCCAGCAGCGCGGAAAACCAGAACAGCGTGTAGTCGTTGATGGTGTTCATGTGCTGGGTCACTTCTCCCTTGCCGCCGAGCGCGGTGAGCGTGCGGCGCACGATCTCCGTCTCATAATAGGAATACCAGTTCATCATGACGCTCTGCGCCGTATCGCCCATCCACACCCAGCGGTCCCGCTTGATGCCGTCGATATAAAACTCGCGCGCGGTGAGCTCCATCGTGTAAAGGGAGGTATTCCAGATCTCTGTCAGGCGGCGGTCGGCCGAAGAAAAGGAAGCGGCGCGCGGGTGGGGCGCATATTCGATCTGACAGCCGAGCGCCCCGTAACGGACGCCCTGCGTACGGATCAGCGCGTAGCGAAAGCCGCGCGCATCCTCCGCGCGGGCGGTCTTATTTCCCTTTACGGAAATGACGTCCAGCGTCTCGCAGTGCGCGGGATCGAGCGCTTCCCGCTCGGATTCCCCGTAGAAAATATTGATCGTCCCGCTGCCGGTCACGCCGGTAAAGAAGAGCGCGCCGAAGATCTCTTTCCCGAAATCGTAGAGCAGGCCGCCGTTTTCTTCCCGCACGCACTCGTATGCGACGGCGCGGCGGGGCAGGCGGAACGCGCCGGGCGCGCGCCTGCCGTTTGTCTCCGCGGCGTTTTTCCAGATTCCGTCGAACGCGGTGCACTGCCAGCTTCCGTCCGACACAATCCCGCTTCCGGTCACCCTCAGCGCCGGAAGCGTGCGGTCGTTAAAGACGGAGACCGTGAGCGAATGCTCGCCCGCCTCCAGGCGGAGGACGGAGGTGTCGCCGTGCAGGTAATTTCCCGGAATATCCAGTTCCACGTTGTAACGCCCGTCCGCCTCGATACGGATTTCGTCCGGCGCGGAGAGCGTGAACCTGCGCGCAAACTTCACGCAGGAATACACCTCGCACATGTGCCAGATGGGAGGCATGATCAGCTCTCTGTCACGCCTCCGCATATTCAGTTTGTTCAGCAGCATGATTTCATGATCGCCGGGATATGAAATCCACTTTGCTATGCGGCGCTCCTTCATGCGATGCTGCTTCCGACGTGCGTCACGATGACGTTGGAATAAACCGCGGAACCCTCGTAGCAGAACGCCGCCTTGATTTCTTTGTTTGCAGTCATCTGCACCGTCACGGAGACGATCAGGTGTTTCGCCCCCAGTTTGATGACGCGGGCAGCTCCGGCCGTACCCTCTGAGTAATCTTTCAGGATATCCCCGTTGTACTTGATTTCGTTAAACGAACCGCCTTCCGCATAGATTCTGATCTCGCTGAACGCAGCGTAGTCATCCCCTTTCACCCGCGTGGTCTCCACTTCAAACGCGATCGTATAATAGTCCCCGACCACAAAGCTCTCCTGTACGCCCGTCGAATAGAATGTGTTCCAGGTCTGGTTCAGCACCTCTACTTTGCCGCCCGCCTGGTTTTCGGCGACTACGTCGCCTTTCACCGCGATGAACCCGAACGGTTCGCTGACTCCCGTCAATTCCACGGCATAAGCGTTTGCGGAGAGAGAATCGAGATAAGCCTTTTTCAGCGTCAGTCCGAAATTTTTAAGAGAATAGTTCTCCGCATCCACAGCCGCGCCGTTCACTTTGACGCCCGCAGCCGCGACCGTCACGGGGACAAAGAGGTCTCCCGTGCCGTCCCAGGATACGGTGGAGGCGGGCGCGGCGATTTCCAGCGTGCTGCCGATGTGCGTCACGACGACGTTGGAATAAGTCGCGGATCCCGCATAACAGAACGCCGCCTTGATTTCTTTGCTTGCGGTCATCTGCACAGCCAAAGAAAGAATCAAATGCTTCTCGCCCAAGCGGACGACGCGGGTTGCTCCGGCCGTATCCGCAAATAAATCCTTCTTGATATTGCCGTTGTACTCGACCTCGTTGAAGGACGACTGCCCCTCTGCGTATGTTCTGATCTCAGACTCAGCCTTGTAATCGTCTCCTCTCACGCGCGTGGTCTCGATTTCGTACGTAATCATGTAGTAGTCGCCGGCTATAAAGCTCTCCTGCACGCCGGTCGTGTAAAACGTGTTCCACGTTCCGTCCGCCGTCACGCTGCCGCCCGCCTTGTTCTCAGAAACCACGTCTCCCCTGATCACGATGAAGCTCGCGCTCTGATCTCCTTCCGTCAGTTCGACAACGTAGGAATAAGACTGAACCGTGTCGAGATAGGACCTTTTCAGCGTGAGAACGTAATCGGAAAGGCTGTAATGTTCCGCGCCGACCGCCGTCCCGTTTACCTTGACGGAAGCCTGATCGGTAAAGGTCACGGCTGCGGAGAAATCCGCAGCCCCGTCCCACGCCAGTGTGACGGGATTGGAAGCGGGGGCTTCGGTGTTGGATCTCAGTTCGCTGCCGACGTGCGTCACGATGATTCCCGACCAGGTCGCGGAGCCTTTGTAGCAGTACGCCGCGATGATCTCCTTCGAATCCGCCATCTTCAGCGCCACGGAGAGCAGCATGCTGCCGTCTTCCAGCACGACGACGCGCGACGCGCCCCAGGTATCGCTGTAATCGTCTTTGATCACGGCGCCTTGATAGGAAATTTCACTGTAAGAGGACAGTCCCTCGACATAGGTGCGGATCTCGTTCTGGTCTTTCTGCGATTCGGGAAGATCTCTCACCGTGCTGATCTTGTAAGTGACCATATAATAGTCGCCGGAGACAAAGTTATCCTGAACACCCGTGGTGAAGAAGTGATTCCACACCCCGTCTACCGCCGAAGAGCCGCCCGCTTTGTTTTCCCAAACGGATTCGCCGTATACAACCATGATGGTCGCGCTCTCTTCTCCTTCGGTCAGCTCAATCGCATAGGAATAGGATCTGATCTCCGCAAGGTAATTGCGCTTGATCGTGAGCACGTTATCTTCAATGGAGTAGGCGTTCGGATCCAGCGCTTCACCGTTTACCTTGACGGCCGCGGCGGAGGTAAACTCCACTTCCGCGACAAAATCTTCCTGCCCGTTCCAGGCTGCCGTGATCGGCTGATCGATCGCGGGGATCAGGAAATCGGGAACGGTCTGTTCTTCCAGGTGATAGATCACCAGATCGTCGAACACGACGCTTCCGGGGAAGCAGAACGCCATCTCGAGCACGCCCGTCAGTGCGGGAAGCGTGAGCGAAATATTCATGCTGCCGTCCGCGTTCTGATAGACGCTCGCCTTTCCGTAGGAGAGCGCGCCGTTGTCCGCCTTGATTCTGCCGTCGTATGTGATTTCGCTCAGGGCGTTCGGGATCTCGAAGAGCGTTCTCAGCTCGTTATAGTTCTGATCGGTCTCGGGAAGGTCCCGCGAAAGCACTTTGATGCGGAAGGAGATCATATAGTAATCCCCGTTGACGAAGGAGACCCCGCCCGCCGTTTTCAGGAAGGTGTTCCAGTTGTCCTTCGTGGCGGCGCCGTAGCGGTAATAAGAGTAATTTCCGCTCAGCGCGTCCTTTCCGGAGACGATGGAGCCGTCCTGCGTGGACTGCACATAGAAATCATACCCCTCCTCGTAAACGCCGCTCTCCGCGTTTAAGGTCGCCACAGCCGCGCCCTTGTGGGCATAGATGACGGACGTCCCCTTGTCGTTGGAGACTTCGATCACCGCGAGCGTCGTGGTCACTTCCGCAAACGCATCCGCCTCGATGGTCAGGACGCCGTCTTCGAGCGCGTAGAGATCGGAGCCGATCTCCTTCTGATTGACTTTTACGCCGGTGACCGCGCCGCCGCCGGCATCCGCGCGGAAGGATACGGGATGGCCTTCGTCCCACGCGACGATGCTCTCCGTTCTCATGGCGAGAATTTCCGCGCCTTTGACGGTGAGAACGGCGCGGTTCGCCTCATCCGATACGTTGCCCGCCGCGTCGAGGACGTTCGTATACGCGACTGTGATCTGTTTTTCCGCATTTACTTCGGTGATCTTATCCGCCAGATAGGCGTTCAGAACGGTCAGCGTTCCGTTTTCCACCCGATAGTCTCCGGAAGAGAGGGCCGCACCGTCCATAGATACGCCTTCGATCAGAGAGACGTCAAAGGGAAGCGCGGCGGAAATATCCGAAACGCCGCCCACGTAATAGGTCGCCTCGCCCAGATCGATCTCCTCGTTCGTGAGAGACATCTTCGTCTTGACGAGGTCAACCGCCGCCAGCGTGACGGGGTGAACGTCGCTCGCCCCCTTGCGGAAGGAGAGCGCGCCCGCGCCGCCCGTAAAGTATGCGGATACCTTCCAGAAATCGCCCGCTTTCACCGCCGTCGTGCGGTCGTCCGCCTGGGAGAGAAGCCCGTCTTCGGTGAGCGTCAGCAGTTCTTCTTCCCCGTAAAACAGCGTGAGGTAAGCCGCTTCCGTCTTGACGGAGAACGTCAGCTGATAGACGGCCTGCTCCAGCCCGCTGCCGAATACGAGCGCTTCAGGCGCGCCCGTCAGTTTCACGCCGTCCGCAGCCATCTCGTACTCCGTTTTCACGGCGCCGAGATCCGCGGTCAAGCCGACGTCTTTCACGCCGCCGAAGGTGCCGCCCAGCACGTACGAAGCGGCCTTTCCCGCGCCGCCGCTGGGAGAGACGGAGAAGGATTCCGTCCGTTCGCCCGCCGCGGCGGTAAAGATACAGGATTGCGCCGTCAGCGTATCCAGATAGGACGCCTTGACGGTGAGTTTATAATTTTCCGCGTCGTAGGAGAACTGATCGGCGGTAAGCGCCGCGTCGCCGTTCTTCACCGAAACGGTTTCGCCCTGCGCGTCAAAGAAGAAATCCACGTCCGCGCCGCGGGCGGGCTGTCTGCGGACGTAGCGGCTTCCGTTTTGGATCTGTTCGCCGACGAAGAGCACCAGCTCTTCGGAGCGTTCCCCGCTCTTGATCACGAGGGAGTATTTTCCCTCTACGAAGGCGTCCAGCGCGGCTTGGCTGATGATGAGAACGCCGTCTTCCGCCGTATAATCGCCCGATCTCAGCGCCGTCGTGCCGACGGAGACCGAATCGACGCTTCCCGTCCCCTCGTAGGAGATGACGAGATCCTTCGTGTCGTTCCAGTTATAGAACTCCAGCGTGCTCAGGACTTCAAAGGTCGGGTCGGACGGTTGGGGGTCGGGTCCCGGCCCCGGGTTAGGGGTTTCTTCGCAGGCAGCCAGGCCGCATAACGCGATCAGCAGACCAAGCAGCAGCGGCAGTAATTTTTTCAACATTTTACTCCTCCTTAACATTTTTTTCATTCGATGATCAGCGTACAGGCGGAACGCACGTAATCGGACGAAAGGTCGATCGTAAACACGCCGTTTTCCGCCGTACAATCAAAGGATTTCAGCTCTTCCGCGCCGCTCATTACCCTGACGGTCACGGAACCCTTGGCGTGCACGTCGCCGAGGCGCACGACCAGTCCCGCGCCCTCCTTGCAGGAAAGCTCGATCTTTCCGTCTCTGTAAACGGTGAGATCGTACGCTTTTCCACCGTAAGTGAGGTCGCGCATGCCCATATATTCATAGTCCTCGGGGATCGCCGGCACAATATGCAGTCCGTCGTATTCCGCCGTGGTTCCCATAAAGCCGTTCAGCCAGGTCATGGGGATCAGTCCGCTCTCGGGGAATTCGTTGGTGATCCCGATCATATCCGTCCAGCCGTAAGCGTTGGGCGGGCGGCGGTACAGCTCGTCGATCGCATACTCCTCCGCCAGAACCTTCCACCGGTTCAGAGCGCTCTCCGGGCTGACGATGTCGATCCGGTTCATGATATCGTAATATTCGGGATAGAAGATCGTTCCGCCGTTCTGAAAGTGCTGGCCGTAAGAATGCGTCGTCTCCACGTTTGCCTGGCCGTACCAGTCAAAGTACCAGTACTGTTTTCTGCCGTCCACTTCCTTGGAGGGGGTATCCTCCATCGCCACCGTCGTGACGCGCGGCGCGATGCGGAAATAGTAGATATCTTCGCCCGTGCTGCGGTCCCCTTCCACTTCGCTGTTTCCCACCAGCCAGGTGTAGATGAGATCTTCCTGCCGCTCGTCCGCCAGCCCGTAATGGATCGCCTCCATGTTCAGAAACGTCATGCCGTAATCGTACTTCGTGCCGTCCACGTCGATGCAGGCGATATAGCGGTTCGTCGTATCGCTCCAGAACGTCTCGTTGAACTTCTGTTTGGTCTTGGCGGCGAGATTGCGGTAATATTCCGCTTCGCCGTCGTTGCCGCACATGAGCTCGATTTTTTCCATGGAAATCAGCGCACTGTAAAAGAGCATGTTTTCATAGGCGTCCAGATAGCCGAACAGAAAGTTGTCCCAGTAATTGGAGCCGTAGTCGCCGATCCTGCCGAGATTCTTGCCGTTGTTCACCGTATCGTCGAGGATTACGAGGCCGTCTTTGCCGTGCATGTCGTTGAGGATATAGTTCATCGCCATATCCACCTTCTGGCGCACGGTCTTTCCGACGGAAGCGTCGTCCTTGACGTGCTCTTTCTGCGCGTCGTCGCTGATCACGACCAGCTTGGTATCCTTCTGCGAGAGAAGGTCCGTGCTGTTTTCCCAGCACATCACTTCGTAGACGCCGTTGATATAGCGGAACATCTGGTCGTAATGGTAATGGTCGTCCGTCTCGCCCGCGATGTTTTTCGTGGGCCAGTGCGGGCTGTCGTACCAGTTCCAGATAAAGCCGTCCTCCCGGATCGGGCGGTCGATGATGTAGTTTTTCAGCTGATTTTTGCGCGCCTCGTTGTCGTGCGGCCCGGTGAGGACCGCCATCCACTCGTACCACGTCGGCTCGGTGCCGAACCACATGACCGCGTCTCCCGCCGCGCCCGTCATATATGTGTAGCGGTAATACATGGCGTTCGCGGTATATGTCACGTCGTCTTCCTTGTCGGAGAAGAACGGATACGTGAGATAATCTTCATTGAAGCCGTTCAGCCAGTCCACCTCGGAAGCCGTTTTCAGCGTTCTGTATTCTCCTTCGGTCAGGTCGATCTTCGCCTCGGTCTTCTTTTCCTCCGGATTACAGCCCGCGAGCCCGGTCAGACCGACCGTAACCGCGAGAATAATGCTCATCAGTCTCTTATTCATCTCTTTTCCTCCTTCTCATAAGCAGCGGGACGCCCGCCAAAAGCGCCGCGGCGAACAGGACGGCATTCCCGCAGGTGACGGCAGAGCCGCAACCGCCGCCGCCCGTGACGTTCAGCGTGAGCGTGAGCGGCATGGAAGACTGCGTGCCGTCGTTTGCGACGATCTCGAGTTCCAGCGTTCCCGCCTGATCGGGCGTGTATTTCCAGACGCCGTTCTCCACCGAACCGACGTTCACGGTAAAGCTCAGCGGGGATATCTCGGATTTGAACAGCTTGGTGAGATCGATGGAGATCTCCTTGCCCGCCTCATAGGAAGCGCCGTCGTACTTGGACACCTCGGATAAAACGCGCGTGGGGGGATCGACCGTCTCGATTTCCGTCGTCTCGTACACGCGGATCGTGGTGTCGCCCGAGATAAAGAACTGCAGCTCGGCGTTGTTGTCGATATAGGCGTCCTTAATCTTCTGTACATAAGAATCGAAATTGCTGAAGATCTCCTCGCCGTTCAGCAGGAACTGATACGCGCCGCGGTACAGCCTGATCTCCATGCTGTTCTTTTCATACCATTGAAACGGCACCGTAATGTTATTGACGCGGTAGCTCTCCAGCCCCTCGTCCGGATTGGCGAAGATGATTCCGATCTGGATCTCCTCCTGATTCACCATGTCCGCCGCAGGATCGTACGTCATCATGACGCCGATGGACCAGCAGGTGTTGTACCAGTCAGTGGAGCCGTCCGAGAGCGCCACGCTCATCTGCGTGACTGCGTTGCCGGGCGCCAGGGCGAAATCCATGCGGAATCCGTCGAAGGGAACTTTGACGTTCTTTTCCGCAGTATACCCTTCTCCGGCCAAAGAGAAAGTCGCCTCCGTATCGGGCGAGGCCTCGCCCCAGTTGGGCGCAACGAGATAGTGCCCCTGCTGCCAGCCGTCCGGCGCGATATACGCCTCCACCATGTAAGAATAACCCGATATGGAGATCGTGGTTCCCGCGCCGCCCTCGCTCTCCAGCTGCAGGTACGCGATGTTGCTGGCAAAAGAATCCTGGACAGCGACCAAAGCCTCTTCGAGATTCCCGCTCAGCGTCAGTTCTCTGTTGTTGACGCGGAGCATCCAGCCGTAATTGGTATAGCCGAAGTTGACGTTGTTTTCCACGTCGTACTTCCAGCTGAAGTCCGCGGAAGACGCCGTCGCGCATTCGGTTTCTTCATTCCCGTCATACGTACGGATTGAAATTTTCGTATTTTCTCCCTCCCGTACGAAAGCAAGAATGAGCGCGGGCGCCTGTTCCGTCTCATACCAGCCGGCAGCGGACGAAAGAATCACGTTGAACGCGTTGTTGTCGCTGTCGTCATACTTATCCATGCGGAATTTAACGCCGAAGCTGTCCATCCAGAAACGGGAAGCGGTGTTGATAACCTGATAGGCGCCGCCGTCCAGCGGAGAATAGATGAGCTGATTGGAGCCGTCCGCGGTAATGACGGCGGAAGAACCGGCCGTGTTTTCGTACTGGCTGACGAAAGACGCGTCCTCCAGACTCTTGACCGCGACCGCTTTGACGATGGATTCGCCGTTTGTGCGGATGGTCAGTTTGCAGGCTTCGTTGTCGTAATTCTGCTCGATGAATGCAGTGAGTTCTTTCAGGTCGCAGTCCACGAGCGCCTCGTTGACAACCAGTTTATAGTATACGCCGACGCGCCTGATCTGCAGGGAAACGCTCTCGGTATACGAGGGATTCTGCAAATCCATGAAAGAGAGCGCGTGCGTCCCCGTGTATAGGACGGTCTCCTTCCCGCCCGCCGCCATCGCGAGTTCCACGTTGTTTTCCGCGGCGTTTTTGACCGAGAGGCGGATCTCATTGCCGCCGTTGCCGCCGAACAGGAGGTCGACCGCCTCGTTCTCCTCCGCCGCCAGATTCAGCTTGACGTACGCGTTTTTCAGCGTGGCGTCTTCCGTTTTGGCGATGGAAAAGCCCTTTCCGTCCGCACTCTTAAAGCTGCGCATCCGGACGCCGTCCAGCGCAGAGAGCACGCTGCCCGCTTCCACCTTCCAGCTCGCATCCTGTCCGAATTCCGCGAACTGCGGCTCCGCCATTTCGACGGGCGCCGTGCGGACGTCCAGCACGCAGCGCGCGTTCATGGTCTGTCCCCAAATCTGCAGATATCCCTTGCCGTTGATGAAGCTCTCTAAAATCCCCATTTCTTCCAGGCGGGCGGTATCCAGATTTTTTGAACTGGAGTCCAGCTCAACCCCATTCACGGAGAAATACAGAAGACCGTCGTCCTTGAAATACATCTTGAAGACGTTTTCCTGAGAGCCGTCCCAGTAAAGGGGCGCGTCCGGTCCGGCAGGCTTTGCCAGATTATTGTAGCCGTTTGGATTTGTGGTATTATGCGTAATGCTGCACTTGTTGTTCGCGCGGTACGCCATGTCGATGGAAAAGGAGGCATCCGAATCCAGCCACCAAGTGGTATCGCACGAGAAGATGATCTTCAGGTTCCCCGCATTTCCGCCGTAGTTCAGCCAGAAACGGAACTCAAAGCCGTCGATGTAAAAGGGCTTCTCGGTATAGCAGGCGGTAAAGTCCGTCCCGCTCTTCTGATAGATGTTGACGCCCTTGCCGTCTTCGTTGTCATAGGAGACGACGACAGTGGTGTCCCGCCAGCCCGCCATCGGCGTCCAGGCGGAAACCTCGTCGTAAGAGGCAAAAGCCCCGGCCACGCCGCACAGGCTGAGCACAAGCCCCAGCAGAAGCGCTGTGAATAGTTTTTTTCTCATTTTTTCATGATCCTCCTTCATAATTGAGTTTATCCCTTGACGCCCGTCGTCACCACGCCGTTGATCAGCTGTTTCTGCATGATCAGAATGATCGGCGGGATGGACATCAGGACGCCCGTCGCCATTTTGATATTGGAAAAGACCTTGGAACTATTTAAAAACTTCTGATAAATGCCCAGCGCCAGCGTGTAGGAGGACGGTCTGTTCGCATAGATCAGAGGAGAAGTAAAGTCGTTCCAGCTGCCCAGAAACGCGTTGATCATCGTAAAGATGAAAATGGGAACGCACGCCGGCAGCATGATGTTCCAGAAGATCCGGAACCGCGACGCGCCGTCTATGATCGCGGCCTCGTCCAGCGCGACCGGAACGGTGCGCATGAACTGCCGCATCAGAAAGATATTCATTGCGCCGCCCCCGAACAGGTTGGGAATGATCAGCGAGGAAATGTTGCCGATCATGCCGAGTTTGTAAAAGAGCGCGTACAGCGGCACCTGCGTGACGGACGCCGGCAGCATCATGGTCGCCAGCGTGGCGAAGAACCAGAAGTCGCGCGTCTTGAACTTCAGCCGCGCAAACCCGTACGCGCAGAGCGCGGACGAGAGCGGCACGGAGATACAGTTGCACAGGACGACGATCAGCGTGTTTTTCAGGTAGCTCAGGATCTCTGCGTCCAGCGCCTCCGCGAAATACTCGAAATGCCATACCGACGGCAAAAAACGCACGGTGGGATTGCCGATGGATTCTGCATCCCCCATCATGGCTTTGAACAGCATGAAGAAAAAGGGAAACAGAAAAAACAGGGAAACTAAAACCAAAAAAAAGTAATTGACGGTTTTACAAGTAATTTCTTTCGCGCGTTCGCGCGGAGAAAGTCTTTTCATCGCTCTTTGTTCCATCGCCTTACTCCTCATAGTAAACCCATTTGCTGGTCTTGAACGTCAGCGCCGTCAGAGCCGCAATGATGACGAACAGCACCCACGCAAGCGCGGAAGCGTAACCCATCTCCCGCCCCCGGAACGCCGTTTCATAAATTTTGTAAGCGTAAAAGTAGAGGCACTGATCTACGCCGGAGCCGTTCGGGATGCCCAGGGTCATGACGTTCGCGTAATTCTGCAGCGAGCTGATGATGTTCAGCACCAGGTTATAGAAGATAATCGGCGTGCACATGGGAATGGTGACGCGGAACATCCGGACAAAGGCGTTCGCCCCGTCGATATTGGCGGATTCGTACAGCTCTTTCGGCACGCTCTTTAAAGAGGAAAGCCACAGGACCATTCCCCCGCCCAAGCCCCACAGCGAATTGAAGATCAAAGTAGGCATGGAGCTCGCCGCCGCGTCGAAAAACTGGGAGGGCGGCAGCCCCAGCGAGGTGAGAATCTCATTCGCAAGGCCAAAGCGCGTATTGTAAAAATCCGACCAGAGCAGTCCCATGATCGTCACGGGGATGACGACCGGAAGATAACAGCACGCGCGGAAAATACCGATGCCCTTCACGTTCGAGTTCAGCAGAACGGCGAGCGCAAACGAGAGCACCATGGAAAGGGGCACGGTGATCAGCGTATATTCAAACGTGATCCCCAGGCTCTTGAAAAAGTGCTGTTCCAGTTCGCCGTTAAACATCTTCAATCAGCAGCAGGCTGCGGCCGCCGTCGTCGGCAGGTTGTTTTACGGGTGCATCGACGAGTCCGGACGGAACGCCGATCCCGTTGTACGTCTTGAAAAAACTGAGGATGAACGAATAGATCACCGGATACAGGTTGAAGATCAAAAGTCCCAGCACGACGGGGCCGATGAAGGCGTATCCGACCGCCATTTTTTTCAGTTCTTTTCTGGTGCGGGTACGGCGGAGTTCTCCGCTTTCCCGCACCGCCGGTTGCTTCTTCATTTATTTAAAATACTCCGGATACATTCTCTTGTAAGCAGTGATGGCATTGGCATAATTGCTCAGGCACATCGAGAGATCCTTTTTCCCGTTCAGATAATCCCCCATGCAGTTTGCCCAGAAGGTATTGTAAGACGTGATCGCATTGGCGGGGAGTTTTCCCCAGTACGCCCCTACGACGTCGCGCTCGGACAGCGAAAAGAACGGCTCGTTATCGATGGCCTTATCCTTTCCGTTTGTGACCTGTCTCCATTCCGCGTCCTCCGCTTCGGCGAGAGACTTCAGCACGGGGACGGTGTTGCCCGATTCGCTGAGGATCTTCTGCCCCGCTTCGGAGACGACGAAGGAGATGAACTTCCAGGCGAGGTCCTTGTTCGAAGACCCGGAGCTGATGCAGAAACCGGAGGAACCGGTGGCGACTTTGGGGTTCTCCCCGATCGCGGGGAATTCCACCACGTCGAAGTCGATTCCCGCCGTCTTGAACGATTCAAAAGCGGGGCGAACGCCGATGTTCATCGCGGCGACCTGTTTGACAAAGTCCCCCGCCTGATACAGTTCGGGTTTGATGACGTATCCCGGATCGATGAGATCGGACTTGATCATCTTTAAGGCGTTTTCCATCGCCGCGGTATCCGCGGGCGCATTGAACTCCTCGTCGACATACGTCTCCACGCCGCAGGAGGCCATGATGCCGTAATTGAGGATGGCGTACGTCATGGAAGCGTCTACGCAGTAGTATTTTTCAGGCAGTTTCAGCGAGAGCAGGCGGCAGGTCTCCTTGAAGTCCTCCCACGTCCAGCCGGATTTCGGATATTCCACCTCACACTCGTCGAAAAGCGTCTTGTTGTAATACACCACGAATTTGGAGTAATCGCGCGGGATCATGTACTGATCTTCCGCCGGATCGAAGTAGAGTTTGCCCATATTCATCATGGAGTCGAAATAGAGGCTGCGGTCAAACCCGCTCTGCTCGATATAAGGCTCCAGATTCTCCAGAACGCCGTCCTTCTGGAAGGGCGTCACGTAGTTGTCGGGCACGTGCAGCACGTCGATGGGCTCCCCGGAATGCAGCTTGTACAGAACTTCCGTCTCATAGTTGCCGAGCGGCATGAGCTCCACTTCCACCCCGGGATTTTCCGCGCAGAACGCCTCCGCCACTTTCGTGAACATGTTGACTTCACTCTCCTGATTGAGGATCGTGACGATGAGTTTTCCCGAATCTCCGCCCCTGGTACAGCCGAACAGAGCGGTGCAAGCAGTACCTGCCATCAGGAAACAGAGCAGCAGACTTAAAAATTTTTTCATGTAAACCTCCTAGCCTCCCGGCTTTTTATCTCTTTTTTCTCTTGCCTGCGACGAGCGCAAACGCCGCGAAGAATGCAGCTGCCAGCGCCAGCGACGAGGCCCCCAGGCTTCCGCCGCAGCCCGCGCCGACCGGCGCGAAGCGTCCGCCCTCCTCCGTCAGGGATTCCATCGCCGCTTCCAGATAACTGACGGCCGCGGCCGTCTCCGCTTCGCTCGCGTCTTCTCTTGCGGCGACTTCCTTCGCCGCCCCGATCGCTTCCGCGAGGGCGGCTTTGCCGGCTTCCGTCTTGCCGCTGAGATCCAGCGCCTCCGCCGCGGCGATCTTGCCGTTCAGCGCGGTTTTATCCGCGGCTCTGACCAGCCCCTTTCTCGCGTTGGAGAGAAGCACTGCCGCCGCGTCGATCTCGGTCTGTTCGGAAATGCCGTTTGCCAGCACGCGCTCCGCGTCCTCGATCGCGTCTTGCAGATTCTGCCAGGATGCGGCCGTATAACCGTCGTCTTCCACCGCGCGCGCCTTTGCCAGCTCGCTGTCGATCACCGTCGTGAAGCGGTCCACGCGCTCCAGCGCGAAGATCTGGTCTTCCAGCTGCCAGGCGCCGACCTTGATGGCGTTCTGCGAAAGCGTCTTATCCGCGACGATGGACTTGGCTCCCAGATAATACGTCCACATGCGCTCCCAGCTTTCTTCGGTGAAATCCTCTTTGTCGAGCGCTTCCACCGTGGCGATCAGACGGTTGATCTCCGAATAGTCGCTGACAAACTTGACAAAGACGGCTATTTTCGCCCTGACGTTGTAGAGGTTCAGATATTTTCCGCCCTCCGGCAGGACGATCGTCCCGTCAAAATAGTAATTGCCCGGCGTGTTCTTGTCGTAATCAGCGCAGCTCCAGGTAACGCCCATTTCCGTTTCGTTGCCGTTGGTATCCGTTACGGTTATGGTCTCGGGCAGCTGTTCGTACACGTCGCCGATCAGGGTATATTTATCCACCATGATCTCCGGATCGTATTCCGCGCCCAGCAGGGCGCGGAGCTTTTCTTCAAATTCAATT
>ERZ824600.3024-NODE-3024-length-16675-cov-9.725090_pt1 | contig 16675 bp, 9 predicted proteins | sample MGYA00519933_ERZ824600 | MGnify/ENA primary metagenome ERZ824600 (study PRJEB31778, sample SAMEA3449178) | human gut metagenome | biome: human gut; feature: human-associated habitat; material: faeces | place: United Kingdom | collected 2010/2012 ... | reverse complement strand
ATATCCCTGCATAGGGTGGTTTTTTGTGCTGTCCGTACAATCTGGCGCAGTTCACATAAGCTCCCCGGTTTTTTCATGGTATGTTGCTAAATTTTCATAGTCCCTTATTTTGCAAGGATATGCACCACATTGCTGTAGGCCGAAGTAGCATAGCTGCTGCGGCTGCAATTGGCGACGACCTTGTAGTAGTAGGTCTTGCCCGCAACGGCGGAGGTGTTGGTGTAGCTTGTGTACTCGGTGGTGTACATCTTGGAATATTTGCCGTTTGCGGTGGCGGCACGGTAGATGGTATAGCTGTCTGCGTTATACACCTTGTTCCAAGTCAGCCTCGGGTCGCCGTTATTGAGGCTTATTTTCACGACGGGTCTTGCGCAATCGCAGGTACGCTCTTTAATCGAGCTGAACTCGGAGTTCGCAGCGGTGTTCGTGCCGCAGACAGCCTTGACCTTGTAGTAGTAGGTGTAGCCTGCGTAGGAGGTGGAGTTGGTGTAGCTCGTGCTCGTGGTGGTGTACATCCTGGTGTAGGTGCCGTTTTTGGTGCCTGCTCTCCAGATCTCGTACTTCGTTGCACCCTCGACCGCCTTCCACTTGAGTGTGATCTTGCCGGAGGAGGCGTTGTTGCCGCTGGTGACGGTGGGTGCTGCACACTTGCATACGCATGGGCCGACGAGAGCTGCCGCCGAATCTGCGTAGGTCGTTCTGCTCGAGAGCGCATAAACCTTGTAGTAGTAAGTCACACCGCCCTTGGAGGTGGAGTTTGTGTAGCTCGTGGAGGTCGTGGTGTACATCTTGGTGTATGTTCCGTCAATGCTCGTGGAGCGGTAGATGGCGTAGCTCTTTGCGCCGGTCACGGCCGTCCATTTGAGGGTGACCTTGCCGGAGGTTGCGTTATTGCCTGCGGTGACGACAGGTCTTGCGCAGTCGCAGGTGCGCTCTTTAATTGCGCTATAAGAGCCTGCCCTGCCGTCATAGCCGATGGCACGCACCTTATAGTAATAGGTGCTGCCTGCGGAGGCGGTGGTGTTGGTGTAGCTCGTGCCGGCAGTGGTGCAGTACAGCGAGTATTTGCCGTTTTTAGTGCCGGAGCGGTACACCTCGTACTTGGCTGCGCCGTCAACGGGGTTCCAAGTGAGGCGGGGCTTGCCGGTGTCGGGATCGTTGCCGCCGGTGACGCTGGGTGCGCCGACCTTGTCAACGCTGATCTTGCCGTAGTTTATCGTGACCTCGGCGGTGGCGCCGGCCTTATCGGTCACGACGACGACAAACGAGCCTGCCGAAGCGGAGCTTGTGTGCGTGCCGGAGATTGCGCCGGTGGCCTTATTGACGGTGAGCCCTGCGGGCAGTGCCGAGCCGGACTTTATCGAGTAGCTGTAGCCGCCTGCGCCGCCGTAGGTCGCACAGGACAGGTATATCTCTCGATCAAGCTTGATGCCGACCATTGCTGCGGGCAGGTCGAACAGCGCAGAATCCATGACGGTAAGCGGGAGGTTCGCCTTGGAGGCGATGACCGCAGATTCGAGCGGCTTGCCGGCGGAATCGGTCAGATAATAGCCGCTGCCGGTGGTCGCAGTCGAGGTGCGGTAGCCGAAGTAGTATGCATTGCTGTTTTGCAGGGCCTTATTCGATGCGATGGAGAAGTTCGAGTACGGGGTCGTATTTACCTTGGTGTAGCCGTTGAGGGCGACGCTGCCTGAGGTGCTTGCAACGGTCAGGGCATTGTACACCGTGGTCGCCGTGCCGGTGGCGTTGAGCGTGACGCTGCCGCTGCCGGAGGTGTTGAGCAGATATGCCGCCGCAGCGCCGTCTTTGGCGCCGTTGACGGTTATTCTGATATCGCCGGAGGTGTTGGCGATAAGCCTTGACGCTGCGCCACGGTATGCGGCCGTGATATTGAGTCTTGCGTCGTTGTTGACATACGCCCAATTGGTGATGCCGCTCGTGCCGGTGGCACCAGCCGCACCGACAAGGTTCACGGTGCCGCCGTTGACCTCAAGCGATTGCGCCTGACCTGCGCTGCCGGTGACGATAAGGTCGGCCGAGGTCGTGGTGGTCGTCTGTTTTACGGTCAGCGTATCGCCGAGGGTGCTGTTGGTCTTTGTTATCGTCAGTTTGCCGTTGACACTGATGCCTTCACGGGCAGGGCCGGGCAGAGTGACGGTGTTAGTGCCGCTCAGGACAATATTGAGGTCTGTGTCACACTTGATGGGGCCTGCGTTGTAGCCCTTGAGGGTGAGGGTCTTGTTCGAGGCGGTGTAGCTCCAGCCGAGCCCCTCTTTATCGGTCTTGACATTGAACTTTATGTAGCTTGAATTATCCGAGTAATCGACATACAAAAACTCCTCGGACGCCTTGACGGCGGAGTAGTTTATCGTTACCTGTGCGGTCGAGCCCTTGCTGTCCTTGGCAGAGACGACAAAGGCACCTGCTTCACTTGCAGCCGACGGTGTGCCGGAGATGCGGCCGGTTTTTGAGTCCATCGTAAGCCCCGCAGGCAGCTTGCCGGAGGCAACGGAGAACACATAGCCGCCCGAGCCGCCTCTGGTGGCGTTGATAACGGCAATGGTCGATTCATACTTTGTGCCGACCTTGAGACCGGAAAGGTCGAGCAGCTTCGAGTCCATTATCGCAAGCGGCTGACCGTCAACGGTCTGATAGGTCGCCGAGGAAAGCGGCTGACCGCTTGAGTCGCAAAGATAATACCCGGGGTTGCCGTTCGGGTCAGTTGTATAGCTGCCCTCGTAGTAATTATCTACGCCCTTCACCTTTTTATTGTAGTCAACGGAGTAGTTGTCCACGGGATCGTTTGCGACCTTGGTATAACCGTTTAGGACGACATTGCCTGCGGTGCTTGCAATTTTCAGGCTCTCGCACACGGTGACCGCCGGTGTGGGGGCGTTCAGCGTCACGGTGCCGGTGCCGGAGGCATCGAGTGAGCAGACGGCGGCGGCAAAGGAGTTGCTGCCGTTTGTCGTAACGGTGACTGTGCCGGAGGTGTTGGTCTTGAGGGTCGAGCCTACGCCACGGTAGGGGGCCGTGATATTCAGCCGTGCGTCATTATTTACGACGGTCATGTTCGCAATGCCCGTGCCGGTACCGCCGACCACCTCGTTTTTGAGGGTGACGGTGCCGCCGTTTATGACGCATGCGTGTGCCTCGTCGTCCTTGCCGGTCTGGATGAGGTTCGACGGGGATGCGGCCACGGTCTGCTTAATGGTCAGCGTGTCGCTTGCCGATGAGCTTGTCTTGTTTATCGTCAGCTTGCCGCCGACGGATATGCCGGACTTTGCATCCTTTGCAAGACTTATGGTGTTGGCGCCCTTTAAAACGACGGTCAGGTTGCCGCCGTATTTTATGGCGCTGCCGTCATAGCCGCTCAGGGTCAGCGTCTTTTTCGCTGCGTCCCATGACCAGCCCGTGCCGGAAGCGCTGGCGGTGTATTCCTTGCCGGAGACGGTGAGCGTATCCGTGCCTGCCGCAAGAGCGGAGACGGGCAGGAGCGTGCACACCATGATAAGGGCTAAGAACAGTGCCAATAACCTTTTCATGTATTTTTCCTCCTTGAGGTTTCAATCTGCAGTAACACTATTATAATGTAACACAAAAGCATTGCTTTTGCAATATGAAGAAAAACCCCGTCAGAGACGAGGCTCTGACGGGGTTCTGCTAACACTCTTAGTTTTCTTCTTTTTTCTTACTTGCGACTACTGCGCTCACGCCAAGGCCGGACATTACGAGCACGCCGAGCCAAATTGCGATGTTGCTGTTGTCACCGGTCTGCGGGATGACCAGTGCGGGTATCGAAACGGTCTCGGTCTGGCCGCACTCGGTGCAGGTAAGCACCTTTTCGCCGTTTTCGAGCGTGGTGGGCTCCTTGGTCACCTTGCCCTCGTCCCAGCTGTGGTCGTGTGGTGCGATGACGGTGACATCCTTGACTGCGTCGCAGTCTGCGCAGTGGATAGACTTGCTTCCGCTCTCGGTGCAGGTCGGCTCCTTGTCAACGGTGAAGTCGCTTTCCCATGCGTGACCCTTGGCCTCGATGACGGTCTTGTCCTTGACTGCGTCGCAGTCTGCGCAGTGGACGGACTTGCTTCCGCTCTCGGTGCAGGTCGGCTCCTTATCGACGGTGAAGTCGCTTTCCCATGCGTGGCCGGCTGCGGCTATCTCCTCGGTGACGGTGTCGCCGCAGACGGAGCAGACCTTCTGCTTGCTGCCGGCATCCGTGCAGGTCGGCTCGACGGTGGTCTCCCAGTCGCCGTAGCTGTGCTCGCCGGTTGCAACATGCTTGTAAAGATCAAGGGTGAGCTGATGTGCTTGCTTTGCCAGAGCTGCACTCTCGGCGGTGGCGTATATCTTAGCCGATGCCGTGTCCATACCGCTGACTGCGGCCTTCATCTGACCGATCTTGTCGTAGCACTTTGCCTGCATCTCGGCAAGCTTTGCGTGGATGAGTGCGTTGTCCTCATCAGAGCACTCATCGGACAGAGCGAAGTTGCTCAGGCCGTCAACGGACCAGTAGTAGCCGGTCTCCCAGCCCTCGGGCAGGATCTTGTAGCCGCTGCCCTTCCAGCTGACAGAGGGGAATGCGCCGTAGAAGCTGTCGGGCTTTTCTGTCGTGAAGCTTGCGCTTCCGAGGCCGCCGACCTTGTAGCCCTCGTACATGTCGGTAGTCAAAACGGGCAGGTAAGGAATTGCAACGGTGTACTGGCCGTGCTCCATTGCAAGCCACTCAACGGTGGCTGTCTCCATGGGGCCGGTGGACTGGATCTGGAAGATGTGCCACTCGAGATTGCCGGTGTTGCCGATACCGTTGACCTTGTAGAAGTCGACCACATCCTTTGCGCCAAGATTCTTGGCCGCTTCGATAGCGGTAGTCATGGTGACGATCTTGCCGTCCTTGACATTGGTGATGGTAAAGTCGGAGCTTACGGTGTTTGCGGAGGTGAACTTCTCGCTGCCTGCGAGGTAGTTAAGGCCGTTTACCATGCGGGAATTGATGCCGGTGTTGGAGTAGGAGGCACGGAAGTCGATGGTGTTCTCGGCTTCATCGCCGACATAGGTTCCGGCCTGCTTTGCGATCTCGATGACCTTATCCGATGCGATGACATTCTCGGTGTCGTCAAGGTCGACAAGGCCGATAGCGCCCATGTTCGGGCTGATGGCGATCATTTCGGAGGAGAGCTTGACCGCAATGTACTGGTGGCCGGTGTAGTTTTCGACATACCAGACTTCCTTCTGGTCGCCGATGAGAACGCCCGAGCGCTCCTCGGCACCGACAGTGTCGTAAATGTTCATCAGCAGCTCAACGCCCTCTTTAGCGGAGCTTGCTTCGCCGAGGAGAACAGTGGCCATGTCACTTTCGCACATGCCGCCGCCGACCATCGGGTCAAGCGCCTTGAAGTAGCTGCTGCCCTTCCAGCCGAGCGTGACCATTGCGGAAACGGAAACGCCCTTCTCGTTCGTGCCGCACTCCTCCATCGGGGTGTGTGCGTGCGTTCCGTCGCAGTCGGGGCACACGCCGCCGAGATTATCGTCGGAAACGGCGGTGTAGGAGTAGCTGTCGTGGCTGAAGGTGTGGGTAAAGCCGTAGCAGCCTTCGTATACGCTGCCTGCGGCATGCTTGCCGTGCTCGCTTACATAAGCGACCTTGTTGTAGCTGTTGGAGTAGTCCTCGCTTCTCGCCATGAAGGTGGAGCCGTCGGTCGTGAGATCAGAGCCGACATATATCATCGTGCAGGCCGAAGCACTGCCGATACCGATCGCAGTGACCGCTGCAACGGTCATTGCGCAAACCATAAGCTTCTTTTTGAGGTTCATGTCGATTTTTCCTTTCGGTGAGTATTTATTCATTGACAGTGCATAATATACGCTTTCCGAATGGATATGTCAAGTGTTTTGCTGAATATTTTTTCATAAAATTTTAACATACTCGCAACAATATGCATTATTACAACAATCATGCGCAAGCGAATGTGCGTTTTTATTCATTCTAACGAACAAGTGCCCTCACCTGTCGCAAACATGCGTTCTTGCTTTTATATGTCGCATTAAGTGAGAAAAGCCTCACGATTCGTTTGAATCGTGAGGCTTTTTGTTTATTCCTCGGAGACGTGGATCTCTTTTATGGTGAAATCCTGGCCGGTGAGGATTGATTTTTCAAAGCTTCCGCAGTTCGGGCAGTAGCCCTCGTGCTCGATGACATTGAAAATTTCGTCGCAGTCGTCGCACTCGGCCATGCCGGGTATGACATTCATGATGAGCTTCGTGCCCTCAAGTATCGTTCCCTCGGTCGCAACGGGATAAATCTCCTCAACATACTTCGGGATGATGAGCGACAGCTCGCCGATATCCAGAACGACCTCGTCTATCTTCTTGACATTGTTTTCGGCGGCGAAGCTTTCGACCGTGCGCACGACCTGCTTTACAACACCTATCTCGTGCATATCACTTCTTGAGGATCTTCTTTGCCACGAAGCGGCTTGCGGCTGCCGGAGCGTTGCCGACGGCGGTCATGAGCGTGTTCATGTAGCTGTAAGAGGTGTGATCCATAACCTTCTCAAGGTGGATGGCGTCAAACTTGCACTTGGTGGTGCAGATGCCGCAGCCGATGCACATATCCTCGTCGACGACGACGCAGCCGCAGCCGAGGCAGCGGGCGGCTTCCTTCTTGATCTGCTCCTCGGTGAGGGTGCCGCGCAGATCCTTGAAGCTCTTCTTTGCCTCCTTGGCGGGCGCATCGGCGGCCTTCTGGCGGGGTGCATTGTCAAAGCCGACTGCGTTGATGCCAAGCGTTGCGACATCCAGCGGCTTATAATCACGGTGGTCACGGCCGAGATCCTGGGTCTGGCCGGGATGTACATAGCGGTGGATGGAGATGGATGCTTCCTTGCCTGCCGCAATTGCGTCGATGGCAAACTTCGGGCCGGTGACAAGGTCGCCGCCTGCGAAAACATCCTCAACATTGGTTCTGCCGTACTCGTCGACGAGAACGGTGCCCTTTGCGCCGGTGTTGATACCCTCGATGCCCTCAAGGTCGATCTTCTGACCGATTGCGGAGATCACGGCGGAGACCTTCATGGTCTCGAACTCGCCGGTGCCGACGGGCTTGCCGTCCTTGAGCTCCATGATCTCGACCTTGAGCTCGGCTGCCTTGCCCTCGCCGGTTATCTCGGCGGGAGCTGCGAGGAACTTGAACTTCACGCCCTCTTCGATGGCTTCTTCTATCTCGTCGTCCGCTGCGGGCATTGCGTCACGGTCACGGCGGTAGACTATCGTGGTCTTTGCGCCGAGGCGGACTGCCGCTCTTGCAACATCGATGGCGACATTGCCGCCGCCGATGACTGCGACTGCCTTGCCGATAGCGGGCTTATTGCCGAGGTTTACCTCACGCAGGAAGTCGATGCCGGTGAAAACGCCGTCGAGGTCGTCGCCCGGGCAGCCGACCTTTGCGCCCTTGGATGCGCCGACTGCAAGGTAGATGGCCTTGAAGCCGTCCTTGCGCAGCTTGTCGAGGGTGATGTCCTTGCCGACCTCAACGCCGGTCTTGAACTTCACGCCCAGATCCTTGAGCACCTTTATCTCGGCCTTGATGACATCCTTCTCGAGACGGAACGAGGGGATGCCGAGGGTCAGCATACCGCCGAGCTCCTTTTCCTTCTCGTAAACGGTGACGGGGTAGCCCTTGACGGCGAGGTAGTATGCGCAGCTCAGGCCGGCAGGGCCTGCGCCGATGACCGCTATCTTCTCCTCGTACTTTCTGCCGATCTGATTGAGCAGCTTCGGCACGAAGCGGGTCTTTGCATCGAGATCCTTCTCGGCGATGAACTTCTTGACATCGTCGATTGCGACGGCGTCATCGATGCTCGCACGGGAGCAGGCGGCTTCGCAGGGCTTATTGCAGATGCGGCCGCAGACTGCGGGGAAGGGGTTCTCCTTCTTGATAAGCTCGAGTGCCTCGGTGTAGCGGCCCTCGCCCGCTAACTTCAGGTAGCCCTGAACGGGGATATGGGCCGGGCAAGCCGCCTTACAGGGTGCGGTGCCGCTGGGCATTACATCGGTGCGGTTGGTGCGGTAGTTGACATTGTAGCTCTTGGGATCCCAGGGAATTTCTTTATCGGAATGGTAAGCGTCGGAGATCTTCGGGTCGACGGTGCTGCACTTCTGACCGAGCTTGAGAGCATTGGTCTGGCAGTTTTCGACGCACTGACCGCAGGCGACGCACTTGTTCTTGTCGACCTTGGCAAGGAAGTTGGACTGTATCGACTTTGCCGAGCGGAAGTAGTTTGCGATACGCAGAGCGTAGCACGAGCAGCCGCAGCAGTTGCAGATAGCGGTGGTGTCCTCAAAGCCGGGGGTCTGGTTTATCTCGTGGACAAGGCCGTTGTCCTCGGCACGCTTTAATATCTCATATGCCTCCTCCTTGGTGATAAGGCGGTGAGTGCCGAGGCGGGAGTAATTTATGGCGTTGTCATTGAGGTACATGCACATATCCTCTTCGAGATGGCCGCAGCCTTCGCCGATCAGGCGGCGGGAACGACGGCAGGAGCACGGGCCGACGGAGATGGCCGATGCCTTCTCGATAAGGGTGCGCACCTCGTCATAGGATGCGGTCTTGGAGTTGTTTTCAATGGCGCTCATGACGGGCATAACACGCATGAACATCATGCCCTGCTTGCCGTTCTGCAGAACGGGAGCAACCATTGCGATGCGGCGGCGGGTGTACTCCTCAAAGCATGCGCCGAGGTCGGGGTAGCGCTCGCACTGCTCGTTGTTCGAGAGGATGCCCTCCATGATGCCGGGCACCCAAATGGGGTAGTACCAACCGGCCTTTGCGCCGTTGAGACCCTCCATGGTGCGGCACACGCCGGCCACATTGAGCTTGTCAAGCTGCTCACGGGTCCATTCGACGCTTGCCTTGCAGCGCTTTGCAAGCTCCTCGGTGGTGCGGGGTGTGTCAAGCTTCATGTGGAGCATGACCTTGCACATATCGTCGTCAACGATAGGCTCGAGAATGCGGTACTCGGGGTCATTGTAGGTGATGCCGGTGTAGGTCAGACTTTCGAGGCTGATCTTTGTCGCCAGCTTCAGAATATTCGGTCTGTGTGCCATAATTGATCTCCTTATTATGTATTTATTTTTTTATAAACCAACCAACTAAACTAACAGTATAATTATATCACAATTATTCCGCTATGTCAAACTTTTGACTGTTTCGGGAAAGCGTAAAAACACAACTGCATCAATAGATTGACGGGTGGCTGGCATTTATTAACTTTTCTTTTGGCAAAACAAAGAAAAGGAGACAAATAGCAAAAAACACTCCGCATAAAAACACGGAGTGTTTGCTGTTTGAATTATCAGGGGACGATGCTGTCCTTAATTCCGCCGAGGAAGTCGCCGAGACCCTTGGAGAAGTCATCGACGGTATTGGTGATGCCCTCGATATCGCCCTTGTCATAGGCGTTGCCGATGTCCTTGAGTGAGCCGACGAAATCGTCCGCTGCAGTCTCGACACCCTTTTCAACATTGTCGCCATAGTTCATGATGTAATCAATCTTGTTGCAGCCGTTATCCTTGCTGCCGTCATTTTTGCTTGAGCTGCTTGAGCTGCCGCTGCTCTCGGTCGGCTGCTTTGCGGCGGTGCTATTGCTGCCGCTCACGGCTGCGTCATTGCCGCCGGTGACGGTCGCTGCATCGGCCGAAGTCGGCTCGGTGGTCGCTTCGGGCTGCACCGTTTCGGTCGGGGTGGGCTCCTTGGTGTCGTTATCATCATTGGAGCACGCCGAGAGCGTTGTCGCCAGAATAACGATGAGCGCCGCGAACACTGCAAGTGCCACAACAAAAAATATGCTTTTCTTTTTGGTCTGCGCCATGTTTCCCTCCGTTATCGGTCGACCCCCATCGACCTGAATCTAAATTTTTCCGGCAATTTTGTCTATTTTAGCATACTATTTTTTGAATTGCAAGAGTTTAAAATGTATTTTATCCATTAGTTTCCATGCGTTGGTTTTGAGCGAGAGCGTAACGGCGACCTCGCCGAATACTATACCGCCGATGATATCGACGAAAAAATGCTGCTTGACGAACACGGTCGAGGCGCACACCAGCGCCGCAAACAGTCCCGAGCCGATGACAACGGGCTTATCGAGCCTGGCTATCATGAAGCCTCGGAACACCATGTATGCGAACATACAGTGCATGGACGGGAACAGGTTCGTCGGCTGGTCGGCGGAGTAAAGCTGCGCAAGAAGCCGGTCGTAATAAACGCCGCCCGTTACCTCGGGGCGGTCGATGACCGTGGGAACGGCGATAAAAAAAACGGCACATATAAGCTCGGCGATGTAAATGCCGGTGAACATTCTGAAGCACAGCTCCCGCTCCTGACGCATACAAACGGCAAGGCCGAGTATCCAGAAGATGAATGTCGCCGTGTAGACCGTGACCCACTCGGGTGCAAGCGGTATCACTTCGTCAAGCGGCACGGGAATGCTGTGATGCACGGCAGATGCGGTAAGCGGCTTTGTGCCCCAAAATATCGCCATATGCATAAGCACGGTTATCACGAGCGGAAAGTAAGCGTAGCTCGGAAAGAGCTTGGTTTTCTGTAAAGTCTTATCCATGGGCATCCTTATCTTACAAACGAAGTATCAACATTAACGACGGCAAAGCGTCCGGGCATCTGCGCCTCAACGGCGGCGCACACCTCGGCTCGCACCTCGTCTACGGTCTTTGCGATACCGCAGGGGACGACAACATCAAAAATGAGGTTGGTGTGGCTCGGCCCTGCGACCATGCGGAAGTCATGCACGCCGATGACATCGTCAATTCCGGCGATGACCTCCAGAAGCTTTTTGTGTTCGGCATCGACCGCCTCGTCGTCACACACGACGGGATCCATATGTATAGTCGCCTCGCAGCCGAGATCATGGGCGAGCGTGCGCTCGACGGTGTCGACTGCGTCGTGCAGCTCAAAGATATCTCCCCTGCCGTCGACCTCGGCATGCAAACTAATCATGAGCCTGCCCGGGCCGTAATCGTGCACGACAAGATCGTGCATGCCGATTATCTCCTCACGGCTCATAACGATATCCTCTATCTTCTGCACGAGCTCGGGATCGGGCGCCTGACCGAGAAGCGGCGAGAGCGTGTCTCTCGCAACGCCGATGCCTGCCCAGAGGATGAACAGCGCAACGAGCACACCGGCATAGCCGTCAATGTTCACATCAAAGAAATAGCTCACGCCCATGCTCAGCAAAACGACCGTAGTCGCAATGGAATCCGACAGGCTGTCGGCCGCCGTTGCCTGCATCGCCGACGACGAAATCTTTTTGCCGACCGAGCGGTTATACGCCGACATATAGACCTTCACGGCGATGGAAACTATCAATATCGCCGCCGGAAGCAGACCTGTTTCGACAGGCTCGGGTGTTATTATCTTTTGTACCGAGCTTATGAGCAGCTCCACGCCCATGACAAGGATGAGCGCCGCAACGCACAGGCCGGAGATATACTCAAGCCTCCCGTGGCCGAACGGGTGGTCAAGGTCCGGCTTTTTGCTGGATAAATGAAAGCCCACGAGCGATATCGCCGACGAGCCTGCGTCTGATAAGTTGTTGAACGCATCGGCGGTGATGGCGATAGAGCCGGAAACGGCTCCCGCAATGTATTTGCCCGCAAACAGCAGGACATTCAAAACGATGCCCAATGCGCTGCACAAGCTGCCGTAGGCCTTCCTGACAGCGGGATCGGTCACATCGTCACGGTTTTTTATGAAAATTTTGGACAGCAGTGATACCACGGCGTATCCCTCCGATACAAAACAGGTTTAAGTATTATATAACGATATTACCGATACTTCAAGCAATGCGGAAAAATAATTGTTAATTTTATATTAAAGTCATTTCTGCATCTTGAATAAATCGGCATTTTATTATATTATGTAAAGGTATATCTATTGGTAGTGTAATATTTTTGAACTTGGGGCTTTAGTATGCGCAAATTAGCGACCTTTATCGTCGACAGGCGAAAGTTGATAATGATAATTTTTGCCGTGGCGACGGCGCTTTCAATATTCACCTCGGGGCTGGTCAAGGTCAACTCCGACCTCTACACCTTCCTGCCGGAAAATTCCGAGACCCGTCAGGCGCTCGGCGTTATGGGCAAGGAGTTTACGACCTACAGCACCGCAAGGATCATGGTCGAGGACATAAGCTATTCCGATGCGTTGGAGCTATACCACGACATTGCCGCCGTTGACGGTGTGAGGTCCGTGAGCTTTGACGATTCGAGCCTGCATTACACCAAAAACCGTGCGATGTTCTCCGTCACCTTCGCAGGCGGCGACAATGACGAGGCCAGCTTAAGCGCCCTTGAGGATATAGAGGACATCCTGTCCGACTACACGGTGTATTACGACACGCAGGTCGGCTATAACCCCTCGGTGCAGATAGTAAGCGAGATGCTGGTCGTCGGCATAATCACCGTAGTGATAGTCATTGCCCTGCTGCTTCTGACCTCCCGCAGCTATGCGGAGGTGCCGGTGCTGCTTGTGACCTTCGCCGCAGCGGCCCTGCTTCAGTTCGGCACAAACTTCCTGTTCAAGCAGATCTCCTATGTCTCCAATGCGGTGACGCTCATTCTCCAGCTTGCGCTTGCCATAGACTATGCGGTCATTTTGTGCAATCGCTTTGCCGAGGAAAAGCAGCATTCCGAGCCGAGACAGGCAATGATAGATGCCCTGACAAAGGGCATACCCGAAATATCCTCCAGCAGCCTCACGACCATCGGCGGACTTATCGCCATGGCGTTCATGCAGTTCGGTCTCGGCAGCGACCTCGGACGGGTACTCATAAAATCCATCCTGCTTTCGATGCTGTCGGTGTTCCTTCTCATGCCGGGGCTTCTTCTGACCTTCAACAAGGCCGTCGACAAGACCCGCCACCGCAGTGTCATCCCGCATATCGACTTTGCGGGCCGATTTGCTTGGAAAACGAGAAAGATAGTCCCGCCGATACTCATCGTTGTGCTCATCGTCTGCGGTTACTGTGCGCTGCACTGCCCGTTTTCGTATAACTATTCCGACGCAATGCCCCTTAACCTCAACGACCGGCAGCTTGCCCGTGCCGAGGTAAACGATACCTTCGGCTACAGCAACATGATGGCCGTCGTTGTCCCGACGGGCGACTATCAGGCCGAGGCGGACATGCTCGAGGAGATATCGAAGCTTGACCATGTGACCTCCGTTCAGGGCATCGCCATAACCGAGGTGACGGACGGCTATAAGCTCACCGACAAGCTCACGATCAGCGAATTTTGCGATATCGCAGGGCTTGACGAAATGACGGCATCGGCGCTGTTTGCCTACTACGGCGCATCGCATGACGATTACAAGCAGGTCGGCGAGGATCTGCACAATTACAAGGTGCGGATGATAGACCTGTTTTCCTTCCTGTACGAGGTCGTGGAAAAGGGCGATGTTGAGGTCACGGCCGAGCAGAAGAGCATGATAGAGGATCTTAACTCTCAGCTTTCCGATGCCAAAGCGCAGCTCCAAGGTCCCGACTACAGCCGCATGCTGGTGTACTGCGACACCGATGTGCAGTCGCAGCAGTCGTATGATCTCATCGGCCAAATTCACGAAATCGCCGAAAAGTATTACGACGGCACGATATATGTCGCAGGTGACGCCACCTGCTCCCGTGACCTTGAGCAAACCTACACGAGGGATAATGCCATGGTCAGCATCCTCTCGGTCGTGTTCGTCGTCATCGTGATTTTGTTCACCTTCCGCTCGGCCGGACTTCCCGTTCTGCTCATTGCGGTCATCCAGGGCAGCATCTGGATTAACTTCACCTGGCCGTATGTGACGAACGAGCCGATATTCTTCGTCGGCTACCTCATCGTCACGGCTATACAAATGGGCGCAAATATCGACTACGCCATCGTCGTTTCAAACCGCTACATCACCCTGCGGCAAAACAACTCCAAGCGTGTGTCGATAACCGCCGCACTCAACGGCGCTCTGCCCACACTCATCACCTCCGGCAGCATCCTTGCCATTGCGGGTCTGCTCATCGGATTTTTGTCCACCGAGGCAATTACCTCCGATATCGGTATCGCACTCGGCCGAGGCACATTCATCTCGCTGCTGCTCGTCATGTTCGTCCTGCCGCAGCTGCTTTTGTGGGGCGATAAGTTTATAAAGAAAACAACCTTTGCAAAGAAAATCCATTTCCGTGTACCGCCCATCTTTGAGGATGACTTCGAGGAGGTCGCACGCAAGCATACGGCGGGCAAGTAAATCGGGGGATCGCTTGTTCGTTTACGAGAAAGGAAGAAATCAAATGAAAAGAATCGCACTGGCTGTCATCAGCATCTGCCTTGTGATCGCTTCGGTGTTCGGCTTTTTCGCCGCTGCCGCCGGTCTCGAGGATATAACCGGCATCCTGCGCAGATCCAATCTGCAAAATGACGATATCCGCGACTCGATAGCCCTCATCTCCGAGCGCTATGACGAGATAAAGGACAATGGCGGCGACAAGACCGCCAAGAACTACGCCACAGCCGTTGTCACCGATAAGTACGGCAGCAGCAAGATAAGCGCCGGTCAGAAGCAGTATGACGAGGGCAAGGCTCAGTTGGATAAGGGGCAGAAGGAGTATGACGCCGCCAAGGCGCAGCTTGATAAGGGCAAGGCAGATTACGCCGCCGCCGAGAAGCTCATTGCCGAAAAGGAAAAGGAAATTGCCGACGGCGAAAAGCAGATAGCCGACGGCGAAAAGCAGATAGCCGACGGCGAAAAACAGCTTGCCAAGGCGAAAAAGCAGCGTGACGAGGGTCAGGCGAAGCTCGACGAGGTCACGCCTATCTACAACAAGGCAAAGCCTTATTACGATAAGCTTCACGGCACGACCGGCGGCAATTACACCGAGGTGGGGCTGAATATCCTGCTTCGCTCGCTCGGCTATAACAAGACCGTGACGGAGCTTTTTAACGAGTACGACGCCGCAAAGCAGCAGCTTGCCGATGCCGACAGGCAGATAGCCGACGCAGAGCTTCAGCTCGAGGAGGGCAAGCAGCAGCTTGCCGCCGGTAAAGAGCAGCTCGCCGCAGGCAAGGAGCAGCTTGCAGCCGGTAAGCAGCAGCTCGCCGCTGCAAAAAAGCAGCTTGACGACGGCGATGCGCAGCTTGCCGCAGGCAAGGCCAAGCTCGATGACGGTAAGGCTCAGCTTGCCGACGCTGCCGAGCAGCTTGCAGCAGGCAAGCGCAAGATGGCAAGCAACAGCGCCTCCATGGCAAACGACCTGCAGAACCTCGAGGAGATGGAGGATGCGCAGGAGATAGTCGATGCAGGCATCAAAATTCTGCTCGCAAACGACGGCATTGCCGAAAAGGTCACCAACAGAGAGGATTATGATGAGGTGCTCGCCGCCGCCAGCGCCTATGTCGAGGAGGAGGCCGACAGCGTCCAGCAGGAGCTGGCTCTGCGCCAGCAGCTTTATTCGCTGCTCAGGATACTCGCCGTCATCGGCCTTGTCGCCGGTGCGATCGGCATCCTCGTTGCGTTCCGCCCCAAGCTCCAGACGCTCGTGGCCGCACTCGTTCTCGCCTGCGCTGCCGCAGCAAGCGCCGCAGCGCTGAACATCTACGGCTATGTCAACGACTACCGCTACTTTGTGTACGCCCTCGAGGACGGCAGCGGCAACGGTTCGCTGCAATTTGCCGCAATGATGGCGATCTTGGTCGCAGCGCTGCTGGCGGTCATCGTCTGCATCGTCTGCACCAAGGCGTATAAGCGAGGCGTTGTGCCCGCAGGTGCCGCTCCTGCAGCGGTGAAGGCCGCAAAGCCCGAGAAGAAGGAAAAGCCCCGCCGTGTCATAAAGACCGACGAGGACGACGACGATAACGGCTGGGGCAGCGCAGATGCAGCGCCCGCACCCGCAGCTCCCGCTGTGGAGGAAAAGGTCATACGGCCCGAGCCCACCGCCGCTCCCGACGAGCCGACCGTGGTCGACGGCAGCACCATCCCCTCCGACCTTGTCGCACGCATGCAGGCGCAGACCAAGCGCCTGAACGAGGAAACCGAGCGTATGGAGACCGAAGCTCGCCGCAAGGAAGAGGAGACCCGCCAGCAGGACTTTGAGGCCGCCCGCCGTGAGTACGAGGAAGCCCTCCGCAAATTCGAAGAAGCCCGCAAAAACTCCAAATAAAATTCAAGCACCCCGAACCTCGGGGTGCTTTTTTCATTGAATCGCCCCCGTGTCTCCACGGGGGCTTGTGGTTTATTTTGTCGCTTTGATGCTGACGGCGCTGCTCTGTGAGGAGTTTGCATTGGAGTTGGATGCGCAGACGGCTTTGACCTTGTAGTAGTACTTGGTGTTTTTCTTTGCACCGCTGTTTATGTAGCTCGTCTTAGTCGTGCTGTCCCAGTAGCTGAAGGTCTTGCCATCGGTGGAGCGATAGACATAGTATTTGTCCGCACCCGTGACCGCTTTCCAAGTCACCTTGGGTTTGCCGTTCGAGGTCGTGATGCTCACCGAAGGCTTTGCAAGCGAGGCAAACAGGCTCTTTGTGCTGCTGTTGGCGGAAGCGACATTCTTACCGTTCACGACCGCGACGGCCTTGACACGGTAGTAATACTTCGTGCCGGATGCCGCACCGGAGTTGGTGTAGCTGGTCT
>ERZ824600.3022-NODE-3022-length-16687-cov-3.308381_pt1 | contig 16687 bp, 20 predicted proteins | sample MGYA00519933_ERZ824600 | MGnify/ENA primary metagenome ERZ824600 (study PRJEB31778, sample SAMEA3449178) | human gut metagenome | biome: human gut; feature: human-associated habitat; material: faeces | place: United Kingdom | collected 2010/2012 ... | reverse complement strand
TTCAACCATCCGCGTACCGGAGAGCCGATGTGCTTTACAGCACCGTGTCCGGACGATATGCAGCGTCTTATCGACAAACTGCGGCACGCATCCGGCTACAGCGAACCATTCAAATCTATAAAGGAATATACCAAAGAACAATCATGAAGGATCTTTCGAACATTCTGATTCTTACCGACCTTGACGGTACCTTTTTCGGAGTACGTGCAAAAATAATTCAGCGGAACATTGACGCTATCGAGCGATTCAAAGCCGCAGGCGGTCTGTTTACGATCGCGACCGGACGTATGCACATGAGCCTTGAGCACTGCATACCGAATGTACGTGAGCTTGTAAACGCTCCTGTCGCCGTTTGCAACGGGACATATCTTTATGATTTCAGCAAAAATCACCCCACCTGCGAACATTTTCTGGACCGTGACCTCACACGCCGCGCAATAGATTTTATGTTCAAAGCCCTTCCCACCGTGTGCATACGACTTTCCGTACCGGAGGGATATATGACTTGCCCACCCGTTTCACCTATGATGGAACGTGACCTGCAGAGCTGCCCACCCGAAAACCGCTATATCCTCCCCGTCGAGGAATGGATGAATTATGATTGGTACAAGGTCGTTATACGCGACAAACCAGAACGTCTTGTGTGGCTGCGCCGCGAGCTGCGCCGCGAAATGGGAGATGACACATTCGAGGATACCATGTCCGGTCCCACATTTTTTGAGCTTCAGAAAAAAGGGTGCACCAAGGCACTCATGATCCCGGAGCTGAGACGCATATGTCAGTCGCCCGAGCACCCCGGACCGCTCAAGGTCTACGCGGTCGGAGACTATGACAACGATATTTCAATGATAAAAGCAGCCGATGTCGGCGTTTGCCCGAGCAACGCGCTCGACGAGGTGAAAAAGGTTGCCGATCTTTGCCTCTGCTCCAACGAGGAGGGCGTAATAGCCGATCTGATTGAACATATAGAGGCTGAAAACTGAAAAACAGGCTCCGTCCGAATAAAGAAGACGGAGCCTGTTTTTCTGTCGCATGAGATGCGGCGATTTAAAATTAAAAAATAATATTCTTATAAAATCGCACAATCCGTATATACCGCGGTCAGCAAAGCTGATATAATTAGATAAACAAACGGTTGCGCCGTGCGCGGCGCAGAAAGGACAATGATGGACAGACTGACCAAAATCGGTAACGTGCGCGCCATGAGCGCAAAAGAGGTAGACACCTCAAGGCTCGGGATAGGTTTTGAAAAGCTCGACCGCGCGGTATTCGATCCCGAGAAGGCATACGAACCGCTCGCAAAAATCGGAGTGAAATATGTGCGTATACAGTCCGGTTGGCAGCGCACCGAGCGCATAAAAGGTATTTATGACTTCGCGTGGCTTGATGCAATAGTGGACAGACTACGCTCCGACGGCATGATACCGTGGATGAACATAGTTTACGGAAACGAGATATACGACGAGAGAGCCGCCGAGGCATACGGAGCCCGCCGCTCTTCTCTGATGAAGCCTTCAACGCATGGATAGCATATGTGCGTGCGCTTGTCGTCCATTTCCGCGGCAGAGTACGCGACTATGAAATATGGAACGAGCCCGACGGACGCGGTACATGGAAATGCGGTGCCGCCCCCGTAGATTATGCCCGTCTCGCTATACCGACCGCTAAGGCTATACACGAATCGGATCCCGACGCGCGCGCACTTCTCGGTGCCATGTGCCGTGCAAACATGGTCTTCTTTGCCGGTCTTGCCGAAGAAGGTGCGTTTGACATCTGCGATGCGCTCACATATCACTGCTATACGCCCAGCGACAAGGTGATGGCAGACAGCATACGCTCGATGCGCGCATTATGCGACTATTATAAGCCAGGTATGCCGGTTATTCAAGGTGAATCCGGGACTCAGTCGCGCAGCGGCGGCAACGGAGCGCTCAAGCAAGGCGTATGGAGCGAGCGCCGCCAGGCAAAATATATGGCGCGCCACCTCATCATCGACCTGCTCGGCGGAGCGGAGTTTGCATCATATTTCTCATGCATGGACATGATAGAAGCGCTCAACGGCAAAAACGGCGATAAAGCAAGCTGGCTCGATTACGGATATTTCGGAGTTCTCGGTGCAGAATTTGATGAGAACGGCTTTGCAATCGGCGATTATAAGCCGAAAATGTCATACCGTACACTTCAGGTGCTCGCATCGGTGCTTTCGGGAGAGTGGAAGGTACAGGATCTTCCGATAATGCCCCGTCCGGATGTGTCAAAGCGCATTTTCGGTACCGATGTCAACGATTTTGAAACGCTCGGCGGAGGTTTTTTGCGCCCCGACGGAAGCCGCGCCTACGTCTATTGGCACGCTTCTGACCTCATGACATCAGAATACGAATCAACGGTAACGCTCCACGCCGCAGGCGTCCCCGGCGCAGTAAAGCTTGTTGATATGCTGGACGGAAGCATTTACTCCCTTCCCGAAAGCATTGCAGAGCCTCACGGCGACGGCAGATGGATATTCCACAACCTGCCGATCAAAGACTACCCGATGATGCTTACATTCGGCAACTTCTTGAGAGAATAATATCTTCGTGGCGGTGTTGAAATATCTTTCGGATATTTCAACACCACCGTTTTATAATTCAAAAAAGTTATGATTTAAAAAATTGGAGTGACTGCCGAAAAACCTTGAGATTTCGGCAGTCACTCCAATCGTGCTCCTCAGACACGAGCACGCGCAGGGATTATTTTTTTTCACATCCGGTCGCCGCACCGATAAGATGCGCATCGTCGGCATGAGGAGCTTCGAGTATCTCCCCTTTGAATCCGCACGCAGAATGTTCAAGTGCAATTCTGAGCTGAGGCATAAACAGCCCACAGTCACGCGATATCTGACCGCCGAGCATGAGAGTGTGTATTCCGTATTCGGCAAGTATCGGTGAGAGCAGCTCACCGAGCAGCCTTCCAGTATCGGCATATGTCGTTATCGCGTAACGGTCGCCGTACTTTGCAAGCTCTGCTATCTGCCGCGCATCAGGCATATTGTCGCCGCATCCCAACGCCGTGGCGTACCTTTCGCATATACCGCGCGCGGATATCAATTCTTCGGCTTCAACACCGTGAAGCGAAGCGCGGTATATGCTCACACCGGGACCGCCGTTTGCAGCGAGCAAAGGCTTACCGTTTTTCATAACGGCAAACCCGAGCCCGGTGCCGAGCATTACGACAGCAAGCCCGTTCTTTTTTTCTTCGGGCAGATCTTTTGATACGCCGAGAATGAATGCCGTCGAATCGTGCATGATATTGACCGGCACACCTGAAAAGTCCTCGGCAAACCACGGCAGCACCGAAACACCGTAAAGCGCCGTGTACTTATGAGTCATCCTGAACGTGCCGGTCGCATAATCAAACGGCCCCGGCGTGTCCATCCCGATCGCAGATATTTCATACCCCGCACTTGCAGCGCGTGCTTTGGCACGCGCTGCAAGCGCTTTGTAAGCGTCCCGAATGCTTTTCTCGGTACCGTTGGCTGAGTCGGCGGGTTCGGAATCATGCGTCCCGCAGATGACGGAAAGGGTTTCATCCACAAGACCGCATTTGAGAAAACTCCCGCCCGCATCAATGGCATAAATGCACTTTTTCATCACGGCAGTGCCTCAAACTCCGCGCTTGAGCATGGTTTTGTGCATGACCGTCCATGTGCCGGGCTTGTTGTTGATAAGCTCAACCTCCCCCATCGACGCCGGAATGACGACCATATCCATATATTTCATTCTGAACTGACGCTCGGGGTGTGCTTTGCTTCTGACAATCACATCTTCACCGTCAACAAGAGCGTACACGAAAAAGTCGCCGCTCTCGGAGTAACGTTTGGTATCGTCTGTAAAATAATCACCGAAAACGAGGTTGCGAAGCGAGAAATAAAGCTGATCGCACTCGCCAACAACTATCTCCTTACCGTTTTCATCCTCACGCAGCACTCTCTTTCTGCCGTTCACAAGATTTTCTTTGACATACGTTTCTGTCATGTTGTGATTGAGGTTGAGTGCGCCGTAATATGAATGGATCGGGCGGGGATTACCATCAAGGTCGCGACGGAGGTAGTCGTACATTTTATATGTGTAGGAACCGACGGTGAGCGAACCGATCTCAAGGATCACCTGATTCTGACCCGATGCATGGATCGTTCCGGCAGGTATCATCACCTGCGTGCCCGGCTCACTGTGAACACCGTAGATGTACTTTTTATAGTCGATCTCGGTGTGTTCTTTTTCGCTCTTTTTGACCTCATCCACAAACTCGTCAACGTTTACTCCGTCGCGGAAGCCGAGGTAAGTGCGTGCGCCCTGACCGGTAACGAAAACATAATAGCTTTCGTCCTGTCTGCCGAGCTCTCCGTTTTCCTTCATAACGAATTCAGCTCCCGGGTGAAGCTGTACGGACATATTTCCGGCAGCGTGGAATGTATCGTCATAGTTGAAGCGTATCGGGAAGAATCCGTGGAATTCGTCGATGCACTGCCTGCCCATCAGTTTTTCTCCGAAAGATGAAACGACGGTGTAGAAAGGAACTTCAACGGTGAGTCCGTCAGCTTCGATAACGGTAGAGACCTCCATCGGGATCATATCGAATACCCATGCGCAGTTCTTCATGGTGTCAGGCAGCCGGCGCACACCCATGGTGTAATAGCCGCCCCATACGCCCTCAAGATAGACCGGACGCTGACGGAAGGGAGATTCCAGAGTACGGTCGATAAGCGTGAAAAGCAGGTCGGCTGGAAGCAGCGTGAGCTCCTCGGCATTGTCGCCGCAGATATAATAGTCGATATCGTGTGCGGCAAGCAGCTTTGAGCGAAGGGTAAAGGCAAGCTCGAAGTCCACATAGTAGCAACGGCGCATCGTCGCCTTAAAGGGCATATCCTCGTCCGAACCGAGATTGCGGAAACCGCCTTTTTTGATGTTGAGGACTGCGCGCTTGGGCGTGATATCGCAGAATATGCGCGTGTCGGCATAAGGATAAAGCTCCTCGGAAAGTGCTCCGAAGCCCCAGAGTATCAGTGTCTCACCCGACTTTTTTACCTCGTCAAGCGTCTTTTTGAGTTCCGCGAGCTTTACGGGATCGAACATTCCGGCATACCCCGCCTTGAAGAGTTTGCCGTAAAGCAAAACGGGGTCTTTTTTGCGATCCTCGGGAAGGTTGTCTCGGAAAAGCTCGCGCAGCTCGGCGGGCGACTTCAGAACCGAAGATACGGCAATTTTGCGCACATCGCCGGCAAGAGCAAGAACGGCATCGAACGGAGCGGTTGTATAACCGTCAAGAACGATCACGCCGCCTTTTTTTACTATCGCGACAAAAGCTTTGCGCACTGAGTCATTGCCGACAGAGACGGATGCGGTATTGATACCCTTGGCGTCAATGCGGTTTATCGCATTGGGATCGTCATAGGGAAAGGGGTTGAACATAAATGACATGGCTGTATCTCCTTGTTTTTTGATCTGGTTCAGTTTCTTTCGAGAAGCGCAATAAACTCGCGCATGAACGCAGGAAGGTCCTCCGGACGGCGTGAAGTGACGACATTTCCGTCAACCACCGCTTCGGCGTCATCATAAAGTCCGCCGGCATTTATCACATCGTCACGTATACCGGGATAGCAGGTGCATTTTCTTCCGCGCAGCGTTCCGGCGCTGATAAGTATCAGCGGGCCGTGGCATATGGCAGCTATGGGGAGACCGTTCTTATCAAAATACTTTGTTATCTCCAGCGCTGATGCCTGCTGACGTATCTTTTCGGGTGCCATGCCGCCGGGCAGGATAAGCCCCGCATATTCCGAAGGATCGACCTCACTCAAAAGGTGCGTCGCCTCCACGGTAAAGTGATATTTTGCCTTTATCGTACGCTTTTCCATCGAAGCAACATCAACTGTATATCCCGCCTCACGCATACGGAAAAGCGGATAAAGCACCTCACTGTCATCACAGTTGTCGTATGTTATAAGTAATATCTTCTTCATTGCCGCTACCTCAGATCTTTGCAAAGTCAAACCCGAGCATTTTTGCAAGCGCTTCAAGCTCTGCAGTAACATCACCGGGAGCTATGCCGTAGTGCTGCGTTACACCGTTTGCCGCTATGCCGGCAAACAGTTCTTCGGGCGTCATATTGCCGTGCGGTGCAAAATCCGCATGAGAATAGGACGCAAGGTAATGCTTTGTCGGCAGAACGTCAACGAGGGTGCATACCATCTTCATTTTTCCGTCTTTTTCCGACATATGCAGCATAGTCTTTGTGCCTTCGGGGAAAACGTACCATGCAAAAGGAGCTCCGGCATATTTCCAACCGCTCTTTGCGAAACGCTCGTCACGTGCGATTATCATTTTTCCCTCGGGATCACGATAATCGTTCGGTCCTGCGTGTCCCGCGGCAAAGGTCCCGCGCACATGATCGATATAGAAAGGCTCGATGAAGTTTGAGCGACGTCCGGTCAGTGCGTGCAGTATGTAAGTTGCAAGACCGCCGCCTATGTCACCCTCGGGAACGGTAACGAGCGGCAGGTCGGCACTCGTCGGAGCAAAACCGGGACGCAGTCCCACTTCTCGGAAAAGCACCGTATCTATGTCATTGAGGACGAGCAGGTCGGTATCCGCCTTAATGGCTATGCGCTCCATCGCGTACGATGCACGGACCGATGCGTCGAGCTTTTCCATGTCAACGTTCGGATATACCTCATGGTTCGCGGTGAGTTCCTTCACTATTCCCTTCACCGTATCATCGGAGGTGCCGTTTATTTCATTTACGAGCTCGGATATCGAAAGAAAATGTATCTCCGGTCCCACCTTCATGAAAAGATTGTAGGGGTCGAGGTATGTAGCCCACATCGCCTCGTTGAAGCAGGAGAGCAGCGATATTCGCGCATGGCGCAGCGTAGAGCGCACACGGGCTGCGGATGCGAATATTTTCAGCTTTTCAACGACCGTGTCAAGAGTGCCGATGGCCATGTCGCTCATCGGTCTGTCAAAGCGGCGGAAAGAGCCGCTGGCTTCCTGAAATCCCACAAGTGCACCTGCGGAAAGGAAGTCGATAAACTGGTCCTCATCGTTCGTATCGGTTATGGCGAGCGAATCTCGCACCACCGACATAAAGAACAGCGGCATCTGCGGCAGCTCGCGCAGAAAACGGATCCAGGCAAAATCCTCCGCCCATGAAAGAAAACCTGCCGCAACGCAGTCAACACCCTCGTTGTAGAAAAGGCGTGCTGCCCTTTCCGCGCCGTCACGCTCCCATACGGGACCGGGATATACGACATCGGCAAATTCCTGTATCTTATTAATATATGCAGCGGCTTCGGCATCCTTTCTGACCGCATATGTACCGCGTACGGTACCTTCGCCGAGAGCGCGAAAGCGTTCTGCTTCAATAAGCAGCACTCCTATCTTTGGTTTGCGAAAGATCTCCGTCATTTTCAATTACTCCTCTCGTAACACGGGCTTTTTCCCGTAATTTACCGCAGTCATTTCCGACATCCGGTAAAGCCTGCGGCATATCGATCAACCTTGCGAGAACAACATGAAGATCATTTTTTACAAGTGTATTATACAGCCGTACTGCCGCCTTTTCTATCAGAATAGTATGAAAAATTATCAATATCATATTATTCACCTGTGCGGAGGATCAAACTGTCAGAATTTAAGGCTCCGTTTATCCTGCGTACTGTATGGGACGTGCACCGCTTGACCGTCATCCATCACAACATCGTTTTCCTGCACCAAATACGCAGAGCGCAGCGAATGATCTCCGAGGTACAGGTCGCGGAATCCCCACATGCATCTGAGCGTGTCCTTTTTCATTCCCAAATACGAATAGTTGCCTGTGCGCAGCAGATTTTTTATGCCGTCGCCTGCCGGCAACTCCGCTATATTGGAACAATGGTTGTGCCCGGCAAACAGACAAAGTATATCGGGATCGGCAAGGAAGTTTCCGAGCTCGGAGCTCTCCTTGGTTATATCAACATGGTGCGAGCAGAGAATGAACTTTTTTCCCGGATAACTGTTCATTATCTTTCTCATGCCTTCAATATCCATGGGCGTGTAGGTGCCATCGCTGTGCTCGGTGGGATCAAGATCGGCGCCGTAGCTGTCCCAGAGAATAAAAACATAATTTCCGCACTCCACGGTGAAGCTTCGCGGAAAACCCGTGATCTCGCGCCATTTGGCATCACCGTACTGCTCATGATTTCCTGCGATCATATAGTACGGAGTCGGCAGGTCGCAGCAACAGGTGTTTATGAAATCGGTCGTATTGCATATGCCGCGCGCAAGGTACGAGCCTTTTATCAGCCACTTCCAGTGGTCAAGCGAATAGTCGCCGAGAAAGAGTATAAATTCATAAGGATCCCGCTCGTATTCGGCATTCAGATCACGCGCCATACGTTCAATACGATCACGCGTGGGCACACCGTACCAGTCGATGTGACAAAAATGTGCATCGGATGCTATAATGATTCTTTTTTCTTTTTTCATTTCAGTTATACTTCTTAAGCAGTTCAAGATAGATGGATCTGTAATCGGGAAGCTTTTCGCCCGACGGCGTGTACGGGAGATCAAGCTCTGCAAGACCCGCGCCGGAAACGATTATCTTATTTGTGAAATCGGCTTTGCATATGTATTCGTTGGACGGAGAATATGATGTCGTTGTGATCATACTTTCAAATACAGCTTGCGGCGCACCGTTGAGAGTTCCGTATATCGGCGCGGGCCACAGCACAACGGGAGCGGCAGCTTCTTTGTATACCTTGACCGTTGCTCCCTCATACCCGTGATGTGCAAACTGCACGATATCGGATTTTATCGCAGCAGGGGCAAGAAACGAGGTCATAACATCACTTGACGCCGTCTCTATGTCACCCAGAAACAGTATTCTCTGCCCCGCTACCGTAATGGCAAAAACCGTGGTCGTGTCATTGACTACCGCATCACTCATCCGCTGCGGGTAAAGATCTTCATGGGTAAAGAGCACCTCCGCTTTTGCATCTGCGATACAGAACGTCATTCCGGAATGAATGCGATCATATATCTGCGCCCCCTTCCACTTCTTCATAAAGCTGACGAGTGTCGGCGCGGTGTTGCTTTCAAGTCCCGCATATCCGCGAGTTGGAAAATTACAATAAAACGCCTTCACCGTCACCTTGTCGGAATATTTTTCGGTGAACTTCTTGAGGCACCCGTAATGATCATAATGCAGGTGTGTAATAAACCATGCCGATATGACAGGCTGCTTGCCGTCGGCGGTATTTGCCATCAAAAGTTCATAAAGCCCGTCAGCTTCACGGTTGGTCGCATAACCGCCGTCAACCACTATGAATGTCCCGTCCGCGAGACGTATCACATATGACATTCCGCCGTTTGATGCAGAGCCAACAACATCGACCGGCAGCTGCCATAGCTTCTGCCCCGATGCAGCCGGCGCATCTTGCTGCTCTGCCAACGGATATTTTGTTCCCGATTTTTCGGCGTAAACGCGCAGCATACCGAGGCTGCTTATATATGAGACATAAAGATCGTTATTTTTGCCTTCAAGAAGCGTGTATCGGTTTCCGCCGAGCGAATATTCGCCGAGGATCGAAAATCCAGAATTTTTCGCCGATGTAACGTAAAAGCTGTAATCGGCTTCATTTATTCCGTCATAACACAGCACGGTGCTGTTGTCGTCAAATGCATAACCGCCGAGGCTTTTCCCGGCACTGACCTCCGGTATCCCTTCAGCCCATGCGACCGAAAGCTTCTCGCCCTCAATATCAGACGGTATTACAATGACATCACCGGAAAATGTCCCCGAAACAGCAGCTGCCAGCTTGGACGAAAGCATATCGACCGCCGCGCCTATGTTGCTGTCCATGCCGGCTCCGACAGCAATCTTTTTTCCGTATGCGGCACACTTCACATCGAAATATCCCATCGAGTCGTAAAGTTCGGTGCTTTCGGGACGGTTCGTTCTTCCTATAAGTATTTCATATGAGTCATCTGATGCTTTTACCGAATTATCGGTCTTTATGCTGACCGAACAACCAAGCATAGACTTGAGTTTGTCATAAAGCCCGTTTACGGCTTTTACGGTAGCCTGATCGCAGTCCTCCGGAAATATGATCTCATATTTCAGGACACCGCCCGCGATCAGCGGCACCGCCTCGTCGGGAACGGCTCCGGTAATGCTGAGACCTTCTTCAATGCAAAAGTCGCCGTCTTTTGTCACGACGGCTTCAAGCAGACTTTCGACTGCATTGCGCAGAAGCGATTCGTTCCGCGCCGCAATAAAGATCTTTCCGTCGGCAAAACTCACTTTCCATCCGTCGCTGCCGAGCGTCGCGGCAAGATCACCGCTTCCGGTGCGACCGCATACGCCTATTACTATTTCGTGCTCGGTCTCGGCATATTTTCCGGTGTCATCCGTGCGTCGCTCAAGCCGAACTCCGCACAGCTTTTCTATGCTGTCAGCCAAAGAGAGCGACAGCTCCTTGACGGCGCTCCCCGAGTCCTTGCCGACGATTATAACATAATCGCTTTTCCCGTCGCTGACGATAGGACACAGGACTTTTTCTTGCTCACTATCCGCGCGATCGCCGCATGAAGCAAGCAGCAGCATCACCGCCGCCAGCCAAGACAGTATGTGTATGATCCTTAGTTTCATTCCGTTCACCTGCTTTCGTATTTGTTATTTCTAAAAGCCGTTTTTCGATCGGCTCTGATTTTTTCGATTTCATACTATTTCCGTCCGTCTGTGTTGACAAGCGGCAATACGACTGATATAATGATGATAAAATATAACTTTTTTGCACACGGAGATTCACACATGAAGTACAAAATAGAATCCGAAGCGGAAGCCAATGGCGAAAAAAGATATTTTGATATTTATATATATCCCGTAAAGGGACCGGGCAAGGTCTGCCAACCGCATATTCACTCATATTTTGAGTTGTTTTACTGCCGCGGCGGCAGTATAGTGTATATATGCAATGAGGAAAGGATTCATCTTGACGAGGATGATATCATAATAGTGTATCCCAGCGTCGTACATTACACGATAGCCCCGCGCGATGTCGATATAACAAAATTCACTCAGCATGTCATCAAATTCTCGGCTGAATTTCTCTTGCCGCAGCTTCAGACGCCCGCCGACATACAGTATCTTCTCCTGCCCGTGAATTTCGGTGCACCGTATACCGTCATACGCGTAGGAAACCCGGAGCATGATTATATCTATCGGCTCATAAAGGAGACCATAGCCGAAAAAATAGAAAAACCGCTCGAATATGAGCTTGCGCTAAGGGCAAATATTTCTCTTCTATACCTTTGGATGCTCAGAAATCACGCACAACCGGGTGGAGCAGGAGATACGGGAGCCAAGGAGTGCCCGTCATATCACGCAGAGATAATAAGCCGATCTGTCGAATATATAAAAGAGCATTACAACGAGCCGATCTCAATGAGCGATGTGGCACAATTCTGTAATGTGAATTATACTTATTTCTGCCGGCTGTTCCGACAGTATACCAACCGCAAATTCAGTGATTACCTGCTCGACTACCGCATAAAGAAAGCACGCATATTCCTGCTCAAGTCAAGCAGTTCAATACTCGACGTATCAATGAAATGCGGGTTTGACAGCGTGTCGTACTTTATCAGAAAATTTCGCGAATCGACAGGTCTGACTCCGAAAAAATTCCGGGAGCGCTATACAAAATCAGAAGCCTGAACGCCATAAACCGGGCTGCCGCGTCAAAAAACGCGACAGCCCGATATTTTTATATTTTTCTTTCTTTTCTCGAGCGCGCGGAAACAATTGTCACACAGGATGACAGAACGGCAACTATAACAAGGACAACGACAATCGTCCGGTTGTCACCGGTACCGGGGTTATCTTGACGCGGCGTTGTATCGGCAGACTCGCCGGGCGCAGTGGTACCGGGAGTTTCTTCGCCTGCAGTAGTACCGGGAGTCTTGGGGTCGATCACAATGCCTTTCCTTAACGATTTTTCCGGGGTCTTTTACGATCTCAATGCCGATATCGCAGAGTCCGCTGTGCATATAGCCGCTGACGGTAGCATTGGTGATCGTCAGTACGGGGTATATCGTAACGTTACCGATGAGCCCACCATAGGCATTCTGCTTGTCGCATTTGTCTTTCACGCCGTCTTTGATAACGCCGTTGAAAGAAACGTTGGATACGACAGCTTCAAGATCGTTCTTTTTTCCGGTATAGACCTGACCGATTATGCCGCCGGTAAACGTGCCGCCTGCACTGAGAACGACATCATTTACATGAACGTTGTCGATAACGGCCGCCCGTGCGGATAAGCCCCACAACAGTACCGAGGCATTTCTGAGTAGCCTTCAGATAGCTCTTTTCCACATTGAGATCGCGAATCACGGCGCCGCAAACAAAGCGAAAGAGCCCCGCGCCGTCGCTTGTCGTATAATCAAATGTACCGTCGTTATAAAGACCTTTTATTGTGTGGCTGTTTCCTTCAAAAGTCCCTCCGAAGGTGCGTATCCCGTCCCACACAACGGGCTTTTCGCCTTCCTTGAGCGCGGTAACATCCATTCCGGGGTTGAGATCTATGTCCGTGGTAAGCACGAACGTCTTGCCCGCGGTTGCGGAATAGTCGTTTTTGTTTTCGGAGTGCGTATTTACATACTCGGCAAGCGCAATGAGGTCGGCAGCAGAGCTGATATTTACCGTGCTTGCGCTCATATCAAGCGCTGAGGCAGGCACGCAGCACGTCGCCGCAAGCAGTGCAACCGTAAGCGCCGCGAGCATTAAAGCAGCTGTTCTTTTCATATTTCGATATCTCCTTTTTCCGGATTATTTGAGTTTATCGAGGTTGGCGTATATATCCGCCAGAGATTCCTTCCATGTCTGAACATATTTCTCGTAGTAGACAGGGTACGGTCGCTCTTTCGCGTACAAGCACGACCGATGCGGAAGGCAACGGTGATTTCTGCTTTATTGTCAACGGTCGGCGCATATTTGCGATGGGCACCAACTGGGTACCCATGGACGCCTTCCATTCAAATGATATAAACCGTATAGATTGCGCTATGGAAATGGCAAACGACCTCGGCTGCAATATCATATGAGATCATCGCCGATACATACCGCACAGGAGGAAAATTGCTCGTGTGCGGAAACGGCGGTTCGGCTGCGGACAGCGAACACATTGTCGGCGAACTTATGAAGTCATTTCTTGTCCGCCGCCCGGTGCCCGAAAAGTTTGTGGAATCGCTTTCTGCCTACGGCAGCGAAGGTGCCGCACTGGCAGACGGACTTGAAGCCGGGCTTCCCGCAATTTCACTTTGCGGACACCCCGCGCTTTCAACCGCATTTCTCAACGATGCGGAACCCACAATGACATTTGCGCAGCAAACAGCCGCGCTCGGAAGAGAAGGCGATGTTCTGCTTGCAATATCAACTTCAGGTAATTCCCGCAACTGCGTGCTGGCTGCAATTACAGCCAAAGCTGCAGGGATGCACACCGTCGCGCTTACCGGAGAAAAGTCTTCGCGCCTTTCGGAAATAGCTGATATAACAGTGCGCGCACCTGCTCGCGAAACATTCATCGTGCAGGAATATCATCTTCCGATATATCACTGCCTGTGTGCAATGCTCGAATGTGAATTCTTCGGAACCGAAAAAAGGATACATTGAAACCGGGGCTGCCGCGCTAACGCGCGACAGCCCTCATAAATTATTGCTGCCTGAACACTCCCTTGGTGTCAAATGACGGGTTGAAAGCGTAGAAATTCTTGCTGTCAAGCTTATCCTGAACCGTTCTCAATGCATCACCGAAACGCTGATAGTGAACTATTTCACGCTCGCGTAGAAAACGTATCGGATCAAGTACATCCGGGTCGTCGGTAAGACGCAGTATATTGTCATACGTCACCCGCGCTTTCTGCTCTGCCGCAAGGTCCTCGTTCAGATCCGCTATCGGGTCGCCTTTAACTCCGATATATTTCATATCATTGGGAACACCTGCGGCGGATGCGGGATATATTCCCGTTGTATGGTCAACAAAATATGACGCATACGGGCTTGCGAGTATCTGCTCCGGCGTGAGGTTTCGCGTGAGCTGATAAACGATGGCTGCAACCATTTCTATGTGCCCCAACTCCTCCGTTCCTATGTCGGTAAGCACGCCTATCGTCTCATTTGAGGGCATCGTATACCGCTGATTGAGATACCGCATCGAAGCGCCGAGTTCTCCGTCCGGACCGCCCACCTGTGAAATAATGAGCGACGCAAGCTTGGGGTTCGGAGTTTTTATTTTGACCGGGTACTGTAACTTTCTTTGATATAAGAACATTTCTCTCCTCCTCACGCGCCGCTGTACTGCCACGGCCACGGCGCGGTGTTTACTCCGCTCTGAATGCCGAACATGGTCAGCGCGCCGCAGGTAGATTCATATCTGTCGATCAGTTCGCGCCGCTCGGTGTTTTTTTTCGCTATATACTTCACTGCCTCGGAGCAATCGGGGTAAACATCGAGATAAAGTACCGCGTCAAGTATGGCAAAATCGGTCTGCCTTATCTTTTCAAGCAGGTTTGGACAATTGTAACCGTTACCGCCGCAACCGGAGCACCCCTCACGATATTGGTTTATTCTTGCGTTATCCATTGCGCACCATACCTCCTCCCCTGCAGCCTGCACTCATGAGCGGAAGATCAAGCTCGGCAAAGATCGTCCCGCGGCATAGCCCTTTTTCAGGCTCGTAGATATCGACAAAATTCTGAAGCGGCGCATAGACCATCGCAAGCGGATAACCCTTAAGTCCCCACTCGCTGCCCGATGCATCGCCGCAGCCGTCCGTCATCACGTTCTCCCGGGTCACAGCAGCTGACGTCGGCGGATCGCATACTCTTCCGTCAACACCGAAGCGAGCGCCGCCGTTTGCCATACGGCGCAAAGCCTCACCCGAATACATATTTCTTTTCACAATATTTATTCCGTCAAATATGACATCATCCTTTCCCGGACGGCTAATGCCGCCCGATATTCAGTAAAAGTATATGCCGTATCACGAAATTTGTCACATGACGATGCAAAATGTCGGCAAGGGCATCATGACCGACGCCGACCGTGTCTTTCATATTATAATGCTTATAATTCATCGCAAAAAGCAGCAAGTCGCTATAATTTTACATATTGCTGTTGACACAGAAATCATTCGCGTGTAAAATATTAAGAAAGATCTGCCGCAGCAGATCTCTGTTGAAAGGTGTTTTTATTATGGAAGTCAGAAATATGAAGTGCGATGTCTGCGTTATCGGCGGAGGTCCCGGCGGGCTTTGCGCCGCAATTACCGCCGCGCGTCAAGGCGCGGATGTGATACTTTGCGAACGCAACGGGCATCTCGGCGGCAACGCCGCTATGGGTCTGCCGCTGCTCGGCTATCTTTCGCAATCAGGCAGACAGATCATAGGCGGTATAGCGCAAGAATTCATCACCGAGCTTGAAAAGACCGGCGATTCGTTCGGACATCAGCGTTGTCCCATGCATAACTCGATAACTCTCGTGCATCCCGACAAATTCAAGCTGTTGGCTCTTCGTATGTGCCTTGAAGCGGGTGTGCGCATTCTATTTCACACCGAACTTTGTGATACATCTGTCGAAAACGGCAAGCTTCACCGCGTGTCGGTGATCGGCAAGGGCACGCGCATCGACATTGTCGCCGACGTTTTCATTGACGGTACCGGAGACGGCGACCTCGGCTTTATGGCAGGTGCGCGCTATGAAAAAGGGATTGCAGGGCATGAGGTTGTGGCAATATTCGATAATATCAAGGTGCTAAAGCCGACAGGACATTCACAGTATCAAGGCTTTCAGATTTTGATGAGTGGGAAAGGCTGTCGCAACTATGAGAATTTTTTACAACTCAATGAGGAAACATGGTTTGATTTCTTAAACAGAGTTTGTCAGTATCACATCAATTTTCCTCGGATTGATTTGGCGATAGATGATAGAAAACCTTATTTGAGTATTCCCGATTTGATTGTACGGACAAAAGAGGGATTGCTTTCCACAAAACTAAGGGATATAGATTTTCACGATTCGGGAGAACTGAAAGAGGAAGTGTTTCAGAGTAAAGGTGGCAGTCTTTATCTTGGCAGTTCAGCCAGTAATTTGAGATTGGTATTTTATGAAAAGGGATATGAACAGAATAAAAAGTATGGAACAGAATTAGACGAAAATTGGAATAGATATGAGTTGAGATTTCGGCAGGAAATGGCAGTAAGTGTAGTACAGGAATTATTGAGATATAGAGATGTGGCAGGACTGGCAATGGAAGTATTGAACAGCAAAATACGATTTTTAGAAAAGCCGACAGAGAGCATGACAACACGAAAAAGGCTTTATCCAACCTATCAAGCGTGGGCGGAACTGATGAAAGACATAGGCACGGTCAAACTTACTATGCAACCACAGAAGAAGAGTTTACAAAAGGTGTGGGAGTGGTTAGAAAAGTATGTTGCCCCGTCTTTGAAACTGTTTGCAGAGGTTGGGAAGATAGAGCAGAGAGATTATATTGCTAATCTTATAGCAAATGGAGAAATGAATATCACACAGAATCAGTTGTATGATGATTATATAAAAGCAAGAAAATTAGACGAAAGGGGGTAATCGTATCGAAAAAGCATTATTAAACGTAAAGGAA
>ERZ824600.3021-NODE-3021-length-16688-cov-3.552035_pt1 | contig 16688 bp, 14 predicted proteins | sample MGYA00519933_ERZ824600 | MGnify/ENA primary metagenome ERZ824600 (study PRJEB31778, sample SAMEA3449178) | human gut metagenome | biome: human gut; feature: human-associated habitat; material: faeces | place: United Kingdom | collected 2010/2012 ... | reverse complement strand
CAGCGACCCCAACAAGGACCAGAGCTACTTCCTCTGCCAGCTCTCGCAGGAGCAGTTGCGCTACGCCCTGTTCCCCGTCGGCGCCCTGCTCAAACCCGAGGTGCGGCGCATCGCCGCCGAGCAGGGATTGGCCACGGCCAAGCGCAAGGACTCGCAGGGCATCTGCTTCGTGGGCAAGATCGACCTTCCGGCCTTCCTGCAACAGAAGCTGGCCTCGAAAAGGGGTAACGTCCACGAGATACTCCCCACGTGGCCGAAATACGGCCCCAAGGCCCGAATCCCGGCGGGCACACCCGATGCCGGACAGGCAATCCCCGCCCCGGCATCCCCGGCCGCCGGGCATTCCGCCCCCATGTCCTCTGCAAATACGCCCGCCGCAAACACGCCCGCCGGCATCGGACAGACCGTCACGTCCCCGGCGTCAAAGCCGATCTCCGCCGCCGGACGCCCGGACGGGGATCCCCACTCCCCGGGCGGACAGCACGCGGCCGACGTACCCCCCACGACCGAACAGCTTGCGGCACTGGCCGCCCCGTGGCGCTACACCGTCCGCGACGGCAAGAAAATCGGCGAGCACAGCGGGGCGCACTTCTACACCATCGGCCAGCGCAAGGGGCTCGGCATCGGCGGGCGCAAGGAATCGTTGTTCATCCTCGCCACCGACACCGTGCAGAACGTCATCTATGTCGGCGAGGGCGACAGCCACCCCGGCCTGTGGCGACAGGCACTGCATATCGCCCCCCGCGAGATACACTGGGTCAACCCCGCGCGCACGATGCCGGCAGGCCAAAGCGCCCGCTTCAGCGTCCGCATCCGCTACCGCCAGCCTTTGCAGGAGGCCACGCTCTTCGTCCGCGACCAGGGAGCCTACATCCTCTTCGACGCCCCCCAGCGGGGCATCACACCGGGGCAGTTCGCCGCATGGTACGACGGCGACGAGCTGGTCGGTTCGGGGGTAATCTCGGAATAATCCCGCTCCAGCCCGGATTTTCACCTGAAACGCCAATAATCCGTATTTCAGGAAAAGTCGGGTTGCTTTCAGCAACGCATGCGATCTGTACCTTTTGATGGCAAAAGGTACCCAAAACCATCCGCATGCCGTTTTCGCGGGAGCAACTGCGGAGCCTCGCTGAACGGGCACGAAAGACTGCGCTTTTCGCACGCCCGTTCCGGGCGCTCGGCGCCGCAGCCGCTCTTTATCCGCTGCAAACGAAATGCGGAAAATCCTGCTGCCCGGAATTCTCGCTGTGCGGCAAAAAAACAGAGAAACACGATAACAAAGATTCCGACTTGATGCCGGAGCCGTCGGCGGACGGCGGACTAAAAGCGCGAGAAACGGGGCAGGTTTGCTTGCAAACCCGCGATTAGGCGCCCGTTTCCAGCGTTAGGACGCCAAGAGCAGGCGAGGCATCCGTCGGAGAGTTTTTGGTACTTTTTGCGGAAAAAAGTACATGGCGGAATTTGCAAAAAAACTCTTGGAACCAAAAGAATCGTATACATTTCCCCTCCAAAGATACCAAAAACAAAAATTCCGGCACAAAGGCCGTAGTACACCGGCTTAATAACTACCTATACATAGGCGAATTTAAGTTATAACTATACTTTCACAATGGCATAATTTTTAGTTTTACATCATCTAAACAGATGCTTGTGAAACCGAAAAGTGCTTTCGACATATACGTCAGTGCCGCAGTTCGCAAAGAGCGGATGGCTCAACGTGTTTCACAGGCCACATTGGCTTATGGTATAGGAGTAAGCGACGGATTCATTTCACAAGTTGAAAGCCCGAAAAATCCTTCAAAATACAACCTCAACCATATCAACGAGATCGCCCGGTTCCTGGGCTGCTCGCCGCGCAAATTCCTACCCGAGGAGCCGTTATAACCCCGGCCTATGTCGCTGCGCCGCATCATAACCGTCCTCGCCGCAACCGGCCACGCACGCCTCGTCCCGGGCAGCCGGGCTTTACGCGCCTTGCAACGGCTGCCACGCATCATAACCGCCCTGCTGCTCTTCCTGGCAGGCATCCCCGCCCATGCACAACCGCGCACGGGCATCGTCTACTGGGATCTCGACCATCTCTACGACACTGTCCCCGCCCTGTTCTACAATGACACCGACTACACGCCCTCGGGACGCCTGGCGTGGGACACGGAGCGCTACCGCCGCAAGATACGCCATACGGCGGCCGTCATCGACTCGATGCGCATGCCGCTCGTGGCGCTGTGGGGCGTCGAGAACGAAGCCGTCGTCCGCGACATCGCAGCCGCCTGCAAGGGCGATTACAGCTACCTGCACCGTACGCTCAATTCCCTCGACGGCATGGATTTCGCACTGCTCTATTACGGCGACCTCTTCGAGCCCCACTACGACGAGCCGGGGCGCCGCTACCTCTACATCGAGGGCCTCCTCTACCGCCGCGGCAAACCCATGCGACGGGGATCCGGACGCGTCGTCCGTCCCACGCGCACCGACACCATAGGGCTCGTGCTGTGCAGCGACACCCGCATGGCCGAATGGGTCGTCCGCGACCTGCGCGAAGAGCGCCCCGGGGTGAAGCTGCTCGTCGCGGGACGCACCTCGTCGCTCGCCCCCGGAGCCTTCGGGCTGCGCGACGCACTGGAGCGCCCGGCACGGCTCGGGCGGGGCAACGTCCGCCGCCGGGGCGGCTGGCAGATGCGCGATCGCATTCTGGCCGACACGGCGCTCCGCACCTCGGCGGGCGATGTCTATGCGCGCCGTTATCTGATTGACCCCAAGACGGGTACCCCGCTTCCGACCTACGAAAAAAGGCGGTACAGGGGCGGTTACGGCTACGCCCTGCCGGTATTCGTTTACTTGGAGTAGATTTTTTTGGAATTCCGGAAAAGTTTTTATATATTCGCATTCCCAACGGCGAATATGAATTCTTTGACGAGGCGGTAACAGGAATGTCACCGCAATTTTCGTCTGTGAAAAGCGGCAAGTTGACAAAAAATTTATAAATTTATACTTGCAGATAATATTGTTTTAATTATAATAAACAAGAAAGAAATATAAGGAGTTTTATATGAAAAATTTTATTTTATTATTTGCAATTGTACTGTCTATCAATACCGCTTTTGCTTATAACTACAATTCTGAAATAATTAACAATGCAGTAAACGAAGACCATAGACTTGAATATAACCAAACTGAAAAAACATGGGTAAAAACAAATTCTGAGACACCAGAAACATTTACAAAACACTGGACAAAAGGAAGCGGAGGTTTTTCTGAATACGAACGGAATAAAAACATGCTTGAGACCTGTACAACATATGAGTTTTTATACAAAAATCAGTTAATCGGCTACAATACACATACTTTAAAATTTTATAAATTTGACTTTGAAAACGAAAAATTCAACAAAACAGAACTAAGCGAAAGCCAAATAAAAGAACTATTCCCCGACGTTGAAATAGTTAAAATTTCTCAGTTTAAAGATAACAAAATTACTCTGAATAAACCCTGGTTTAAAAAGAAAACATTTTTAATTGTAAATGATACAGATAAAGAATTCTATAAATACCAGTTTGAGCATTACGCAAAAACAGATGAATTAATCCGCGGACTAATAGAAGTCGATAGACCTAGAACTTTAATATACTCCCATTTTGGAAGTCGTGACAAATTATTCCCAACCTTAAAAATAACAGTAAAAAATAAATAAATAAATAAACTTCAGACAACCGATGATACAAAAAATCTTCGGTTGTTTTATTTATAAATTATAATATTTATAGCAAATTATATTTTGTTCATGTTTTAATACTCTGGTATGAGAGAAATAGGGACATAAAATGCTAAAAATATCAAACGTAATTAACAAAACAATGGGTTTTAAACCGTACAAGATTGGAAATAAAACAGGATGGACAAAAGAAGAACAACTTCTCAACGGCTCCAAAAATATTTATAAACATTTACCAACTGGAACTGTCATAAAACAAAGGGTAAATACTAATGGTGAAACCATTACAAAAAAGATATTAAAACATGATGGAACAGAAATCAGAGCATACAGACTTAAAGATAATACTCGAACAATGATATACCTGAGAAGACCAGACAAAACCGGAATCATTGCAAAAACAAATGAATATTTTGACTATACCAAGCAAAAATATATAGCTGCAATATTCGGAGATAGCCACTTAAAAAAACATATATTTAGCCCTTTACAAAAACTAAAAATAAAATTAGGAATAAGCTAACAGTTAACTTAAAAACTGTTTTCTAACCGATTGCTAAACAGTATGTTAAACGTACCTGATAAAAAGAATACCGGAAGAGGAATAAATACAAAATTCTATTAAATGAATTTTTATTTAAAAACTATTAAATTTGCAAAAAATTTTTTTATGGGTTTTGAATATTATATGAACGAAATATCATTTAAGGCTAATATAAATACCAATCTTGCTAAAATACAAACAGAACGAAAGTTCGATAAATTTTTTGTACAGCAAGTTAATAGGCAAAATTTAGATAAAGTTATTCAAAAAGTTGATTCCCTAGCAGAAATGAAAGAAAATTCCAGTGTACAAATCACACCTCGCCTGGATAATAATATGTTAAATCTAATTTGCAAAGTCAATGATGATATGTCAATAGTTAAAACAACAATAAAAGAACGCTCTGGAAGGAAATTAGCACAAGATTCAAATTTTGCTGAAAGATTTGTACAAAACATAGCTAAAGCCATTAGAAATGTTGATAAAACAAAAAAATGTTGCTTAGAAGTAAATAATTTTATAAAAAACTCACAAACTATAAAAGATGAAGAATTCATCTGTAATTTACCCCGTAATGTTTTAAACAGCCTTGATAACAACATAGACCCTACAAAACGGCTAATATCTATTTTAAAACGGATAGAAGTAGAATACCCTGATGAACAAAATTATATATCAATAAAAAACTTTGCAAATAGAGGCGGACGCGATAAGCAAAGGAGAATTTATACTTACTTTTGCATCCGTAATGGACAAATAGAGAAAAAAATTCCTATAAATTACATTATGAAAGACCCAATAGATAATTTATTTTTATAATTCTGCTCTGTTAGTTGAAAATACCTGCCCGACAACAAAATTAACCTATTTAAATAAACCCTCAAAATATTCGTTTTCCATCGTTTTGTTAAAAATTTTAATAAAAAAGCAAATTTTTGCCCCAAAAAATACTTTATATCAATATAAAATTATTTTTTTGGGATACATTTATGGGAATTGGACATATTAGTCAAAAAGCAGTGCTTCTGTCAAAAACAATAGGTCAAAAACGCGGTTTTAGTCCTTTAACAGAAGATATTTACAGATTTGTAAATAAAAAAGGTGAACAGAATGTTTTCACAATATTCAGAGACGAACGAAACATACCTGTGAAAAAACTTCTTAAAAATGAAACAACAGGTGTAGAGAAAGTAAGACATTATGCTTATAAGACATATAAATTTAAAAACGGAGAAACTGTTCCTTACAAAATTGTTACAACTAATACTACAAACGGTCTAAGTGTTAAAGAAAGAACAACAGAGATTATAGCAACTGCTCAAAATGGCAGCAAGATTGATGTAACAAAGACAAAATCAAGTTTTATTCAACAAGAAGCAAACGGAAACAGATTTGAAAAAAGCTCTATACTAAGATTCTCAAATGGGCAAAAACCTGTAGGCGTAATATGCAATATAGAAAGAACTCAGGACGGGAATATTATTTCAAAAAAAACAGTTGTTCATAAAACTAATGGCGAAAAAGCAAAAATCATATCTGATTTGTTTTACAATACTGCGACATATGACGATATAACTTTTAAGTCTGAAATTATAAAAGCGTTGAAATCGGAAATGGGATTAAAGGACTATGGTATAACTGTAAAACCTGCACATAGAGGCTATACTCCAGGTAGGATAAATAATTATGCAAGATATGAGCATAAAAGTAAAACAGTTTCTTTAAATGTGGACGTGCCTGCTGTAAATCAAAGAAAACAATTTGCTAGTGAGATTGCCCATGAACTTACCCATGCTTGGCAATTTAGAGAAATGGAATTGCTTGAACAGGGACTTTTAAGCGGAGCAAGAAAAGAAGCTGCCCAGATTTATAAAAACGAAATTTCAAATTATATAAAAGGTTCTGCGACAGATAAAGCTCAGCATGCAGCATACAAGGCACAAGTTGTTGAAACTAAAGCACGTGAGTTTCAAAAGTTTGTGGAGCAATATTACAAACAAAACTTGAAAAATATTTATAATAGACATGTGCAGGGTATAATTCCACCCCAAATTGGAATCACAGCCCCTCTTCCTGTAGGTGCTTTGAAAGACAAAGACATACTTTAATTTCTGCTTTAAGTGCAAAAATCGTATGATTTAAAATTCACAGTATCTTACTACTTCTTACCATTGTAAACTTAGCATTGTTAGACATGTATGCCTAACCGACAATTAAAATCTTCTTTGCAAACTGGATATTCAAATACATGAATGACATACGAAAAATTTGCAATACTAAATAAAATAAAAACGGAGAAGGCGGGATTCGAACCCGCGGTGAAATCGCTCCCACACAGACTTTCCAAGTCTGCACCTTAAGCCTCTCGGACACCTCTCCAAAACAGCTATTCATGCTTACATACTAATTATCTTTTAAATGTTGCATTTCGTCAAGTTCTAATAATTCTTGCTGATAATATTCTTCCGTTCTTTCTATATTATAAATTTTTGCATCTGCAAGTTTTGCAAGTACTTTAGCATAGTCTGTACATCTTTTTCCTTTGATGCCTTCTGTTTCCATTTGTATTGTTCCGTCAGGAAACAATCTTATTTTCATTTTTCCCATCCTGCACTCCTACACATCAATTGTCAAAACAATCGAATTATCTTCCAATACAGATTCACTTTCCAGACGCAAATTTTCATCCTCAAGGCGCTCTTTTATTTTATTATAAGTCATTTCCTGAATATTCAATCCGTATTCTTCATTAAGATCATTTATAACATCTTCACATTCTCCTTTATTGGAGACCTGAGTAATATCCAGAGTATAAGCACCTGTTCCGTCTTTTTTGTGGTATATCATCTCCATACCAAATAACTTACAGGTTATTTCATCATTTGTTTCTACAAGTTCTTCTGCTCCATGTTCAATTAAAGTATTCAAAAGCATACCTTTATCTGTATAGTTAGTATTATAAGTATACACAATTGTAGATTGATCATTTATTAATCTTAAATCTCTGGCTGCAGCAATATTCAATTTTCTGAAAATAATTTCCGCTTCTTTATTTATTGCGGCATTATTTTGTCCTGAAAATTCAGCTGTATAAAAACCATCTTTCAATACCCAATTCAATGTAGCATCACTATTTTTTAATGGAGTTTGCGAATTTCCCTCATAATACAGATAATTAGCTTTTCTTAAAAGTTGTTTCAATTCTTTAGGCTGGATATTGGTTCGAATTTTTAAATTTTTCAAATGACCGTAAGTCACATTTGTACCTTGATAATCACCCGTCATACCTATATTCAAAATTGTAACTTTTTGCTCAACTTCCAGTAAAAAATCAGTTTCGTTAACCGGTTTATAATATTTTACATTCTGCCCCTCAACTTCTGCAATAATCTCAGTATCAGATGTAGAGTATATGTGTTTGGCATTTTCTTTTTTTAATTGTGCATAAATATCTTTAAGACTTGTATAAGATGTTTCGTAATTAAAATAAAAATACTCATTTGAATCCAGCAAACGAACATTTCGCTGCGCAAGCCCGTCTAAAGTTTGAAAAAGGTCTTCCCCTGCAGATTGCAAAGTTTGTGAATCTGTGTTCCCGAACAAATTTGCAACGCAATATTTCCCCTTAGCCTGCCAACAAACATTCAAACCGTTCTCAAATTCAAAAATATCCGGTTTTAATTCTCTACCTGAAGTTTGAGCCATAAAACCTTTCATCTCAGAATACTCTAGATTTGTCAATACAGCAATCGAGCGTAAATTTTTATTAGCAATTGCGGCATTTACAACTGTGTCATCAGATGCACGTCTCAATTTTTCATTCTTGGCTTCTTCTGGACTAATTAAAAAAGCCATTGGATAAGCCATTAAAGTAATTGACACAATTAATCAACCTTCCTTTCTTTATACATCCAATGCCCTGCCGCCTCGAGAGGAGTTAACATCATCATCCTCATTCTCAGACTTCGCATATTCAACCATATCATCTTTTTTAGTTGCAGCTACAGCCCTGATATTTGCCCACTGACGCAATGATAATATTTGTTCTTTTTGAGTTACAGATAAAGGAACAACATTTTTTATAGTATTTGTCAAATCAGAAAATTCAAGAGGTCTATTGTTAAAAAATGCTTCATACAATGCAGTAATAACAACTTGTTCGATTTCTGCACCTACAAAACCTTCAGTCATTTGAGCCAATTGTTTATACAAATCATCATTGACTTCTAACTTACTGGCTACATCTTTATCTTTAAGCCTTTTGGACAAATGCAATTTAAAAATTTCTTGACGCTCTCTTTGAGTTGGTAAATCAACAAAGAATATCTCATCAAAACGACCTTTTCTAAGCAATTCCGCAGGAAGACTACTAATATTATTAGCAGTTGCAATAACAAATACAGGAGCTGTTTTTTCCTGCATCCAGGTCAAAAAGGTACCAAAAATTCTTGAAGAAGTACCACTGTCTCCATTAGAATTCAAACCGCTTAAACTTTTTTCAATTTCATCCACCCATAAAATAGATGGAGCAACGGCCTCTGCTGTTTTAATTGCTTTTCGCATATTTTCTTCTGAACTTCCGACGATACCTGAAAAAATCTTGCCAAAATCCAACTTTAACAGCGGTAACTGCCACGCAGCACTCATTGCTTTTGCAGTCAAACTCTTTCCGCAGCCCGGAACTCCTGTAATAAGAACCCCTTTTGGTGCTGGCAGACAATATTTTTTAGCGGATTCTGACCAAGAATTATTTCTTTTCCGGAGCCAGTTTTTTAGATTTTCCAGCCCACCTACATCGGCAATTTTAATATCTGTATTTATAAACTCAAGAATGCCTGTTTTTTTAATAACTTGCATTTTTTCACTCAAAATTGTACTTAAATCTTCACCATCTATTTTTCCATCATTAACCATTGCAAGAGCAAAAGCATTCTCAGCTTCCTGCAAAGTCAAACCTAAGGCAGCTTTACATATTCTTTCTTTGCCGTTTTCATCAAGTTTTGAAGTATCAATCTGCTTATTTTGAGTAATCATTTTATCAAATTTCGATTTTATTTCTTCTAGCGATGGAAGCGGCATATCAACAATAGTAATTTCTTTTTGCATAGTTTCAGGAATCAGCAATTCTGAAGCTATAAAAATCACATTTTTGCGATATTTACTTGTTTTAAGATTCCCAATATTATCTCTGAGTCGTCTAACTACATTGTAATCAACCTGTCTGCCTTTTACACCGAAATAAACATGAAAATCACACATTACAAACACAGCATTTTTATTACATTCTTTAATAAAATCAATAGCTTTATCAGGACTATTTGTACCATCAATTTTTTGTCCGTTCAGCACAAAACCGTTTGTTTGAGTCCAGACATAAACATCCCGCGGAATCCTTATCAATTTTTCAGAACTTGCAATTTTCTTTACTAAACTGACGGCACGTTCTTCTTCCCAGGTAGTTATATAAATATATGGAAAGCGTGCCCTAAAAAGCATTGATAACTGTGTAACAATTTTATTATCCATCTATTTTTCCTCGTTATGCTTACTATTTTACCTTATTTTTCCCGAGTTGTAAACAGAAACTTTGATTTATGCGGTTAAAATCCCCCATACCATTGACTTCCAATCTACCATCTTGTGATATTCTAACTTCTACTCTATTTTTATATTCCTTTATAATAGATTCATTATATCTATCTGACAAAAATATGTATCTCTGGTTAGATGAACCAACCCACGGTCGCGACAAATCATAATTTTCGATTTCAAATCCGCCATCAATCAATAAATCAGTATATTTTAGCAGGGAATTTATATTTTTATCATTTTTAGCCCGCAACTCTTCTAATGTATAACCGGAAAAGCAGACTACAGATAACCCTTCAGATTTTACCAGCTTAGCCAGAGAAGCTAAATCTTCCGCCTGCTCAAAAGGTTCACCGCCTAAAAAAGTTACCCCCTCTATTTTATCCTTTTCTTTAAGTATTAATTTAAAAAGACTATCCACACTATAATTTTTCCCGCTCCCAAAAGGCCATGTATCCTTAGCCCAGCAATCAGGACAATGTTTTTTACATCCCTGAACCCAAATACAAAATCTAACCCCGGGACCCTCGACAGAAGTATTAGATAGAATTTTATAAATATTAAGCATTAGAAATCTATAGCCTTGTCTTCATAATCATCATAACCGCTTTGTGATGAGTCATCAGATACAGTAGTAATCATTGCTTTTATTTTTTGTACAAATTGTTCGCTAACAGAAGCTGCATTTATAAAATCATCTTCAGATTTAAACATACCGTTTAAGTCTCTATACTCAACAAGTTTCTTTGCAATTACAATATTTATCCCTGGCAATAAAGACAACTCACTTGCTGCAGCTTTGTTTACATCAATTTTTCGAGAAACAGAGTATAAAATATCACCCATTTCTTGAAATTCCGGAGCTTTTATTTCACGTTCTTTTGTTTTGTCTGCAGACCTTATATTTTCAATATTAACAAAATTATCAGCATATTCTCTTTGCTTATTAGTACCATCTGCATAACTATCAGGACGAATATTATCAATATCTACAAATTTTGAGCTATTATCACAAGGAGAATCTGTTTTTATACTGTCATGAGTACCAGAATTTGTACTTGATGCAGCTCTTGGTACAAGCTCTACTGTAACCTCTGTCTCATAACTAAAAAATGAAACCAGAGAATCAATACATATAAATCCGTCAAAAATTTTGCAAACCTGATTCCAGCATTTATTAATATTAACTTTCCTTGATTTTAAAATCGTAAAAGTTCTTATGTCTTTTTTATTGGTTAAAACATTTTCAATAACAACAATCTTTTCATCCGGTGTATATTTTATTGTGCAATGATCATTATAAACAGTATACTGATTAAATACATATTTTTTAGGAACCATTGAGATACTGTTTTTGTACGCTGCATCCAAAACCATTTTACTGAAAAATAAAACGAATGGCAGAGCAAGTAAAAATATTACTAACACAAAGTTAGCCAGCTCTTTTGAAATAAAAAACAGAATAACATAACCACAAATAAATGTTATTATAAATTTTAATAAACTTTTTTTCATACAACTACAGAATACCACAATTGTAAATCTGGTAATGATATAAACGTATGATTTTAAAGAGGAATTAAAAATCAACAATTCTGCTTTGCTCTTCTCCGTCATTATTTTCAGGATGTTGCGTATCTTTCCGAATGATTATCATAGGTCTAAGCTTCTCAACAAAGAAATCTTTAATATTAGCACGATTAAAAAAATCCTCTTCCGAGTTAAACAAACCATACTTATCTCTAGATTCAACAATCTTTTTAGCCTGAACAATATTAATACCAGGTAAAACTGCAATTTCATCCGCGGTTGCACTATTCACATCAACATTATGAACAGGTGATGATAAATCATGACTTTTAACAACATTTGCACCCTTTGAACCTGTAGAATTAAGAGCTACAGCTGCAGAAAAGTCTATTACACCATCAAATTTTGGCCCCACTTTTGAATTATCAATATTTATCTGTTTTGATTCTGGCAAAGTATTTTGTTTGACAGTTGATTCTATGCGAATAATTTTATCTTTAGGTACATCCAATAAAAAAGCCAGAGCAAACACATTACTATCAAAATCAAATACTCGACAAACATTACTCCAACATTTATTAACTTTATATTTTTCTTTAGAAGTAATTGTAAACATACTTTTTTTATTCTGACTATCAGGAATATTTTCCATAACAATTAACTTATTATTAGGGAAAACTTTCACTGTACAATGAGTATTAGCAATTGTATCGCGCCCCAAAACGAACTGTTTATTTACCTCTAATATACTATCCTTGTAGGATTTTTCAATTAAAATTTTTCTAATAAATACAATTACAAATATTGAGCTGAGAGAAATGACAAGAGTAAGAATCGGATTTTTCTGCCATAGCTCAAAAAATACACCCCCCAATGCCACAATTAAAATTATAATAAATCTATATTTTAAACTATAACCATATCGGTACATCATATATCTAAATATACCAATCTTATATAAAAAAAGCAAGTTGAAAATACTTTTATGGTAAAATAAATCTGTGCAAAAAGTAGTTAAATCAAATCTAAAAAAACTTACAGGAGAAATAACAATTCCTGCAGATAAATCAATATCTCACAGGTCGATTATTTTGCCTTGCCTTGCAAACGGGAAATCAATTATTAAAAATTTTTCAACAGGACAGGATCCGCATTCAACAATAAACATCTTTAAAGCTTTAGGAGTAAACATTGAATACCACACGGATTCAACCGTAATTATAGAATCAAACGGAGAACTAAAACAACCTGCAAACATTTTGGATTGCGGGAATTCAGGTACAACAATACGACTCGTTTCAGGAATCCTTGCAGGACAAAATTTTACATCAGTTCTAACAGGTGATAAAAGTCTTTCAAAACGACCAATGAAAAGAATTATTACACCTCTAGAACTTATGGGGGCAAATATTGACTCTAATGATTTCAAAACTCCGCTAAAAATTCAAGGACAACCTTTAACCGGAATATCTTATAATTCTGCGCTTGCATCTGCTCAGGTAAAATCCTGTATACTTCTTGCAGGATTATCCGCAAATGGAATCACAACATTTACGGAGCCTTATATATCCAGAAATCATACCGAAATTATGCTGAAACATATGGGGGCAAATATTACGGTTGACGGAACGAAAGTATCAATTCAAAAGTCAAAACTTGAACCAATTAAAATAGAAATCTGCGGCGATATATCATCTGCGGCATATTTTATTGCAGCCGGTCTAATTATCCCAAATTCTAAAATAATTTTGAAAAACGTTGGACTAAATCCAACAAGAACCGGCATTATTGATATTGCAAAACAAATGGGCGGGAATATCAAAATTCTTAACAAAAAAGAAGTTTGCGGAGAAATTACTGGAGATATCAGTGTTGAATATTCAGAATTAAAAGGCTGTACAATCCAAGGAGAAATGATTCCAAGATTGATTGACGAAATTCCAATAATTGCAGTTCTTGCAACGCAAGCCAATGGTGAAACAATTATTTCTGATGCTCAGGATTTAAAAAACAAAGAGTCTGACAGAATTTCAGCACTTGTAACAGAATTAAAAAAATTAGGCGCGGATATAGAAGAAAAACCGGATGGAATGATTATAAACGGCAAAAAAACATTGATTGGGAATAATATAGTTGAAACATACCATGACCACAGACTTGCAATGAGTTTATATGTAGCAGGACTTGTTTGCCAAAAAGAAATAGTTATTAATGGTTTTGAATGGGTAAATATTTCATTTCCGGAATTTGAAGAAATGTTTGATAAATTATCAAGTTAATTATAAAATATTCAATTGGTTGCAAAAAACAACCTAAAAATTACGTGCGTAGCACCCTGCGGAGCTGAACAGTTGAAATTTAAGCTAAATAATTGGTAGCGAAATTACGTGCGTAGCACCCCTGCGGAGCTGAGTGATTGGCGTCCACTCTGTTAATGTTGGTAGCGGAGTTACGTGCGTAGCACCTATTCTTTTACTCCGCCTTGCAAGATATCATTGATAAAATATTTTTTACCAAGAAGAAAAACTCCCACAACAGGAATAGTACAAATAACAGAACAGGCCAGTAAATCACCCCATAGAGTAATTTCCCTGAAACTACCTTTGAAAATTGCAAGCCCAACCGGCAAAGTGCGCATATATTCGGTGTTAGTAACGATAAGAGGCCACATAAAACTGTTCCAGCTTGTTACAAATGTGAAAATTGATAGAGTAGCTATAACAGGTAGAGCCAGCGGCAAAACTATCTTACAAAAAGTTGAAAAAATATTACAACCATCAATTTTTGCAGCTTCTTCTAAGTCTCTTGGCAAGCCGAGAAAATATTGCCTCATCATAAAAATACCAAAACCACCAAATAACCCTGGAATAATTAATGCCTGATAAGTATTTATCCAGTGGAGCTGCCGCATAAGAAAAAATAACGGAATAATATTAACCTGAGGCGGAACAAGCATTGTAATTAAAATAAGTAAAAATAATCCATCTCGCCACTTAAAACTCAACCTTGCAAAAGCATAACCAGCAAATGCAGATATCACAACCTGTCCAATAGTAGTAACCAGTGCTACAAATAGACTGTTTATAAAATATTGCCACATTGGAATTTTATGAAAAACATTTGAATAATTTTCTAGCGTTAAAGGAGAGTATAATAACTTACCACCTTGATTAAAAATTTCTCCGTTTGGTACCAATGAAAGATTTAACATCGCAAAAAACGGATATAACATGCTTAAAGCAATCAATATTAAACATAAATAACCTAAAAATTTTCTCAAGGATTTCATAAAAGAATTATAACACGGCAATATAATCCTGAGCAAAGTTTTAAACAGGATTCTGATAAGTTTTCTATTAATTTTACAATTAATAGATAGACAAAATTTTGTTTTTTGAAGTATAATCAGCCTATGAAATTTTTAGAAAAAATAAATGTTAAAAATGATTTAGTTAGAGTAGTGGTTAGTGCGGAAAATGAAAATTGTCCTGCCTTTGGAGATCCAAATATTGAAACAGATCCTGCTTATTGGATTCAATGGATATTAAATTTAATGAAATATATGGCAATCATTGCTTTATTAGTTTTGGTTATATCAGATTTTTTAAAGGCTTTAGTTGAAAATGATAAAGATGCTTTAAAAAAAGCAGGAAGTAAAGCTTTAAAGAGATTTATATATTGTGTTTTATTGTTCTTTTTACCAACGATTATAAGTTTAATTATGACTATGTTTGGGGCTTATGGAACATGTGGTATAGGATAGGTGATTAATGTATGAAAGCTGATGCAATTGGCTTATTGATGTGGATAGATACGATAATTTATGGCTTTGTAGATTATGTGTATGATATTTTTAATGCTTTGGCAAAAGTTAAACTTTTTGAAGAAAGTAGTTACCAAAGCATCGTGAGAAATATTTATGCTGTTTTGGGAATAATTATGTTATTTGTTTTAGCTTATTCTTTGCTTAAAGCTGTTATTAATCCTGATGAATTTGCAAAGGGTGAAACTTCATTTCCAAAACTTATTAAAAATGTTGTAATTTCTTTAGCAATAATAGCTGTTTTGCCAACTGTTTTTACTGTGGCGTTTAATTTTCAAAATGCTATTTTAAATAAAGACACAATACCAAAATTGATCTTTGGGACTGGTACTGATTATAATAATGAGAATGCTGGTAGTGAAATGGCATATTATGTTTTTTCAGCATTTTTACATCCGGATTTTACGTGGTGTGAAGGAAGAGGATATCCAGTAAATGATCATAAAATTGGAGATCATAAAAGTGGAGATGTTAATTTAAGTACATGTGCTGATAACATAAACGCAGATGGAGATATTGGTGTGACTAATGGACCAACTTTAAAGGCTGTTTCAGAAGGCGTTTTGGCTGGAGGCAAAAAATCTGAAAGCGGAAATTATAGTATATTCGATTTTAAATATGGTGAATCTGTTGCAGATGGAAAAGTAACATACAATATTTTTATTTCAACTATTGCTGGTGTCTTTTTACTTTATGTTTTAGTTAATTTTTGTTTTGATATGGCTGTACGTGTTGTAAAACTAATGTTTTTCCAAATTATTGCACCGATTCCTGTTATTTGTAGAGTTATACCTGGTGGAAAATTAAAAGATGTTTTTAGTGATTGGATGAAGAAAACAATAAGTACATATGTTGATGTATTTATTAGAATTGCTACTATGTATTTGGGTGTTTATATGATTAAGTTAGTAACTAATAATTTTTCTGGTATTAATTTTGGTGGTTTAGGATTATCTCAAAAATTGATTGCTAAAGCGCTTATAATTATGGGGATTGTAATATTTATTAGACAAGCTCCAAAACTTATTAGTGATATGTTCCATTTAGATTCTGGAGGAATGAAACTTGGACTTATGGATAAACTTGCAATGGGTGGTGCTTTAACAGCTGGTTCTGTTGCTGGCGGTGCATTTGGCATGTTAGGAAGAAATGCTGTTTCAGCAGTAAAAGGTTTCAATGATGCAAAAGGTAAAGGATTTAGAGAACGAGCAAAAGCACTTGGGTTTGGCGCAGCTTCTATAGGTGCTGGAACATTTTCTGGTGCTGTTAGAGGATTTAATCGTGGTAAAGGTGCTAAGAGTTTTGCTGATATGAAGAAAGCTTCTGGTGGCGCTGTAACTGCTGCTACTGCCGCTAAGGCTAAGCGAGATGCCTATAGAGCAAATTATAAAAATACACATCCTGGTGAAGGTGCTATTCAAGGTTTATTTGGAATTGGTGGTTCTCATATTTTGGATAAAGCAGAAGGTGTAGGAGAATACTTTGGAATT
>ERZ824600.3020-NODE-3020-length-16689-cov-2.535770_pt1 | contig 16689 bp, 14 predicted proteins | sample MGYA00519933_ERZ824600 | MGnify/ENA primary metagenome ERZ824600 (study PRJEB31778, sample SAMEA3449178) | human gut metagenome | biome: human gut; feature: human-associated habitat; material: faeces | place: United Kingdom | collected 2010/2012 ... | reverse complement strand
GAACAGGGCTTTGAAATTTGCAGCTTTGAAATTGCTGAGGCAGCACCGGATGACAAAGAAAAAATCTGGGAGGGCGGATGTGCAAAGGCGTATCCAGGATACACATGGCGTGCACTTGCAATGTGGGCATGGCTGCAAAGCCGTGTTATCGACTGGCTTGAAACGCAGGAAGATATAGATGTAGCAAAAACAGTTGTGACTGGCCACTCACGTATGGGAAAGGCAGCGCTTTGCTGCGGTATTTATGATGAGCGTGCAGCAGTTGTAGCACCGGCAGGCTCTGGCTGCGGCGGTATGGCAAGTATGCGTTTAAGTGGCTGTCGTCTTGGAGAAAATATTGGTCTTTCAGAGCGTATTGGTGTTATGTTAAATAAAGAGCGTTTCCCATACTGGCTGATGGAAAATGTGGCAGACTATGGTACACCAGATGGAAAGAATCGTTTTCGTGAAAATGAGATTCCATTTGATGCCAATATCCTCGGTGCGTGTGTTGCTCCGAGACGGTTGATTCTTGTAGAAGGTCTTGATGATGACTGGATCAATCCATTTGGCACACAGGTTTCATGGCTGGCGGCGTCTGAAGTATTCGAATTTCTTGGTGTTAAGGAGCATAGTGCAATCCATTACCGTGAGGGTGGTCATGCTTACACAAAGCAAGATTGGAGTGTTGTACTTGATTTTACAAAGGTACAGCTTTGTGGCAAGGAAAAGACGACCGGATATAAGTCAATGAGAGAAAATGAGAATAAGGCAGGATATTCATGGAGATGTCCTAAGACAAATAACTGATAGGAGATTTAGAAAATATGAAGGTTTTATTATTAAATGGAAGCTCCAATTTAAAGGGATGTACTTATACAGCACTTGAAGAAATTGCAAAGACTTTGCAGGAAGAGGGCATTGATATTGAAATTTTCCAGATTGGTGCAGAGCCGCTTCGTGACTGTATTGGCTGCGGCGGCTGCCGTAAGGGAAATGGCTGTGTATTTCGTGATGACTGCGTAAATGAATTTGTGGAAAAAGCAAAAGAAGCAGATGGCTTTGTATTTGGCACACCAGTTTATTATGCGCATCCAAGCGGCCGCATTATGTCATTTTTAGACCGTGCCTTTTACAGTGGCGGTGCTGCATTTCGTTTTAAGCCAGGCATGGCAGTTGCCTCTGCAAGAAGAGCTGGTACAACTGCGTCATTAGATGCCATTAATAAATATTTTGGAATTAACCAGATGCCAACAGTAGGTTCTACCTATTGGAACATGGTTCATGGAAATTGTCCAGAAGAGGTTCGTCAGGATTTAGAGGGCTTGCAGACCATGCGCAATGCAGCAAAATGCATGGCATGGATGCTAAAATGTTTTGAGGCTGGAAAGGCACAAAACATTGCGCTTCCAGATACAAAAAAGGAAGTTTCTACTAATTTTATCAGGTAAATTATTGTATTTCAGAAAGGGAGATTTCGATGCCGGCATTTTATGCACATTATAAATTTGGACAAATGGTGAAAAATAAGCTTCCAGCAAAATATCAAAGACTGTTGGAGGATTATCAGGATCTGTATGAGATTGGTCTGCATGGACCAGATATTTTGTTCTTTTATCATCCAATTATTCGTCACCCGATCACACAGATTGGCGTTGTTATTCATCATGAGACGGGGCGAGTGTTTTTTGAACATGCGCTGACCCAGATGCATCGCTCGGCAGCAGAGGGAGACAAAATGCAAAAAGCATTATGGGCATATGCGCTTGGCGTTGTGTGTCATTTTGCGCTAGATGCATCATGTCATACCTATATCAACCATTTCGAAAAGACAAGACGTATTTCTCATCATGAAATCGAAAAAGAATTTGAAAAATATTTAATGAAAAAGGATGGATTAGATCCGTTTAATTGGGATTTTAGACAGGCCTTATCCACAAATTTTCGCTGGGCAAAGCCTATTGCACTGTTTTATGGTCTGCAGCCAGTTCAAATTCATCAGTCAATCAAAGGCTTTTTGTGGTTCTCACGTTTGTTCTTTACGACAAGTAAGGCAAAACGTCATGCCATTTTTGCCGGAATGCGTATTGCGCGTGTATATGGTGAGATTCATGGCTTTTTTGCCAATGAGAAAGACAATCCAAGATGTCGCTACAGCAATGAAAAGTTAGAACTTCTTATGAAGAAAAGTGTGCAGGATGCCATAAAAATGACAGAGGAGTTAGAAAAGGCATATCGAGGAGAAATGCGTCTTGGTAAAATTTTTGATCAAACCTTTTCCGGGAAGGAAGAAGCATGACATTACAACAGTTACAATATGCCGTCACCGTCGCTTCTGCGGGAACAATCACAGAGGCGGCTGAGCGGCTTTACATCACACAGCCGAGTCTGACAACTGCAATTCGGGAGTTGGAAAAGGAGATGAATCTGACGATTTTTATCCGTTCCAACAGAGGCGTGGCAGTATCAAAGGAGGGTGAAGTTTTCCTTGGATATGCCAGACAAATCCTAGAGCAGACAGAATTGCTGAAAGAAAAATATACAAATGAGCGCCAGTGGGGGCGAAATTTTTGCGTTTCCACGCAACATTACTCGTTTGCGGTAAATGCCTTTGTAGAGCTGATTCAAAAGTATGCAGGTGAAGAATACGACTTTAATCTTCGAGAGACGCAGACATACGAGATCATTGAAGATGTTGCGCTTATGAAAAGCGAGCTTGGTATTTTATATCTTGACGATGAAAATAAAAATGTTATCACAAGAGCGCTTCGCGAAAAGGAGCTTGTATTTACACCACTTTTTGAAGCAAAACCGCATGTATTTATAAGCAGTGCACATCCGCTTGCCACAAAAAAGACAGTAGACTGGGATGATCTTGCGCCATATCCATATCTGTCATTTGAGCAGGGAGAGCATAATTCCTTTTATTATGCGGAAGAACGCTACAGCCGTGTATTACGCAAAAAAAATATTCGCGTGCGTGACCGTGCAACATTATTTAATCTTCTGATTGGACTAAATGGATATACGATATGCAGTGGTGTAATTGATGAAAACTTAAATGGAGAAAACATTATAGCAGTTCCATTAAAGGAACAAGGTCTGATGCAGATTGGCTATATTCATCACAAGAAAGCCGTGCTTGGAAAGCTAGCGCAGGCTTACATAGAGGCCATCGGGGACAGGTACGGTGGCCAAATATCTGTCCCTGGTGGCTCAAAGAAAGGTGGGAAATAAATGAATAACTTTGATTATTATGCACCGACAAAGGTTGTATTTGGAAAAGATACAGAAAAAGAGACGGGACGTCTCGTAAAGGAGCAGGGCGCATCAAGCGTACTTGTTCATTTTGGAGGAAAGAGCGCGATTGCTTCTGGTTTGCTTGATCGTGTGTGCCAGTCATTAAAAGAAGAGGGCATTGCGTATGAGATGCTTGGAGGAGTTGTTCCAAATCCACGTCTGTCAAAGGTAAAAGAAGGCATTGCACTGTGCAGGGAAAAGAAGATTGATTTTATTGAGATGTTTAAGCATGCTGATGAATATCTGTATGAGGAAAAAAAGAAACGGCGCAAGACAGTCTGCCGTAATGTAAATTTCGAGAATTCGTAATAAGCCGGTGTTGAAAAACAAACGAAAATATGCTAGAATAAAGCAAATCATATGGTAACGTTTCCATGCAAATGAAGACGTAAAGAGCGGACAGAAACAGCGGGGAGAAAGATATGCTTACAATTGGAAAAACGGGGTAATACGGATGAAGACAAGAAAGCAGAAAATTCGTCAGGAAAGGTCAGAAGAAATGCAGGAAACTCGGCAGCTTAAAGTAGAAAAAAGGGAAGAAAGAAAGCAGTTGGAAGTAAAGAAAGAGAAGCTTAAGAAAGTAAAGCCAAAAAAGGAAAAGTTAAAGAAAGAAAAGGTAAGAAAACCGAAGAAAGAACGGATTAAGAAGGAAAGACCGGCAAAACAGACGGAAAGAAAGCCACAGCCGAAGAAAACAGGCAACAGTAGAAAGGCTGCGAAGGATAAGGGAATGGGGCTTCGTGGCATTCAGGTGAAATTAATCGGGGCATTTATGATTCCGGTTATCCTGTTTGTTATCATCGGTTTTATGATTTATTCAAAGTGCAGTACTACCTTGAATAGTACATACGAGGCTTCTGCAAATACCAGTGTTGGTACATTGGAAGAGTATCTCGGACTTGGTTTTGAGAATATTGAACTGATGGCAACACGTCTTTCTATTAATTCTGCAATTACAAGTTATTATACAGGTTCAGAAGTAAAGTCAGAGTCTATGCTGATGGATACAAAGGTTGCATTGAGCAATGAATCTACTGCAGACAAATTCATCGATCACATTATAGTTTGTGCGAAGAGTGGAACAGCATGCAGTGAAAAGGGTGCAATCCGTGGAGATGTATATAATGCGTTTGTTGAGTCGGAAGAAGGAAAGAATGTAGAGTCTGAGATTGGCATGGGAAGTATGTGGATCAGCAGCCACCCAGCCATTGATGAAGTCACCGGATATGACAGTGATGAGTATGCATTATCTCTTGTTACCGTTCTTAAGAATAATAGCAATAAATCTGTTGGATATATCATCATTGATGTTAAGACAAGCTTTATCCAGGATATATTAGATAATGCACAGATTAGTGATAACAGCATCAAGGGCTTTGTATTAGAGGATGGAAGCCAGGTGTTAAGTGGAGATAGTGATATAAAATTTACAGATACGGACTTTTATCAGGAAGCATTAGCAGGAGAAAATCTGCAGGGTTCTAAAGAAGTGTCTTATGAGGGCGCAGATTATCTGTTTACATACAGCAGGATTGAAGGTACGAATATGCTGGTATGTGCCATGGTTCCGCAGAAAGAGATTATGGCAGGTGCACAGGCGATTCTCAGATATACGTTAATTGCCGTAGCAATATGTGCAGTTATTGCAATCGTGGTAGGTTCCGTTCTTGCAAGCGGAATTTCCAAAGCAATCCGTAAGGTTAACCGTGTCTTAAAAAAGACCTCCGATGGAGATTTGACCGGACAGATCAGCATGAAGCGTAAGGATGAGTTTAATGTGTTGTCATCCAGCATTACCAATATGATTGGCAGTATGAAGGATCTGATTCTCAAGATGACCAATGTCAGCGGTCATGTTTCTGATTCGGCAGTCCAGGTATCTACATTTGCGTTTGATAATAAGATTAAACAAAAATTAGTGGAAAAGAAAAAGGTATCTTTTACAAATAAAAAGCTACTTCAGTTTAAAACGTGTTTTACGATGAAAAAAAATACATCCAGCTATATTTTGCCTCAATCTATGCAATCCATAGATCAGGGAGGAGATAATACACTTTATATCTCGTCTGGAAGGGAAGGTGAAAGCCCATTGTGCATTGCGGAGTGTAGTGCTAAAAAAGGTGAATTCCGTAAAAAATATATGCTGCATTTTGGAGATGATTTTCCTATTCAGAAAAAGAAAGAAATTGAAGGAATGCATAGTAAAGGAAGCCAGCTTCAATTTGTGATAGCAGATATCAAAGCTGTAAAAGGAAAAAATAGCGATGGGAAAAAAGTTAAGATTAAAAGGCAATATATATGCGTTATTGACAAATAGGAGGTTGAAATCATGCGAAAGTTAATGTTATTTGTAATGCTTTTTATATTGTTTTGCATTCCTGCAAAAGAATCCTATGCAAAGCCAGATGTGACGAGCGGTAAATGCGGAGAAGACGTTTACTGGAATTATGATGAAGATACGTTTACGTTAACGATATCTGGAAAGGGAAAAATAACTTCCAATCCATGGCGTAGGTATTTTGATGAAGGGCAGATTGGGGTGAATCTGGTAATAGAAAAAGGGATTACTTCAATCGGTAAAAACATATTTGCGTTTAAGTGGCTTGGAAATGTAAGCATAGGTCCTGATGTGGTTGAAATTGAACAATCCGCATTTAGTGATGCTTATATTGAAAAATTGGAGCTTGGTGATTCCGTAAAAAGGATTGGTGAATCTGCTTTTAATTCCGGTGGCAGATTAAAGGAATTAAATTTAAAAAATGTCGAAGAAGTAGGGGAGTGTGCATTTGAAGGCTTTACACACTTGGAGAAAGTGACTTTTGGTAAAAATCTAAAAAAGATATCAAAAAGTGCTTTTGAAGGATGCCTTTCTTTAAAAGAAGTTGAGTTTCAAGGGGGGGCACCCAAGATAGCAAAAAATGCATTTAAAGATGACCGCTTTCTGAAAGTGATTATAAATCATTCGGAAAGCTCCATACCGCTTGGAAAATTAGATAAAGATCTGACTTGGTATCAGGAGGGGAAGAAAGTTACAACGATTTCTTCCGGAAAGACAGCAAAATGTAAAGGACGGCTGTTTAAGGTAAAGTACAAAGATTTGAAAGGAACGTTTGAGGGAAAACTTCCGAAAACTTACCGATATGCAGAGGATAAATACCTGCCGACAAAAGGAAAGCGAAAAGGATATTTTTTCTATGGATGGAGTGATAATGGATATTATTGGCTGAGTGATCTATGTGATCTGCGGGGAAATATTACATTAATGCCAATCTGGATTCGATACAAGGTTAAGAAAATGAATGCTACCACCAGAAGATTTTCTTATTCTATAGAGAAAAAATATGATTATTTCTATAGCAGGACAGCTCAGATTCGTTACTCCGCGGATAAAGGAATGAAAAAGGCAAAAACGCTTTGGTGTGACAATCTTTGGAAAGGAAGTTTTACAATTAAAAATCTGAAAAAGGGAAAGAAATACTATGTACAATTTCGAACCAGAGATGAAGATTCCAAATCGCCATGGAGCAATCCTATTAGGATTTAGGGTAAAGAACAAACGAAAGTGAGGTGGGGAATGATGACCTATTCGGCTTATACATGGCTTGAATTTTGGAAAAAATGGTTTGGAAAATAATGGAGAAATTAGCTGCCGGGCAGATAACTGTTTGTCCGGCAGCTATCTTGTGTTTTAGAAACTTGACATTTAGTTGTATTTAATATATACTTTAGACATTAAAACATTTGATATACAAAAGGGATATGAGAAGAAAATGATACTTTTATTATATTTATTAGAGTTAGCAACTCTTTTTCTTGTTTGCAAAAATGTACTTCATTTGAGAAAAACTTGGTCTTTAGGAAAGTTAGCAGTTACTTTTTTTGTTGTGATATTTTGGGCATTTTATATCATTTTTTCTCAAAATACTTTTCCAAACACAATTGCACTTTTAATAGCTGTTTTATTCTTCTATACAGAACCTTGGTATTTTAAATGTTGTTTAGTAGTGGTATATACCTTGTTTGTAAACATAGTTTCAAATTTAAATATTTATCTGTACTGTATGATTACACAGAACGATTCTGTTAAAAATATAAATTATTATCTGTACTCGGACATTCTCGTTTTGTTATTTATTATACTTACATCCTTTATTATTAAAAAATATATATCCTTCCCTACAGAGCCGTTTCGCTATCTTTCCGGAAAAAGTTGCTTTCTAATTCTATTTGTAGCTATTATAGATTTTTTTCTTTCTAGTGTAACTAGTCTTTTGTTTTATGACACATTAAATTTAGTTGGAAAATATTTATTGATTATGTGTATTGTTATTACCATATTGGTAAGTATTCTTCTTTTGATATTATATTTTCGTATCAAACATTATCATTCGCTATTAAAAGAAAGAGAAACTATAAATCAAAAAATGCTTTTACTAGAAGAAAAACATTACAAGGAAATGCTTAAAAAAAATGAGGATTTACGTGCTTTCCGACATGATTATAACTTTCATATTACTGCGATGCAGGGGTTTGTTGCAAAATTAGATTTAAGAGGTTTAAAAAACTATGTAGAACATTTATCAGGTATCAAAGAACAGATGTATTACATTTCCACCAATAACTCTGTTTGTGATGCTATTGTAAATTATTTTTATGAAAATTTAGACAAAAATATTGAATTCAAATGTGATGGAAAATTTCCTGAATCAATATTTGTCAACGACAGTGATCTATGTGTTGTATTTTCCAATTTATTAAAAAATGCTGTGGAAGCAGTTGCTAAAGAGGATAAAGAAAACTATCCTAAGATATACATATTTTTATACGCTAATGCTGAATATTTGTCTATCATTATAGAGAATACCTGTACCTATTTAAATAACACAATTCAAACTCTGCCCACGACTAAAATGGATTCTCAGAATCATGGATTTGGGTTGAAAAATATAAGGGATATTGTGAAAAAATACAACGGTAACTTGGAATTGACTTGTGAAAAAAACATATTTAAAGCAACTTGCTATCTCCGAAATATATAATTTATAACGAGGTGAACTATTATGAAAATTGCAATCTGCGATGATGTTATAGAAGAACAAAATGAATTGCAAACTTTTTGTCAACAACTGGGTTATTGTGACATTTCTTTATTTTCTTGTGGTGAAGATTTTTTAAATGCTCCGGATAGTTCCCAGTTTCATTTGCTTTTTTTGGATATTGAAATGAAGGGATTAACAGGTATTGAATTAAAGGCTTTGCTAGAAAAAACAAATCCATCAATCTTTATAGTCTTTACAACAACACATGAAGAAATGATGCCAGAAGCTTTTGGACGTAATGTTATTTCGTTTTTAACCAAACCACTTGATTTGAATTCTATCAAACATTGTTTAACCAAAGCAGCTTATCTGCAAATGGATTTTTTTCCTATTGCTATTAATGATTGCGTTTTTATACCCTGTCAGGACATACTGTATCTGCATTCTGAGAATAAATATACTATTTTTTATACTACAAATGGGGATTCTCATATTTCGCGAGATTCTCTTACCGCTTGGAACGAGAAGTTGAAGGAATTTGGATTTTGTCCTGTATCACGAAACAGTATTATTAACTTGAAATACTATAAAAAAACCTATCAAAAACAAGCAATTCTTTCGACGAAAATACGTTTGCCGATTAGTCGTCGATATTTGCAAACTTTAGATGAAACGTTTCGTTGTTATATGATAAAACGTGTTTAGGCAGCCCCCCTCCACTTCTGCCAACTTCTAGTGCCTTTTTGCAATTGTCAAATGTTCCGAAAAATGCTACACTTAAATCAATAAAGCATTGCGAAATACTATTTGTTGGCAGCAAAACGACAGGGAGGAAAGAATGATAACAATGAATGTATATGCAAAGGAAAACACAGCACCGGTGATCGTGGAGGCAGAAGCGGTTGTGGGATTGCAAAAATTGGCGCGGATTTTTTGCGGAGACATCGAAAAGGTGACCGGACATCAGCCGGAGTGCGTAGAAGGCTGGCAGGAAAATGCGTCAGACCACATCTTGGTGGCGACGTGTGATAACAGTAAAATATTGGCAGGATTGGAAACGCAGAAAAAAGTGGATCTGAGCCAAATTCGAGGCAAAAGAGAAGTGTATGGGATTTTCTGCCTTGAAAATATGCCGGAACAAGGGAAAAATGTACTTGTGATCGCGGGAAGTGATAAGCGCGGTGCAATATATGGAATGTTTTACATTTCTCAGAAAATCGGTGTCTCGCCGTGGGTGTTCTGGGCTGATGCCGTGCCGAAAAAGAAAGAAGAAATTGTATTTGATCAAAAGATAGAGACAATTTCCAAAGAGCCAAGTGTGCGCTACCGTGGATTTTTCATTAACGATGAACAGCCGTGTTTCGGAAATTGGGCGAAGGAAAAATTTGGAAGTTCCAAGCCGACACCGGAACTTTACGAACATATTTTTGAATTGTTGCTGCGCTTGAAGGGTAACTATATCTGGCCGGCGATGTGGCGTTCGGATTTTTCGATGGATCATTTTGAAAATGCGCTGCTTGCAGACGAAATGGGAGTGATCGTGGGCGCTTCCCACCATGAGCCGTGCTGCCGTTCCGGCGGAGAATTTCAGGCACTGCGAAAAACGCATCCGGAGTATGGAACAGAGTGGAGTTTTCTGTCGAACGCAGAGGGAATCAGCAAATTCTGGCGCGACGGACTTCTTCGTAATAAAGACTGTGAAAGCCTTATTACAATTGGAATGCGGGGCGAGTTTGATTCCTATTTAATGCCGGAAGATGCGACGTTGGAAGACAATATCAATGTACTGAAAGCGGCGATCACGGAGCAGAAAAAATTGATTGCGGAATGTGTGGAGGCAAAACATCCGCAGCTTCTGGCGATTTATAAAGAGGTAGAGGACTATTACCAAGGGGATGAAAATACTCCGGGATTGAAGGACTGGGATGTTATTCGTGATGATATTATGATGCTTTGCGACGACAATTTTGGGCATGTGAGAACTCTGCCAAATGAGGAAGAACGCAAGCATCCGGGTGGCTTTGGTATGTATTATCATTTTGATTATTACGGTGGTCCGGTGTCGTACCTTTGGATCAACTCGACACCGCTTGCCAAAATTTGGGAACAGATGACAATGTGTTACGAATACGGCGTCCGCGATGCGTGGATCGTCAACGTCGGCGATATCAAAAATCAGGAATTGCCGCTAAGTTACTTTTTGGATCTTGCCTATGATTTCGACAGCTGGGGAAGTGTGGCACCAAATACGACGCTGCACTATACAAAACAATGGCTGCAGGACCTCGGATTTACCGAAGAAAAATACGAGGGACTTGAGCAGGTAGTGGAGGAATATACACGCTGGAATGGTATGTGCCGGCCGGAAGTTCTCAAAGCCGATACGTATCATGCGGTTCATTATAATGAGGCGGCGAGAATGATCGAGCGTACCGGCCGCGCGGAAAAAATTGTGACGGAACTTCGCGGAAAGCTTGCCGGTGATCCGCTTGCAGACTGTTTTTACGAGTTGATTTATTATCCGGTCATGGCTTCGGCAAATATTTTAAAAATGAATTTGTATGCGGGGCTGAACCAATTTTATGTCAAACAGAGGAAAAAACTGGGAAATCGTTTTGCGCCGAAAGTTCAGGAATGCATAGACAAGGATAAGAAGCTGACAGAAGAATATCATACATTGCTCGGTGGAAAATGGAATCATATGCAGTCGGTATTTCACGTGGGTTACATTGGTTGGAACGACGAAGAATGGCAGTATCCGGACTGCCACATTCTGCATCCGGTCAATGCACCGCGTCTTCTTGTGAGTATTTCGGAGGAAGAAAAAACAACCGGCGGCAATCCTTGGCGAAGAACGATATTGCCGATAAATCTGGTGTCTCCTATTGCAGCAAGCAAATGCATCGATGTGGCAAATGGTGGAGAAGGGGAACTTTTCTTCCGTATTCGTTGGAGTGATCCTCGTATTCAAATCATCCAAATAGGTGCACAAATAGACACAAAAAAGGTCGGAGAAAACACCTATGAAATCGCTGCAAAGACAGAGGATATCCTGCAGTTTCAGGTCAGATATCAGCCAAATGACGCTGAGTTTGAGACATTTGATACTTCTATTTGTATCTATGCCGACAATGCAGAAGAGACTGCTGAATTATCGGAAAATAATACGCAGGAAACCCGTGTTGATATCGCAGTGCATGCAGAATGTTTGAATCTTTCCGATGTGAAGCCGGATACATTGATTGAAAACGATGGCTGTATCTGCGTGGAAGCGATGGATTATGCGGAGGCGAAAAAGACGGAAGAGGCACATTGGCAGCATATTTACGGTTATGGAAAAACCATTGGCAGTTTGAAAGTGACGCCTTCGACAGCCACTTTTGAAAAGGCGGAAGAGGCACCGAGTGTAACCTACCGCATTTATGCAAAAACAGCAGGAAAATACGAGATGGAACTTTTTACAGCACCAAACAATCCGGTTGTTTATCAAGGAAAGATGTGTGTGGCTTATAAAGTCAACAACGCAGAAACAGAGGAATTAAATACGATTCCGAACGAAGGATTTGTGCCTTGGCTCAGCCACAGCTGGGAGCGCGGTGTCCTTGACCAGATTCATAAAGCAGCCTGCACGGTGGAATTGCAGGAAGGTGAAAATGAAGTCACGATTTTCGCATTGGATCCGGCAGTGGTTCTGGAAAAAATTGTATTTACAAAAGAAGGCTGCGAGAAGAAGAAATCTTATCTCGGACCGGTGGAAAGTTACCGTGTAGGGTAGAAGAGGCATATAAAAGAAAATGTTTGTGCAATAAGGCGATACGAAATGAGTTGAGTCATTCCGATGCTGCTTACCTTTGTTTTGCGAAGATTTAAAAGAAATGAAAAAACATTATAAACGAAAGGAAACGGCTATGAAAAAAGTTTTTTTGGCAATTGCCATAATGGGTATTATTTTATGTGGATGTGGACAAGCTCAGGAAGAAAACGTAAAAACAGAGAGCAGCGAGACACAAAAAAAGGAAGGAGTAAGAATACAAAGTTGTGAGTTCCCGGTTGATATTAATGCGGAGCTGTATATCGATAGTGTGTACTTACAAGAAAAATTACAAGTTTTGAGTCTTACAAAAGAGAACAATGATTTTGTTTTAAAAAGGAATGTGATGAGTGAAGTTGGGGGGTGGGAGAAATATAAAGAAAAAATAGATGGGGAATACATTGAAAGATCCGACGACGAAACAGCATCTTTTAGCAAAATTCATAAAGAATCCGAAGACACATTATTTGCTCTATGGCAACAGTGTAAATTCGTGAAGAATGAAGAGGATAGTTTTACGCGTACCTATGTCAAATTCGGAATTGTGAAGATTGATGTTCCATCCTGGGATATGAAAATGCTTTGGACAAATGATATCGATGAAAAAGATGCGGGTGCAGGTGTGACCGATTTTGGGATAACGGACGTTGGTGATTTTATGATGTATTTTGGCCAACAGCAAAAAATAGTAAAATATACTAGTCAAGGGGAGGCAAAAGATGAGTTTGATCTGAAAAACTCGTTTCGTGGAGCCGCGCAGTTTAATGAAGATGATATTTGGTGAGTGTCGCAGGAAAATAAGACGTTAATCCGGTATAGTTATGCAGATGGACAGGTTAAAAAACAATCAAGTACACCAATTGAAATGGACGAGAATACACAAACGTGGAAAATTTTTGGAGGCCTGAATGAAAACCAATATTTTTGTGATGAAGGCCAGTTATATATAATTAAGGAATCCGAGGAATTGGAGAAGGTATTTTCGAATGAAAAGTTACCGGCGGCTGTTACGGATTATGTAAATTCGGATACAGAGAGTAAAAGTTATTTAATCGGACCTAAAGTGCCGGATGAGGGAGAAAAGGCCAAGGGCAATTCAGTTGAACTGCGAGTATATGTGATTGTTTAAAATTAACAATCTATTTGCATTTTCTCTCACAATGTGCTATTCTATACGATGAGCGGTATTCGTAGGAAACTGCATCAGATGATTATGCGTCACCACACCACGGAAGTAAGGAGGCGGTGACATGCAGATAGGTTTTATCGGCGCGGGAAAAGTCGGATGTTCGATCGGAAAATATTTGAAAGAACATGGCAGACCGGTTGCCGGGTACGTTAGCCGACATATCGAAAGCTCGGAATTTGCTGGGACTTTCACAGATACGAAGGCATTTGAAAATTTACAAGAAATGACAGAAAATTGTGACATTCTGTGCATTACGACGACCGATCGGGAAATTGGAAATGTATGGAACGAGTTGCGAAAACAGGATTTAAAGGACAAAATAATTTGCCATTTTAGTGGCTCATATTCATCTGCGGTTTTTCAAGGAATCGACGAAAAAAAGGCATTTGCCTGCTCGATTCATCCTATGTGTGCGTTCAGCGACAAATCCACAAGTTACCGACAATTGAATGACGTAGTATTTACAATGGAAGGCGACGACAAAGCCCTTGCTGTCATGCGTCCGCTTTTTGAGCAAATGGGAAACCGGGTGCTGCAGATCGATTCGGACAAGAAAGTACTTTATCATTGCAGCGCTTCGCTTGTCAGCAATTTTATGATCGGGCTGTATCAGATGGGACTCGACTGCATGGAAGACTGCGGAATGGCGAAAGAAGAAGCCGAATTGCTGCTTGGTCCTCTGGTGCGCGGAAATATCCATGCGCTGCTTGAAAAAGGACCGGCGCAGGCGCTTTCCGGACCGATTGAGCGAAATGACGTGTCAGTCATTTCCAAACATTTACAGGCGCTCGGCGAAGAAGACGCGCAGTTGTATCGGCTTGTGGGGAAAAAGGTTCTGGAAGTTGCGAAATTGCGCAATCCGGATGAAAATTATGAGGAATTAGAGACACTATTATAGAAAGAAGGAAAACAGCATGAAAAATACAGTATTAACATTTCAGCAGGCAAAGGAAAATGGCGAAAAATTGACAATGTTGACCGCTTATGATTATTCTACGGCAAAATTGATCGACGAAGCAGGCGTAAACAGCATATTGGTCGGTGATTCGTTGGGAAATGTGATCCTTGGATACGAGGACACGATTTCCGTTACGATGGAAGACATGATCCATCACGGCGCAGCGGTAGCGCGTGGGGCTAAAAATGCGCTGGTTGTCATCGATATGCCATTTATGTCTTACCAGACTTCGGTTTATGATGCCCTTGTCAATGCCGGACGTCTGATGAAGGAAGGACGCGGCGATGCGGTCAAACTGGAAGGCGGCGTGGAAGTGTGTCCGCAGATCAAAGCGATCGTAGATGCCGGAATTCCGGTGTGTGCACACATTGGTCTGACCCCACAGTCCATCAATGCGTTTGGTGGATTTAAGGTGCAGGGAAAGAGCGAGGCAGCAGCGAAAAAACTTCTGGAAGATGCGAAAGCAGTGGAAGAAGCAGGTGCATTTGCCGTCGTGATCGAAGGTGTGCCGGCGAAGATTGCAGCGCTTATCACAGAGCAGCTTCATATCCCAACCATTGGAATCGGAGCCGGAAAAGATTGTGATGGACAGGTTCTCGTGTATCAGGATATGCTTGGAATGTTCTCTGATTTCACACCAAAATTTGTCAAACGCTATGCGAACATCGGCGAAGTGATGAAGGAAGCATTTCAGAATTACATCAAAGAAGTGCAGGACGGCGTATTTCCGGCAGAAGAAAATACGTACAAAGTGGACGACAGTGTCATTGAGAAACTGTATTGATGAAAATGTGTGGCGAGGGGTGATCGTATGAGAAATATTGGTAAAGCCAAAAAAGAAGATGTGGAAAGCATTTTGAAATTATACAAATCCCAGCTTGGCGAGCCGTTTTGTGCCTGGGATGACGGGTATCCGTGCGAGGAAAACATTGCGGATGACCTTTCCCGAGAGTCGCTGTTTATTATGAAAGATGGAAACGGCGATATTTTGGCAGCGATTTCAGTGGATCAGGACGAAAATGTCGAAAATCTCACCTGCTGGACCCCGGAATTACAGCCGGGAGCTGAATTGTCGCGGCTTGCGGTGCGACTTGATCTTCAAAACGGAGGCATTGCCCGCGAAATGATTCGTTTTGGAATGGACGAACTGCGGAAACGCGGGAAAAAGAGCATTCATTTTCTTGTAAACAAAGCCAACCAAAAGGCGATACGGTCTTACGCACCATTTCATTTTCATGTCGTCGGCGAATGCGAATTGTATGAGCAGACATTTTTGTGTTATGAAAAAGAATTGTGATGCCAACACGCCGAAAGAAATCTTGCCAACACGCCGAAAAATTTTTTGCCAACACGCCGAAAAATTTCTCGGCTGCTTAAAAAATTAATTGGTTACCGAACCAAATTGGAGGAAGAAAAATGGAAATTATAACAACAGTAGACGGAGTAAGAAAACAGGTAAAAGAGTGGAGAAAAGAGGGACTTAGTGTAGGACTTGTACCTACGATGGGCTACCTTCACGAAGGACATAAAAGTTTGATCGATAAGGCGGTTGCTGAAAATGACCGCGTGGTTGTCAGCGTATTTGTCAATCCGATCCAGTTTGGACCGACAGAGGATCTGGCAAGTTATCCAAGAGATCTTGACCGCGATGCTGAGCTTTGTGAGAAGGCCGGCGCAAATGTCATTTTCCATCCGGAAGACAGCGAAATGTACTTTGATGATTTCTGCACCTATGTGGATATGGACGATCTGACCAAGGGACTTTGCGGAAAGACAAGACCGACACATTTCCGCGGAGTATGTACGGTGGTTTCCAAATTGTTCCATATTGTTGCACCGGACCGCGCCTATTTTGGACAGAAAGATGCCCAGCAATTAGCAGTTATCCGCCGCATGGTGCGCGACCTGAATTTTGACATTGAGATCGTCGGCTGCCCGATCGTGCGTGAGGCAGACGGACTGGCAAAAAGTTCCAGAAACACCTATCTGAGTGCAGAAGAAAGAACGGCCGCAACGGTACTCCACAAAGGCTTGACAGCGGGAGAAGAACTTCTCAGATCCGGCGAAAAAAACGCAGCAAAAGTAGTGGCAGAGATTCGCAAAGTTATCGAAAATGAGCCATTGGCGAAGATTGATTATGTCGAATTAGTAGACTGGAATACACTGAAACCGGTAGAAACTGTCAGCGGAGAAGTGCTTTGTGCGGTCGCTGTATACATTGGAAAGACGAGACTGATTGACAACTTTATCCGATAACGGCAACGATTTCGAATTTATGAAAGAGAGAGAAGAGGTTGAACCAAATAGGGACAAAACCTCTTCTTTTTTGTACACATATGAGATATTTTTATAGTTAAAAGCGTGTAATAAGTGAAAGGCTTTTCAAATACAACAGAAAGGGGAAACAGATTTG
>ERZ824600.3016-NODE-3016-length-16707-cov-7.416707_pt1 | contig 16707 bp, 10 predicted proteins | sample MGYA00519933_ERZ824600 | MGnify/ENA primary metagenome ERZ824600 (study PRJEB31778, sample SAMEA3449178) | human gut metagenome | biome: human gut; feature: human-associated habitat; material: faeces | place: United Kingdom | collected 2010/2012 ... | reverse complement strand
GCTTGCCGCCGTAGATGTCGGTAGCCTCAGCCTCGATGCCGAACACGTCCTTAGCGTCCTCTTCGTTGGAGATGCAGACATCAACGTACTCGCACAGCTTGGTCATAGCCTCACGAGCCTGGTCACGGGTCCACAGCTTGCCGCGGTAGTTCAGGTCGCAGCTGATCTTCACGCCGTGAGCCTTAGCAGCCTTGCAGGCCTCCAGGCAGATCTCGACGACATTTGCGCCCAGAGCCGGGGTGATGCCGGTGAAGTGGAACCAATCGACACCCTCGAAGATCTTATCCCAGTCGAAATCGGAAGGCTGAGCCAGCTGGATAGCGCTGTTGGCACGGTCGTAGATGCAGACAGAGCCGCGCTGAGAAGCGCCCTTCTCGTTGTAGTAGATGCCGACACGGTCACCGCCGCGGGTGATCATGCTGGTATCGACGCCGTAGCGGCGCAGGCTGTTGACAGCGGCCTGGCCGATAGCGTGTGCGGGCAGCTTGGTGACGAAAGCTGCGTCCAGGCCGTAGTTAGCCAGAGAGACAGCGACGTTAGCCTCGCCGCCGCCGAAGGTGAACTCCAGGCTGTTGGCCTGAACGAAGCGCTCGTAGTTGAAGGGCTGCAGACGAACCATCAGCTCGCCAAAGGTAACGACTTTCATAGTGTTTCTCCTTTATGTTTGTATCATCGGATGATCCCGCCGCGGCGGGTCTTGACGGAAAATTCAGACTCAGGCCTGAACCAGGTGGAATGCGAAGCCGGCGATCTCGCCCTCCATGTAGCAGGCGACGGTCTTGCCGTTCTTGACATTCTTGCTGTCGAGGTCGAACTTCACGCCGCGCTGAGACAGGTGGTAGATAGCGCGATCGACGTTGTTGCAGCCGATGGCGATGTGGCCGTTGGTGCCGCGGCCCGGCTTCTTCATGATCTCGAACTCCTTGTTGCCCACGAAGATGCTGGAGTTGCCCGGAGCGACCTTCATGTTCAGCATGGTGGAGATCAGGCCGGCCACCTTGGCAGCCTCTTCCTCGTTGCCGGTGTTGATGCCGACATGGATGAGGTGCAGGCCCAGCATGGTGTCAACAGCTTCCTTGCTCTGTGCGGTGATCTTGGCCCAATCGCCGGCCTTGATGACGTCGCTCTTGCACATCCAGGTGCCGCCGACTGCGAAGATCTGGTCATAGCCCAGATAGTCGTTGACGTTCTTGGCGTTGACGCCGCCGGTGCACATCCAGCGGGCACCCTTCAGGGCAGCGCCGATGTTCTTCAGCATACCCACGCCGCCGTTTGCCTCGGCGGGGAAGAACTTCAGAGCCTCGCAGCCCATGTTCATGGCCTGCTGCATCTCGCCTGCGGAGCAGGTGCCGGGCATCATGATGCCGCCCTTGTCGATGACGTGCTTGCAGACCTCGGGGTCAAAGCCGGGGGCAACGATGAAGGATGCACCGGCAGCCATAGCGCGGTCAGCCTGCTCGGTGGTCAGCACGGTGCCGGCACCCAGCAGCATTTCGGGCATCTCTTCGTGGATCTTGCGGATGCACTCCTCAGCACATGCAGTGCGGAAGGTGACCTCAGCTGCGGGCAGGCCGCCCTCAGCCAGAGCCTTGCACAGGGGCAGGGCCTCATCAACGCTGTTGAAAGCGATAACAGGGATAATGCCGATCTGATAGACCTTTTCTACGATGGGATTCATAACGCATTTCTCCTTTTACAATAAACTCTCCTGTGCGCGTGGGGCAGCCTTTTGGGCATGGCACACCCACTATGCGCTTGTAATACTAGTATAAACGAACCGGGGGAGTTTGGTAATGCTCAACAAGCACAATGTTTTGCATAAGACCTTGTATACATTGCACAAAAATGACGAACGGCCTCAAAACAGGCTCACAGGCCCAGGGTCTCAAACACCTCGGCCACGCCGTCGTGGTCGCAGTCGGCCGTGGTCACAAGGTCCGCAAGGGCCTTGATCTGGGGCATGCCGTTGGCCATTACGGCGGCCACGCCGGCCTTTTCCAGCATGGCACGGTCGTTTTCGCTGTCGCCCACGGCCAGCGTCTGTGCGCGGGGGATGCCCAGCTGGTCGGCAAGGGTCAGCAGAGCCTCGCCCTTGTCCACACCGGCGGCAGTTACCTCAATGTTCTCCGGGGAGCCCTGCACCACTTCCACGCCCGGCATGGCACGAAAGCGGGCCAGCGCCTGCGGCACCTGGTCCTGCTCGGCAAAGAACAGACACTGCTTTTCCACCTCGTGGGCGTGGCGGCTCATCCACTCGCCCAGGTCACGCACCACAAGGAAGCGTCCGTCGTTGGGCTGGCGGGCCTCGGTGGAGTGCAGGCGCGCCCAGCGGGCAGCCATAAAGTCCACGCCGCTCTGTTCCTTTATAGAGTAGCCGTCACTAAAGACGCTCATGCCCCCGTCGTACTCCATAAAGATCCCGAACACCTCCCGGGCAGTCTCCACCGGCATCAGGCGGCGCAGCAGACAGGTGGGCTCACTGGTCTGGCGCTCGGACGCATTGGCGTACCGGCTGTAGACAGCACCCAGCGGGTCGCTGCCCAGGTCCCATACGGCAGCACCGTTGGAGGTGATGGCATACCGCACGCCGGGCAGCTGCGCCACCACCGGGGGCAGGTTGCCCAGCGGGCGGCCGGTGGTGGGCACGATGACCACGCCCCGGTCGGAGGCGGCCTGCAGGGCGGCCCGGGTACGGGGCGTGACCTGCCCTTCGTGGTTCAGCAGGGTGCCGTCCAGGTCCAGGGCGGCAAGGCGTACAGGGGGAAACGTTTGCGACATAAAAACTCCTTTTATCAACAGGGCACCCCGGCGTTTTGGGCCGGGGTGCGGCAGAACCGGGTACTATTTTTATTTTATAACACCGGCAGGGTTTGCGCAAGTGGACGGAATGTGCTATAATAATGCGTCTTTTCATTATAAAATATAGGAGACTTGCTATGAATCTGTCCCAATTGCGCAGCCGCTGCAAACCGCACCTGTGGTTCCAGCTGTACTGGGTGGTCTACCTTGTCTGGTTCTTCTGGCTGGACCTTACGATCAAAAACCCGAAATACATCATCCACAGCCCGCTGGATGACAGCATCCCTTTCAACGAGTGGTTCGTGTTCCCCTATTGCAGCTGGTTTTTGCTGCTGGCGGGGGTCACGGCGCTGCTGTGGTGGTACGACACCGCCAGCTACGACAAGCTCTGCCTGAGCATGTTTGCGGGCATGACCTTCTGTCTGATCGTCTACATGGTGCTGCCCAACGGCCTGGACATCCGCCCCACAGCAGAAGCAGTCGGGCGCAGCAACATTGCCATGCGCATCATGCAGCTGCTGTGGAGCGCGGACGCCTCGGTCAACGTCTGCCCGTCCATCCACTGCCAGAGCTCGGCCTGCATGGCGCTGGCCTTCAGCAGCAGCACCCTCACCGAGAAGCGTCCGGGCCTGAAGGTGCTGGCCTGGGTGTGGGCCGCGCTCATCTGTGCGTCCACGGTGTTCACCAAGCAGCACTCCATCGTGGATGTGGTGTGCGGCCTTGCCGTGGCCTTTGTCTGGGTGCCGGTGCTGTACCGTCCGCACAGGAAAAACAGTTGAGGAAAGAACCGGCCAAAACGTCCGGTTTCCCTTGACAGCGGCCCGGCGGTTGGGTAATATGGAAAAAGAGGAACACTGATATATCACTCGCGGCGTTCCGGAAGGGGGAAAGCGCAATGTCCGCACGCAACGCGCGGGATCTGGCGTATCACACGGTGCGCAGCCGCATCATCACCATGGAGCTCAAGCCCGGCGACCCGCTGAACGACCGGGAGCTGGCCGAGGAGCTGGGCATCAGCCGCACCCCCATGCGGGAAGCGCTGATCCTGCTGAACAATGCGCATATGGTGGCCATCAAGCCCCAGAGCGGCACCCATGTGGCACCCATCGACCTGCATCTGATGGAGCTGGAACAGTTTTCACGCTACACGCTGGAAAAGGAGATCCTGACCCGGATGTGCGGCCGCCTGACCCCGGAGCAGGAGGCGGGCTACCGCCAGCTCATCGAGGCCTACCGGGTGCTGGAGGCCTCCCCGGAGGAGCCTGACCGCGAGATGCGGCTGCTGGAGCTGGACAATGCATTCCACCGCCGCGCTTTTGAGCTGTGCGGCATGGAGCACCATTTTGACCACATGCTGGCCAGCCTGCAGCATGTGGAGCGCATCCGCAAGTTCAGCCTCCAGACCAACGAGAACAAGGCCGTATGCGCGGCCCATACCCGTATCCTGGATGCCATGGTGCAGAACGATACCCAGGAGCTGAGCCGTGCGCTGGAAAGCCACCTGAGCCGCTACAAGCAGACGGTGGAGGAGGTCCAGCGCCTGCATCCGGATTACTTTACCGACGGCCTGGAGCCGTGAATCAAAAGGACTTTGAACGTGCAGCAGAGCCTGCACGTTTTTTTGTACATGCGGCGGTTGAATCCCGTTATTGACCCACTGCGGGTTTTGCGGTAAAATCAGGGTACAAAACGGGCCGCAGCGGCGGCCTTTTCCCCACAGGCACCGTGCCGGGTGCACGGCTGCAGAAAAGGAGGTTCAAGACCCTATGAAACTGAAACGAGGCATTGCCCTTTTGCTGGCAGCCGTGTTCCTGTTCGGCACGCTGGCCGTTCCGGCCAGTGCCGCCGCAGCACAGCCGGAACCGGCAGCGCAGGCACAGACCGTGGATGCAGAAGAAAATGATATCATCTCGGTGCGCATCAAGGCATCCGGTGAGCTGACCTACGGTGCGGACCACAAGCTGGAGATCCAGACTACCCCGGCCGATGCCCAGTACATCGGCGTGGTCATGGGCACCAGCGGGCAGGCCACCGGCTATGTGACGCTGGTGCTGTCGGAAAAGATCCGCACCCTGCTTAAACTGATCCCACTGCCCAAAAAGATGTCCGCTACCCCGGACCAGACCGAAGAGTTCAACGTGTACAGCTACCTCAAGCAGCTCATTGACGGCAATGACGTCAGCGTACTGCTGCGGGTGGGCGACGAAGCCGTGTCGGTGCTGAACATCATCAACTTCTATCTGCCCTCAGCCTACGTCAAGACCATCCAGAATGTTTCCAACGGCCTGAAGCTGGCACTGGACCTCATCCGCAAGTATCTGCCGGAGAGTGCTTTCACCCGCATTTACCTGGATGAACAGCCGGTGGATGCCGGCGGCTATGTGGCCGGTGCGGTGGCGCTGGAAAGCGGCGACATCAACTCGGCCGGTGTGGCTATGTTCAAGATCAAGCCCCAGACCAGCAATGTGCGGCTGTATTGGGCCGGGGATCTGCCCGGCTCCCTGACGGCCGAAGAGCTGCGGAACGCCAACCGCAACGCGGTGCTGGAAGCCGACGGACAGGCACGCAGCGGCGAGGGCGTGAACATCAGCTACACCTATAAAAAGAAAGGCTTCCTGTGGGATAAGACCTGTGACGGCCTGCCCACGAAACCCGGCACCTATACGCAGGTGGCCAAGGTCAGCGGCAACTACTCCTGCAGCGAGATCAGCCGCACCTTTACGATCTATCAGTAAGCACAGAATCAGCAGCGCCCCGGCGGGAATTTCCCGCCGGGGCGTTTTTCTGCTGCAAATGGGCAGCAAAAAGCCGACTGCCGCTTCCGGAAAGAGGGGGGAGCGCGGCAGTCGGCCGGGAGGTGTTATGCGGTTTTTGCCGTCAGGCGGTCAGCGGGATCAGAAATCTACTTCGGTGTCGTAGTAGCAGCACTTGAGCAGCTTTTCCATCTCTTCCTGGCTGGGCTGACGGGGGTTGGAGCCGGTGCAGGCGTCGGCAATGGCGTTCTTGGCAATCTCCGGCAGACGCTCCAGGAACACATTCTCCGGCACAAAGCCCTGCTCGGCGGGGTAGGAGTCCGGGCCGTAGTGCTGGATGCAGTGGGGGATGTTCAGGGCGTCGTTCATGCCGCGCAGATGCTCGATGAGCAGCTTGACCTTCTCGTCATCGGTGGTGCCGCCCAGCTTCATCTCGTCGGCGATGACGCCGTAGCGCTTCTTGGCCTCGGGGTCCTTGGCGTTGAAGGCGATGACCTTGGGCAGGTACATGGCGTTGGCTGCGCCGTGGATGATGTGGGCACCGTAGTCCGCAAAGGCGGCGCCGGTCTTATGGGCCATGGAGTGCACGATGCCCAGCAGTGCGTTGGAGAAGGCCATACCGGCCAGGCACTGGGCGTTGTGCATGGAATCACGCTTGGCCATGTCGCCGTTGTAGCTGTCCACCAGGTCGCCCTGGATCATGCGGATGGCAAAGATGGCCAGCGGGTCGGTGTAGTCACAGTGGGCGGTGGACACATAGGCCTCAATGGCGTGGGTCATGGCGTCCATACCGGTGTGGGCCACCAGCTTCTTAGGCATGGTCTCGGCCAGGTCGGGGTCCACGATGGCCACGTCCGGGGTGATCTCAAAGTCAGCGATGGGGTACTTGATACCCTTCTGGTAATCGGTGATGATGGAGAAGGCGGTCACCTCGGTGGCAGTGCCGGAGGTGGAGGAGATGGCGCAGAAGTGTGCCTTGCGGCGCAGCGGCGGGATGCCGAACACCTTGCACATCTCCTCAAAGGTGATGTCGGGGTACTCGTACTTGATCCACATGGCCTTGGCTGCGTCGATGGGGGAGCCGCCGCCGATTGCGACGATCCAGTCGGGCTGGAACTTTTCCATGGCGGCAGCACCCTTCATGACCGTCTCCACGGACGGGTCGGGCTCGATGCCTTCAAACAGCTCTACCTCCATGCCGGCCTCTTTTAAGTAGGCCTCGGCGCGATCCAGGAAGCCGAAGCGCTTCATCGAACCGCCGCCGACGCAGATCATGGCGCGCTTGCCGGGCAGCGTTTTCAACGCTTCCAGCGCGTGGGGGCCGTGGTAAAGGTCACGGGGTAAAGTAAATCTAGCCATAGGGTTTGCCTCCTTTAAAAATAGCTCTCTCGGACTTTGACAATTAAATGTCAAAATTTGCTATTAACAGTATACACCTTATGTGTCTAAACGGTCAATCGACAATACAGAGAATTTTCCGGCGATAATTCAGCATTTTGCCAGTGGAACACTCATAGGCTGTTCTATGGGGAAGGGGGCAGGAGCTATGCGTCCGATCACGCCGCAGCAGAATACAAAAATGCGCCTGCGCATGCGGCTTTTGGCGGCGGTGCTGGCGGTGGGGTGTCTGGGCGGGCTGACGGTGCGGCTGTTTGTGCTGATGCTTCGCGACCCCGGCGGCTACGCGGCCCGCGCCGCCGACCAGCAGCTGCGCGGGGCCACGCTGCCCGCCGCCCGCGGGGAGATCTATTCCGCCGACGGTACGCTGCTGGCCGCCAGCGAGACCTGCTGGACCATCCGCGCCGCCCCGCGGGAGATGGCCGACGACGCCGTAGAACCGGCTGCGCGGGCGTTGAGCGAAATTTTAGAGCTGGACTACGCCGATACGCTGGCCAAATTCAGCCAGCGAACCTCCAACGACTGCCTGCTGCGCCGCCGCGTGGATAAGACGATGGCCGACGCTGTGCGGGACTGGTGCCGGGCGAACGGTGTGGACGGCATACAAATTCGGCAGGATACCCGCCGCGTCTACCCGCAGGGGGATTTCATGGGCGGCATTTTAGGCTTTACCGACGTGGACAACGCGGGCCTGTGGGGGCTGGAACTGCGCTACAACGACGAATTGACCGGGCAGAACGGGCGCATCCTGACCGCCAAGAACGCCTGGGGCTACGATATGCCGACGCACTACCAGACGCTGGTGGATGCCGTGCCCGGCAGCACGCTGACGCTGACCATCGACGCGAACATTCAGCACTGGCTCGAAAGCGCACTGTCCGCCGCTGTGACGGAGCATCATGTGGCCGAGCGCGGCGTCGGCATCGTGATGGACGTCCACACCGGGGCCGTGCTGGCAATGTCCTGCCAGCCCGACTACGACCCGAACGCGCCGCGGACCCTTATAAATAAGGAAGTCCGTGACGCTGTGAATGCCCTGACCGGCGAGGAGCGCAGCGCCGCGCTGCAAAAGGCCCAGCAGGCACAGTGGCGCAACAAGGCCATCAGTGACCTGTATGAGCCGGGCAGCGTGTTCAAGCTCATCACGGCGTCGGCGGCGCTGGACTCCGGGGCGTGTAAGGCCACGGACTATTTCACCTGCGCGGGTAAAATAACCGTCGCAGGCACGCGGTTCCGCTGTGCAAACGGGCATATCCACGGCACCGAGACCTTCGCCCGGGGGCTGGCTGTCAGCTGCAACCCCTGCTTTATCCAGATCGGTGCGCGGCTTGGAAAAGAACGCTTCTGCGATTACTTTGCGGCCTTCGGCCTGCGGGAGGCCACGGGCATCGACCTGCCGGGCGAGGTCAGGCGCAGCGAATACTACACGGCGGACCGGATGGGCCCGGTGGAGCTGGCGAGCTGCTCGTTCGGGCAGAGCAGCAAGGTCAGCTACCTGCAGATGCTCACGGCGGTCTGTGCGGTGGTAAACGGCGGCGAACTGATGCAGCCCTACGTTGTGGCGAAAATCACGGCGCCTGACGGCACTGTTGTGAAGGAAGTGCAGCCGACGGTGAAGCGCCGCGTCATCAGCGCGGAGACCTCCGCCACGATGTGCCGCCTGATGGAGGGTGTCGTTACAGGCGGCACGGGAAAGCAGGCCGCGCTGGCGGGCTACCGCATCGGCGGCAAGAGCGGCACGAGCCAGAAGCTGGACAGCGCCAACGAGGGCGCGCGCATTGCGAGCTTTGTCTCCGTTGCGCCCATCGACGACCCCAAGGTCGCTGTGCTGGTCTGTCTGGATGAGCCCCACAGCTGGACGACGAGCGGCGGCGCGCTCTCCGGGCCGGTGTGCGCCGAGGTACTGGGAAAGGTGCTGCCGTATCTGGGGGTGGAGAGGGAAAGCGGCGAATAAAGACAGCCGGGCACGGGCGGATATGGAATCCGCCCCTACGTTGAATCGGGAAAGCGCAGGGTGACGGGGCTCTGCCCGTTTGCCGCTGCACTATACAAAAAACTCTGCGCCGTCCCTCTTGACATTCCCCGATCCGGTGTTATACTGGTAAAGTACGCAAACGAACAGTTAGACAACGAACAATTTGAAATCTAACTTCTTGGACCGAAAAATCGTAAAGGAGGGAAGGAATGCACGAATCATCGCATGATGACTGCGGCTGCTGCGCGGATGTCCACTTCGGCGCACTGCTGAACCAGACCTCACGGCTCATCCGCCGTGCGCTGGATGCCCGCATCAACGCCGAGGTCAGCTCGGAGCTGTCGGGCGTGCGCGGCATGGTGCTGGGCGACATCGTCCGTGCCGAGCGCCAGGGCCGCGACGTCTACCAGCGCGACATTGAGCAGTGGTTCAACATTCGCCGCTCCAGCGTCACCGCCATGCTGCAGGGCATGGAGCAGGATGGCTTCATCACCCGCAGCGCCGTGGCGAAAGACGCCCGCTTAAAGCGCCTTATCGCCACAGAGAAGGGCCGCGCCTGTCACAAGCAGATCGAGGCAAGCATTGCGCGGTTTGAGGATGACCTGCAAAGCGGCATTGACCCGCAGCAGGCCGCCGCGGCCCGCGCTGTGCTGGAGCAGACCCTGCGCAACGCACAGCACTTCCTGCAAGAGGAAAATACCAAACAAGAGAGGGGAAATACCAATTGTTAAAAACACTCGGACGTGAAACCAAGGGCTTCCGCCTGGTCTCCGTGCTGACGCCGATCTTTATGATCGCGGAGGTCATCATGGAAATGATCATCCCGAAGATGATGGCCTCCATCATTGACAACGGCGTCACGCCGGGCAATATGCAGGTCATCTACACCGTCGGCGCACAGATGGTCGTCGCGGCGCTGTTCGGCCTGCTGTTCGGCATTCTGGGCGCGGTGGCCGGCTCCCACGCAGCCACGGGCTTTGCCCGCAACCTGCGCCGCGGCATGTTCCGCAACATCCAGACCTTCAGCTTTGCCAACATTGACAAGTACTCCACCGCGGGCCTGGTCACCCGCATGACCACCGACGTCACCAACATCCAGAACGCCTACCAGATGATGCTGCGCATGTCGGTGCGTGCGCCCGCCAGCATGATCGTGGCGCTGATCATGTCCTACACGATCAACCGTCGGCTGGCAAACATCTATTTGATCGCCGTCATCCTGCTGGGCTGCGCGCTCGCCTTTATTATGAGCCGCGCCACCAAGTACTTCGGCGAGGCATTCCGCAAGTACGACGACCTGAACGAGAGCGTGCAGGAGAATGTCTCCGCCATCCGCGTTGTCAAGGCCTATGTGCGCGAGAAGTTTGAGGGCGAGAAGTTCCGCAAGGCCAGCGAGAATGTGCGCAATCTGCTGATGCGTGCCGAGCTGATCCTGGCCTGGAACGCCCCGCTCATGCAGCTGACCGTCTACAGCTGCATCCTGCTCATCTCCTGGATCGGTGCCCAGCTCATCGTCAGCTCCGGCGCAACGACCTTCACCACCGGCGACCTGATGAGCATGCTGAGCTACTGCATGAACATCCTTATGAGCCTGATGATGCTGTCCACGGTGTTCGTCATGATCACGATGTCTGCAGCCTCCGCCAAGCGCGTGGCCGAGGTGCTGGACGAGCAGTCCGACCTGACGAACGGTGAGGATCCCGTTATGGAGGTCAGAGACGGCTCCGTCAAGTTCGACCACGTCAGCTTTGCCTATAAAAAGGATGGCGAGAAGGCCCTCGAGGACATTGACCTCGACATCAAGTCCGGCGAGACCATCGGCATCATTGGCGGCACCGGTTCGGCTAAGTCCAGCCTTGTGCAGCTGCTGCCGCGTCTGTACGACGTGACTGAGGGCAGCGTGACCATCGGCGGCGTTGATGTGCGCAGATATGACCTCGACACCCTGCGCAACAACGTCGCCATGGTGTTGCAAAAGAACGAGCTGTTCAGCGGCACGATTGCCGAGAACCTGCGCTGGGGCAACCCCGACGCCACCGACGCCGAGATCGAGGACGCCTGCAAGCAGGCCTGCGCCGATGAATTTATCGAGCGCTTCCCCGACAAGTACCAGACCCACATCGAGCAGGGCGGCAACAACGTCTCCGGCGGCCAGAAGCAGCGTCTCTGCATTGCCCGCGCACTGCTGAAAAAGCCCCGCATCCTGATCCTGGACGACTCCACCTCCGCCGTCGATACCGCGACGGACGCAAAGATCCGCCATTCGTTTGCGGAAAAAATCCCCGGCACGACGGTGTTCATCATCGCCCAGCGCATTTCCTCCGTGGAAAATGCGGACAAGGTCCTCGTGCTCGACAACGGCAGGGTCAGCGGCTTTGACACCCCGGCCAACCTGCTGAAAACAAATGCCATCTACCAGGATGTCTACAACAGCCAGACCAAAGGTTCCGGCGACTTTGATGAGAAGGGAGGGGAGGCATAATGGCACAGCAGCCTAAAGTCGTAAAGGTCGGCCCCGGCGGGCGCAGCAATGGCCCCCGCCCCAAGGTCGAAAACCCCGGCAAGGTGTTCAAGCGCATCCTCGCCTATGTCATGAGCCGCTATAAGGCACAGGTCATTGTGGTGCTCTGCTGCATTCTGCTGGCTGTGTTCGCCCAGCTGCAGGGCGTCATGTTCTCCCAGACGCTGATCGACAGCTACATTCTGCCGCTGCTCAAGGCGGGCAGCACGGACTTCAGCGGCCTGGCCGCGGCTATCCTGCGCGTGGCAGTCATCTACTGCGTCGGCATCGCTGCTGTCTTTGTGCAGAACCGCCTGATGGCAAGGATCACCCAGGGCACGCTGAAGGACCTGCGTGACGAGATGTTCACCCACATGCAGACGCTGCCCATCAAATACTTTGACACCCACGCCCACGGCGACATTATGTCGGTCTACACGAACGACATTGACACGCTGCGCCAGATGATCAGCCAGAGTCTGCCGCAGCTCGTCAACACGGTTGTGACCCTCGTCGGCGTGCTGGCCTCGATGCTCTATCTGAACGTCCCCCTGACGGTGCTGGCCCTCGCGATGGTCGGCATCATGCTGCTGGCGACGAAGTACCTGACCGGCAACTCCGGAAAATACTTCATCAAGCAGCAGCAGGAGCTGGGCAAGGTCAACGGCTACATTGAGGAAATGATGAACGGCCAGAAGGTCATCAAGGTCTTTTGCCATGAGGAAATTGCCATTGAGGAGTTCGACAGGCTCAACGATGAGCTGTTCCACAGCGCCGACAAGGCAAACTCCTATTCGCTGGTAGCAATGCCCGTCAACGGCCAGCTGGGCAACCTGTCCTACGTGTTCTGCGCCATCCTCGGCGGTGCGCTGGCTATCAACGGCTTCGGCGGCTTTACGCTGGGCGGTCTCGCCAGCTTCCTTGTGCTGACCCGCCAGTTCAACCAGCCCATCAGCCAGATCTCCATGCAGCTGAACTCCGTCGTTATGGCGCTGGCCGGCGGTGCGCGTATCTTTGCGCTGCTGGATGAAAAGCCCGAGGTCAACGAGGGCGACATCACCCTGGTCCACGCCAAGTACGAAGCGGACGATACTGTCACCGAGGCGAACGAGTCCACCGGCATGTGGGCGTGGAAACGCATGGATGCCGACGGCAAGCCCCGGTACACCAAGCTGGAGGGCGACATCGTCTTTAAGGATGTGGACTTCGGCTACGACGAAAAGAAAATCGTCCTGCATGACATCAACCTGTATGGCCGTCCGGGGCAGAAGATCGCCTTTGTCGGCTCCACCGGCGCGGGCAAGACGACGATCACGAACCTTATCAACCGCTTCTACGACATCCAGAAGGGCCGGATCCTGTACGACGGCCACGACATCAAGTCCATTGAGAAGGACGCGCTGCGCTCCTCTCTGGGCATCGTCCTGCAGGATACCCACCTGTTCACCGGCACGGTCATGGAGAACATCCGTTATGGCCGCCTGACCGCCACCGATGAGGAGTGCATGGCCGCCGCGAAGCTCGCGAATGCGGATACCTTCATCAAGCATCTGCCCGACGGCTACAACACGATGCTGACCGGCGACGGCACGAATCTGAGCCAGGGCCAGCGCCAGCTGCTGGCGATTGCCCGCGCGGCTGTCGCAGATCCGCCGGTGCTGATCCTGGACGAGGCAACGTCCTCCATCGACACCCGCACCGAGAAGCTTGTGCAGGACGGCATGGACGGCCTGATGTATGGCCGCACGACCTTCGTCATTGCCCACCGTCTGTCCACCGTGCGCAACTCGGACTGCATCATGGTGCTGGAGCAGGGCCGTATCATTGAGCGCGGCACCCACGACGAGCTGATCGCCCAGAAGGGCCGCTATTACCGCCTGTACACCGGCAACTTTGCCGAGAACTCTTAAACGCAGAGAGGTCGAAAAAAGCCGCAAAACGGCATAAAATCAATCAAAACTGCCGGGATAGCATCTGCCGTCCCGGCGGTTTTTGTGCAAAATGCCGCAACAGCGCCAAAAAGTTGACGGGAAGGTAAAAAGTGGTTATAATAGGATACGTAGACACGCAAAAAGCGGTGTTTGACCACGCGGCATGAGGGAAACTACAAACAAGATTTGCCGCATAATATACATGATATACCTATAGGAGGAACAAATATGGCACCGAAGAAGATTGCACAGACCGTACTTACCGAGGGTAAGTTCTATACCATCAGCGCCGCCAACGGCAAGGTCGTTGAGGTCGCTGACTATAACATTGACAATGGCGCGAAGATCCAGCTGATGGACAACGCCAACTTTGAGTGGCAGCAGTGGAACTTCGTCGCAGCAGGCGACGGCGTTTACCGCATCCAGAACCGCTTCACCGGCAAGATGATGGATCTGGACATGGGCGGCGTCAGCGACGGCACCCGCGTCCACCAGTGGGAGGGTGCCCAGGCATCCAGCCAGCTGTGGGTCGTGGAGCCTACCAACGATGGCCGCGTCAAGATCAAGTCCAACCTGGCCGGCAAGCTGCTGGACCCCGGCATGGCTACCGAGAACGGCACCGTGCTGCAGATCTGGGCTGACGTCAACGGTGACAACCAGTTCTGGACCATCAACGAGGTCACCCGCAAGCCCAAGACCAGCGTGAAGGCCACCACCGTTAAGGCCAAGGCCGCTGCCGAGAAGGCCGCCACCGAGGTCGTCAAGGCTGCTGAGCCTGTCGTCGAGAAGGCCGTCAAGGCTGCCAAGCCTGCCGCTGAGAAGGCTGTCAAGGTTGCGAAGCCCGTCGTCGAGAAGGCCGTCAAGGCTGCCGAGCCCGTCGTTGAGAAAACCGTCGAGGCTGCGAAGCCCGTCGTCGAGAAGGCCGTCAAGGCTGCCGAGCCTGTCGTTGAGAAGGCTGTTGAGGCTGCCAAGCCCGCAGCCGAGAAGGCCGTCGAGGCCGTCAAGACCGCCGCTGCCAAGACCAACACCCGCAAGGGCGGCAAGGGCAAGCGCCGCAAGTAATTTGCTTTGAACTTTTTCCCTGCAATTTTTGTGCTGTAACGAGAAAACCCCGCCCCGTCAGGATGCAGTTCCTGACGGGGCGGGGTTATTTTTTGTTTGTGGCTGAAAAGCCTTCCCCTACGGGGGAAGGTGGCCCGAAGGGCCGGATGAGGGGCGAGTGTGCCAGTATTGCCCGTGAACGAGCTGCGGCGGAAACGCTGCCCTCATCAGTCACCTGCGGTGACAGCTTCCCCCACGGGGGAAGCCTTCAGACTTACCCCAGCGCCGCAATGCTCTCCTTGATCTTGGCGGCCTTGTCCTGGGCGGCAGCCAGCTTGGCGCGGGTCTCCTCGACGAGCTTCGCCGGGGCCTTCTCGACGAACTTCGGGTTGTTCAACTGGTTCGTGAACATGCCCAGCTCCTTCTCGGCCTTGGTCAGCTCCTTGTTCAGGCGGGCCAGCTCCTTGTCGCGGTCAATCAGCTCCATCATCGGGATAAAGCCCTTCGCGTCGGGGGTCGCCACGTTGACCATGCCGTCGGTGCTGCCCTCGTACTTTGCCGTGACCGTCACGTCGGTGGCAAAGGCAAAGCGGGCCAGATACGCGCCGCCCTTCTCAAACGCGGCGGGGGAGGCAGTCTCAATGACCATGCTCGTCTTTTTGGCGGGGTGGACGTTCATCTCGGCACGCATGGCGCGGACAGCCTTGATGTAGTCCATCAGCTTCTCAAAGTCGGCGCAGTCCTCGGCCCAGACCTTCATGTTTTCGTCGCCGGGCCACTTCTCGTTCATGATGGTCTCGGCGCTGCCGGGCAGAGCCTGATAGATCTCCTCGGTGATGAACGGCATGAAGGGGTGCAGCAGCTTGAGCGCCTTGTCCAGCACGTAGACCAGCACCTTGCGCGCTGCGTCGGCGGCTGCCGCGTCCTCGCCGTTCAGGCGGGTCTTGCAGATCTCGATATACCAGTCGCAGTAGACCTCCCAGATGAAGTTTTCGACCTTCTCGGCGGCCAGACCCAGCTCGTACTTGTCGAGGTTGGCGGTAGCCTCGGCGGCGACCTTGGCAAGCTCGGACAAAATCCATTTGTCGCTCATGTCGAGCAGGCTTTCCTCGGGCAGACCCGGCTCAAAGTCCTCGGGCAGGTTCATCTGCACAAAGCGGGAGGCGTTCCACAGCTTGTTGGCAAAGTTGCGGCAGGCAAGGACTTTTTCATCGCTGTAGCGCATATCGTTGCCTGCGGTGGAGCCGATGATCAGCATCATGCGCAGTGCGTCCGCGCCATACTGCTCAATGACCTCCAGCGGGTCAATGCCGTTGCCCAGGGATTTGGACATTTTGCGGCCCTGGCTGTCGCGGACAATGCCGTGGATGCACACGGTGCTGAAGGGTGCCTTGCCGGTGTAGGCAAGACCGGAGAAGATCATGCGGCTGACCCAGAAGCCGATGATGTCGTAACCGGTGACGAGGGTGTTGGTGGGGTAGAAATACTTGAGGTCTTCGCTCTCCTCATTGGGCCAGCCCAGCGTGCTGAAGGGCCACAGCGCGGAGGAGAACCAGGTGTCGAGGGTGTCGGGGTCCTGCGTCAGCTTTGCGCTGCCGCACTTGGGGCAGGTGCAGGGTGCACTCTTGGCGACCACAGTCTCGCCGCAGTCGTCGCAGTACCATGCCGGGATCTGGTGGCCCCACCACAGCTGGCGGCTGATGCACCAGTCGCGGCTGCCGCGCATCCAGTTCAGGTAGTTCTTGGTAAAGCGGTCCGGCACAAACTTGATCTCGCCCTTTTCCACGCTCTCAATGGCGGGCTTGGCCAGGGGTTCCATCTTGACGAACCACTGCTTAGACACCATGGGTTCAATCACGGTATGGCAGCGGTAGCAGGTGCCGACCTCATGCTTCAGCGGCTCGATCTCTTTCAGGTAGCCGGCTTCCTGCAGGTCTGCCACAATGGCCTTGCGGGCTTCGGCGGCGGTCATGCCGGCATACTTGCCGCAGTCCAGCACGTCCGGCTCATCGGCGGAAGCATGGCCACTGGCTTTCAGGGCATCGGCGGCAGCCTTATCCTCAGCGCCGGTCATGTGGCCGTCATAGGTCAGCACGCGGATGATGGGCAGGTCATGGCGCTTGCCGACCTCAAAGTCGTTGGGGTCATGGGCGGGGGTGATCTTCACAACGCCGGTGCCTTTTTCCATATCGGCGTGCTCATCGCACACGATGGGAATCTCTTTGTTCAGCAGCGGCAGAATGACATGGCAGCCGTGCAAGTGGGTATAGCGCGGGTCCTCGCCGTTGATGGCAACGGCGGTATCGCCCA
>ERZ824600.3009-NODE-3009-length-16754-cov-5.817654_pt1 | contig 16754 bp, 16 predicted proteins | sample MGYA00519933_ERZ824600 | MGnify/ENA primary metagenome ERZ824600 (study PRJEB31778, sample SAMEA3449178) | human gut metagenome | biome: human gut; feature: human-associated habitat; material: faeces | place: United Kingdom | collected 2010/2012 ... | reverse complement strand
AAAGTTTTTGCCCCGCTTTTTTCAAAAAGCGGGAAAGTTTTCGCCCAGCCTTTTTTGAAAAGAGGAAAAGTTCCCGGCTACGCACAAACTAAATAGTCTATTTTTTTAAGTTCTTTTGGTCCTTTTCTTTCAAGAAAAGGACGGAAAGTAGGTCAGATATCAAGCATTTTGATGGTATCTTTAAGAATCGACGCGCTGTGCAGAAGCTTTACGTTCTCCTCATCGGTCAGCTTCATCGCAATCTTGCCGCGTATTCCGCCGGCGCCGACTATGTTGAGAATGCTCATGCAAACATCGTCAATGCCGTATTCACCGTGCATCATAGAAGATACGGTAACGGCGGTGTCAGTGCCTCTCAGTATGCACTTGCAGATGTGGCAGACTGCCGAGGAAACGGCATAGTAGGTCGCGCCCTTGCGCGCGATAACTTTTGCGCCGGATTCACGGACATATTTTTCAATTGCGGCAGTGTCAAAATCCGGACATACCGCCGGAGACGGATAAACGACCTTCTGATAATCCGCTGCCGGAACGCCCGCAATCTCCGCAACCGACCACGGTATAAACGAGGAATCTCCGTGCTCGCCGAAAACATAAGCGTGGATATTCGCAGGGTCAATATCGCAATATTCCGCCATGCGCGAACGCAGGCGGGCGGTATCAAGTATTGTACCGGATCCCATTACATGATTTTCCGGAACACCCGACAGGCGGCAGAAAGTGTATGTAAGGATATCGACCGGATTTGATACCATAATGTATACGGCGTCCGGCGCGTATTTCGTGATCTCGGGAATTATTGATTTCTGTATCTCAACGTTGGTCTTTACAAGATCAAGCCTTGACTGACCGACCTTTCTGGCAATTCCCGATGTGATTATGACTATATCCGAGTTCTTTGCGTCGGGATAGTTGCCGGCATATACGGAACAGGTTCCGAGGAAGGGTGTTCCCTGCCTGATGTCAAGCGCCTCTCCGAGTGCTTTGGCTCCGTTTATGTCTATCATTACTATTTCGGAGGCAAGCTCCATGCAGGCAAGCGCGTAAGTGATAGTCGAGCCTACACTTCCGCTTCCTATAACTGTTATTTTGTTCATATGTTATTGCTCCTGGCTTTTTTTCAAAGCGGGTAAGATTTTTTCATTCCAGAAGTCTTTGAAGCCTTCCTTGGTTATTCCGACATATACCTCGTCGTTGACGGTCACGGTAACTCCGACGCGATTGCATCTGCCGGCGCAAAAGCTGCCCATCAGGATTATGTCGTCTTCCAGATGATCTTTTGCAATATATTCCCGGAGCAGTTCGACTATATCGGGTGCGCCCTTGAGGTGGCACGAGCTGCCCACGCAAACCTGAACGTATATCATAATTTGACTTTGGTTTCCTTTCTGCGGATCGCTATCGCGTCGATGATTTATACCTTTGCTTTGATTTCCTTTTCAAAGAAATCCTTAACGTTATCGGGGCTTACGGAATAGAAGTTTCCGTCGACAGTAACGCAGACGCCCTCCTGGCATCTGCCCATACAGAATGTTCCGCCGAGCTCGACTTTATCGCCGAGATTTTCATGTGCGATGAGGTACTGGAGTCCTTCAACTACCTGTCTTGAGCCTTTAATGTGGCATGATGAGCCGATACATACTGTTACTTTCATTTTATTTTTCTCCTTGATAGGTTTTTATTTATGTGAGTGTGAGTGTGATTTTTGATTTTGTTTTGGTGTTTGAATGTTTTTCGGTTTTGATTTGAGTGGTTTTTTAGTGGGGGTTGTGCTTGCGGGTAGCGAAGCGGCACGATGGTAATTTCGCTGAAGTTTAACTGTTAGCGAGCCTTCTCCTGCGGGTAGCGAAACGGCGTGAGGGCAATGAATTCCGAGCGGGACCGAGCCGCAGCGAGACAGGTGGCTTGACGAGGCGTTCAGCCGATGTCAAGACGAATGAGGAGTTTTTATCGGTTTTTGCCTTTTTGAAAATCTGTTTGCTAAAGCTTAAAGTTTTCGCTGTCCCCTTTCGATTTAAGCACAGCGAAGCTGTGCATCAAACTTAAGGGCGGCGGGTGGGTTAAGATATCAGATTTGATGGGAAGAAATGGCGAGCAAGTGAAGTTTAAAATTTTCGCTATGCCAATAAAATTTCAGTTCGGCTGTTCTCGCGGGGGAGAAGCCATCTCAAAGCAGCCATAAATTTGTCTTGCTACGCTTTGCTCCGCAATCCAAATAACGACTTTCCCTGCGGGAAAGATCGGTGTTTTCTCCCCCGCCTCCCCTCGAAATTTCCACGCAGTGGAAATTCGTTATTTGCCGTGGAACACGGCAAATATTCTCTCACTTGGCTGGCGGCGCTCCAAAAATACCATTAAGTTAACCCCACGCAAGCAAGGGCTCTCCACAAACAAATAGACAGTGGCACTAATGATGTTCGCACTGAATAATATGGCTGTTCGCTGAAGCTGAAAATCTTCGCTAACCAATTTTTTTAATAAATAATCCGAACTGCACTGAAGCCAATCGGTATTTAACGTCCGTGTTCGCCCAAAGCTAAAATTTAGTAGCCGGAAGGAAGAGAGAGGCGCGGGGGGAGGAACCGCATGGCGTATGAATGCGGTTCCTTCTCCCGATCATAAAAAAACTAAAAATTTTAAGCTAAATCAAGGGATAGCCGGTATTTAAACTTTATCACCCTATTACAATACTACTGTTTTCGCGGGTCGTCGTAGGCGCCGACCCCTACGAAATGCGCGAAATTCCCGTTCGCGGGGCGTCGAAACACTGCGGTGTCAACACTGCGGTGTCACTGCGGCGCCTGCCCGTGCGAAAACGAAATACTCCAATATACTGCCAACCATGCAAAATAAACTCCCGCGCCGCATATTTTTCCTTTTTTTATCCTTGCTTTTTTCCCTCTTTCATGTTATACTTATTTATATATATTTATATATTGTATGAAAATTCCCGGAAAGGAGCCGTCGGAAATTGAAACCGTATAAATTCAGCTTCGCCTGCCCGTATTGCTTCGATAAGCACGAGCTTAATTCAATGCTCTTCAAATGCTCTCACCATGAGTGCGATAATATAATATCCGTGGGAAAACACGAATTTCTCAATCTCAAATATCCTAAAAGATGCCTGTACTGCAAAAAAGGCACAATAGAAATTCACTGCCCCAATAAGAACTACGGCTATACAAGCGGTACCGAGGGAATAATCCCCGAAGATATACTCAAAGCCGGAAGCCTCTCGGTTGCCATGATAGGCGACGACGGCGCGGGAAAGACCTGCTACGCCGGCGCGCTCCTCGCTGCGCTCAAATACACCTTCCGACGCTTTTTCGACGACGAGCTTACCAATGCCGACGAAAGAAGCTCCAGATATTTCAAGGAATGTTACTACAATCCCCTGTTTGAAAATCACAGACTTCCGTCGGTAAATACCGGTATCGGCGGCGACAAGATCCCCGTTACCTTCTATCTGCCGATTACCGATGACATCAACAAAAAGCTGCTCGGGACCTTCGTTTTCAGCTTCAGCCCGACAAACAGCGAGCTTATATCGAAAACGCCGGAGGAATTGTCGAAAATGATTCCCGATACGCAGATATTCTCGGTCGATTATATCTGCAACTCCGACGCCGTTATACTTGTAATCGACCCGCTTACAATACCGCCGATCGGGAACAGCGTCAGAATGTGTGCGGAAAAGCTCGGCGACGGCGAGCTTCTGAAGATCTGCAGTCCCGAGCGCCCTTATTCGGCGGACAGAATACTGCGCGCGGTCATAGATATAATGAGAATGGAGGAACGCTTTGACGAAAAGAGACCCAAGCGAATAAAAAAGCCGCTTGCAATCGTATTCACAAAGCTTGACCTGCTTGAAAAATATTATATCCCGATGAGCGGCTCGAATCGTCTTCACCGCGAATCGAGGCACCTTGAAATGCGCTCATACAACCGCCGCGAGCATAAAATAACCGCCGAGGAGGTAACATCTCTTATCGTAAAGAATATGGGCGACGAGACCGTGGAGCTTATAAGGCAGTTTGAAAATTACAGCTTTTTCGCCGTGTCGGCACTCGGTGAGATTCCCGACGCCGACGGAAAGCTTCCGCGTCCGGTAACACCCAAGCGCGTGCTTGACCCGGTGCTCTGGCTGCTTTCCGACCGCGGACTTATCGCAAGAAGCTAAACCCGTTACATATTTTTATCTGCTTTTTGTCTGCTTTTTGTCTGCTTTTTATCCGCACTTGTTTTTATAATCCGCTCGCCGACGACGCAATTCGGAATTGCCGTACCGCGCGGCGGATAAGCTCCCCGAACGCACAGATCACTCTTACAAAAATCTGCCCCCCGGAGGAAATAAAATATCAATATCATGTCAAAGCGAAAAATAATTGCCATAGCTGTCTGTGCCGTGCTTATAGCCACAGCGCTCCTTTTACAGCTGGATTTCAGTAAAATAAAAATATCGACAAAAAGCGGAAGCCCCGGGACGGTTTCCGGGCTTGACGACCTCGGTGGGGCGCTTGAATTTGCATATATGCGCAATCTGCTCACCTCCGAGCTTGTCGGCGGCAAAATGACCGAAAAAGAGATCGTCCAAGCCGCAGAGGAAATAAAGCGCGACTGCATGACCGCCGAAATATCCATAGGCAGCAGCTCGGCATACGAATACACCGTCAGGACCAAGGAGACGCAGGGCGAAAATTCGTCGTCAGGCGGCGGACTCGGCGACATTCTGGGCGGGCTTGGAGGTCTCGGGGACCTCGGAGGACTTGGTGGGCTCGGAAACATTCTCGGCTCGCTTACGGGTACGAAAGTCACAATCGTCACGACGACGCAGCTCCTCTCTGCGGATATCAGGCTGAAATGCGCCTTCGGCGAAAGCCGCACATACTATGACATCGACGCAGCGTTATCCTCAAACAGCGCGGTCAACAAGGAAAGCGAGCGGATAAATCTTTATATGACCGGCGAGGTCTACTTTGAGATCAAGGCGGACGGCGTTGCTGTCTACATGAACCTTTCAAAATACGAGTTTGTCGAAAACGGCGGCTCGCTCTGCGACTTAAAGCATGGCGAAATGCTCGGCAGATGGGTGGACTGCTCATCGGAGCCGGAAATATTAAGCGGGATATCCGCAGTTCTGGGCTTTGTAAACACACGGCTTGAGACTGCGCAGAAATATTCCGACAGCAGTCGGACATCATATGTAAAAAAAGGAAACAGTTACCGCTTAAGCTCCGTGTCTCTCGAAAGCTACATATGCTCGCTCTTCGACTATCAGGGCATAATCGGAAAATCGACCAAAGGAGCACCCGACGGCAGACTGACCTTTGACCTGTCGGGCAAGCGCTCCCCGAAAATAAAAGGCAATTACAGCTTTGACGCGGCAATCTCCGACGAATTCGAGCAATCGACCGAGGGAGGCGGAAAAGTCACGATAAATTTAAGCGGTAAGGCGAGAGGAAGCGAGTCGATAAGCATAAGGCTTTGCGGCATCGGAAGCACCGAGGTAGCTCCGGGAAAGAATTTTTCTCCGGAAAAAGCCGTCCTCGGCAACGCAAAGAATGGCGGGGGTGATGCGGAATGAATAATTGGTATGAAAACGGAAATCATTCAGTAAATTTCAACGATGTATGTGACATTGACGTTCAGAACAGAGTGAAAAGAATACGCGGCGTCACGGCATTTGTCTCGGGCTTGCTTTTCATGCTGCTTTTCATGCTCGGCGTTGCGGGCGAACTGAATGGCTCGCCCTTCAATATTTTCAACTTTTTCTACGCGATACCCAAAATTTTCAGAGCGGCGGCGAGCGGCGGCAGCATGAACTTTCTGCGTGCGGCGTGCGAGAGCGTCGCAGGTACTTACTTCGCGATAGCACTGCTCAGCATGATCCTGTTTATCAGGCAGGATATACATATGCTCCGAAGGCTCTTCAGGCAGGATCATCTGTCAGAGGAGCTCGAAACGGCGGCGCTTCATCTTGAGGGCTCATTCGGAAAGACCTATGTGCTCTTTGTTTTCAATGTTATTATCACGTCGCTCTGCGGGCGCGACGGAATAAAGCCGCTGACCCTTGCTTTCCTCATACTCGGATGCGCAATAATGCTTGCGGGCAGGACTGCGGCGCTTATATATTCCGACAACAGACCGGAAAAGGGCAGACTTATCTCCGGGCTTATACTTGACCTGTTCCCTGTCGTTGCGGCATTTCTTATCTGCTTCGGACTTATGGATTTTTCCGTTATAGACGGCATATCGATAGGACTTTCGTCGCTTTCCAATTCGCCTGCAGGCGCGGACGGCGTGAAATCCGGCGGGATCGGGCTTATTGTAAGATATCTTTCGGTATATGTGCTTGTTTTCATAGCGCTTATAATTCTTATGCGCACAATATCCGCGCTCGCCGCAAACGATACCGAATACGGGATAAGAAAGCACTTCATTGTTCTGACGGTCATCTCTGCCCTGTTGGTCGTTATCCCCTGTGTGATAAATATTTTGTCGGTATTTGACAGCGAAGCGCTTTCGGCAATGGAGGTCGGCGAGATCATCTCGGTATTTATGCGCTTCTGCAACCGCGGCTCGGTCTCGGTGCTTCTGCTTTCGGTGTCGGGCATTGTCTCGCTCAGTGCGAAAATGAGCGTTGATAAAACCGAAACCGTAAAAAGTCCGTTTTAAATTATAATTTTTAAATTTTAAATTTTAAATTTTAAAATTTCTGATTAAAAAAAGGTGCATCGCTTATCAAAGCGATACACCTTTTTTGCTTTCGCGCCTATGTGCCCTGACCGGATCAACGCTGTTTGGCGCCTTGATTTTTTCCGTTCTTTTTGATTCCGAAAAATTTTCTGAGCAACGGCGATAAAAAGCCGGGCGAACGCCAAAGAACTATTTTCATGTGACCCTTCCTTTCGGGATAAGAGTTTATTTACCGAAACGGTTTATTATATAATATGTGTGAATGGCGGTTTTCGTTAAGCTCATTGATTCGAATTGATACAAATAATTGATACAATCCGATATGAATTTATTTGAACAAAAGTATTCCCGCAGCGATAAGTGCCGCCGCTTCAATGAAAGCAAGTATCCTGCCCGGAAGCAGAAAGGCGAGAAAAACGCCCGCCGCAAAGGATACTGCCGCAATCCCGATCACATGACGAATACATACGCAACGCATAATGACAAGCTCCTCTCAAAGCCGGATGCCCGACCTTATTTTTTCTTTAATTATATTATTTTATATTTTATTATATGCGCCGACATATGCGGATGATAACACAGGACGCACAAAAAACGGCGGGCATAGGTACGATTATTATATTTTCCGCACGCACGGACTGCAAAATTTTTTTACAAAAGCCCCTCCCGCCTTTTCGGGAGCATAAGACAAAAATGTTGCACATGGGTGTTTTTTCGCGCTTGACAAGGCGCGTGGGCGTATGTTATAATAGCCGTGAATTTCGGGACCAAGGTTTGACCGAGGTCTGGAAATTCGCACATGACAATAAAAGAAAACACGAAGAAAGGAGGATATGATCAATCATGAAAAATCAGGTAAAAATTCTGGCTCTCGTTCTCGTAGCCGCTATGCTCTGCACAATTCTCGTTTCCTGCGGCAACACACTTTCCGGCACATATTCCGTCGGCGGTGATATCGCAGGCGCATCCTATAAGTTCAGCGGAAACAAAGTAACCGTTACTTATAAGATCGTAGGTGTTTCAAAGAGCTTCTCGGGAACATACAAGATCGACGGCGATAAGATCACATTCACATTTGAAGACAAGGACGTAGATTCCAAGTATACAGGTGAAAAATCATTTGCCAAAGGCACAAACGCTGACGGTAAGAAATACGTTACCATAGGCGGCGTTGAGTATACAAAGGCTGACTGATAAGCAGCATTCCCGATATCCCGTCCGGCATAAGCCGGACATTCCGGCACAGACCGGACATAAGGATAAGTTTCAGATAAAAATGACCGCGCTAAGGCTCCCAAAATGGTCTTAGCGCGGTCTTTTTCTGTTGTCGGCTCAGTCACTTCAGCCTGAAACTTGCGGTTATCGCGTTATGGTCGGACGGATATGTTTTTATTGTAATCCTACAGCAAAAAGTCTCAAAAAATGTTTCTGCCCCTTGATTTTTTCTTTCATCCATGTTATAATATCCGCGATTGAGTGAAATACCGGAAAAATTCAATAATTTAATTTTTAAAATCTTAATAAAATACGGTTTGAAAAGTTGTACGCTGAGTAGATTAAAAGGAATCAGGTTCGAATCCTGAACAACCGCCATTACTGTATTTGACAAACGGAGATATGCGAAGCCAAAGACCCGGCAGAGCCTTTTTCCGTTCAGCCGCAGTCCTCGACTGCCGTCCGTCTGTTTTCTCGCGTCCCCGCAAAGATGCGAAACGGCCCGGTGCGTCATGACTGCTGTTCATAAGTCAGATTACCTACCGTATTTTGGTTTTACATAATGTGGTGAGAATTATGCGACCTGTTCCAGACGGTATGTCGGGGCATGAAGGACGCTTGTTCCCGCCTTTTTTCATGTCCGGATATGACCGCGGAGGACAGAACATCAATTGTTTATCTGTTTACCGGGAAACAGAAAATCGGAAAACCGAAAAGAAAAGAGGTATCACAAAAAATGAAAGCATCAACGAAAAACCTGACCGCGCAAAAGAAGAATTCATTTGTACGCGCATTGGCACTGCTTCTTACCGCGCTCCTTTTGGTAACAGTACTTCCTCTCGGAGTTATGGCAGAAGAGGCTGCAGACACAGCGCCGACGATCAAAACGACGCTCAGAGACGGAACAATACAAAAGGGCAGCAAGAAGGCATTTGACGTATGGGCAAAGGACGCCGCAGGCAACAAGATAGCCGCGACCGTCACACTGAACGGCAATAAGCTTTCCCCCACCTGGGACGACAGCGCAAAGACAAGCTACACACTGAGCTTTACCCAAAGCAATATCGGAGAAAACACGGTAAAGATCAGCGCGGAAGCAGACGGAAAGACGACCGAGCTTACATACACAATAAATTACGTCGGTGCAAAAGAGGGCGATTCCATCGGCTACGCTTATCTGAGCGTTGAGCTCTTTACAATAGGCTGTTCTTATCTTGTAAAGCCCACAAGGGTTGAAATATTCGAGGGCGAGACAAGCGCCGAGGTGCTTCTCCGCGTTCTTTCGGAAAGCGGCTATTGCGCATATTACGGCGGAACCCCAAAATCCGGCTTCTATATGGGATATGTTTCCGACGGCGACAATGCCGAGACAAGGTACAGCGGATACACCGGAAGCGGAATTTCAAAAAATCCCAAAAAGCTTGAGCTTGACCCGAAAATCCCCGAATATCTTGAGTCGCATGTCGAAAACTATATTGACGTTGACGACTTCACAAAAAATTTTGAAGGCTATCTCGGCGAGTTTGATATCTCATTCATGTCCGGCTGGATGTATGCGGTAAATAATGTTGCCCCTAATGTCGGCATGGCAGACTATTACCTTGGAGACGGCGACGTTATGAGAGTACAGTTTACGCTTGCGTACGGGCTTGACATCGGAGCATCGGAGTCAATGGGCGGATTTATGGGTCCCAACTACTACGACGTTGCAAACAGAGACGCACTGACCAAGACAATTGCAGGTGTAGCATCAAGATTTCTTGACGGCAGCGAAGAAAACGCCGAAATTGCCAAGGCATATGCCGACGCGATAGCTATGGCGGAAACACTTAACGCACCGCAGGATAAGATAAACGCCGCCAACGCGGCACTGACAAACGCAGTAGAAGCCCGCAAAGCCGCTCTCGTCGGCACAGGTGACGATACTGTCATCGCGGCAATTACTTTTGCGGTTTCTGCTACGCTTTTGACCGTTATAACGGTTTCATTTGTTATCGAAAAGAAAAAAGCCGGCAAAAACAGCTGACGGCATAAATTTAAAACAAACAAAAAGCAATAAAGTAATCCAAGGAAAGGAAAGGAAGGGAAGAATATGAATGACGCACTTCAAAGCAAACGCAGGTCGCAGAGAACGCTGTCCTTTGTGATCGCGTTGGTTATGCTTTTTTCGGGTGTATGCGGTATATTTTCGCAGTTTATTGTTATTGCAGCCGATTCGACAGCGACCGCAAGACTTTTGCGCGACACCGCCGATGGCATAATAAAGTGGAAAAAGGGCAATGCCGGGCTTGACGACGCAGTCTCCTCCCCTCTCCTTTCCGGCACCTTTCTTGACCTTGCGGGAACGACCGCGGGCGATTGGTATCCGATCGGGCTTTCAAGGCTTAGTATCTCCGACGATTATGACGCATATCTTGCGGTATTGCGCGAAAACGTGCGGGTAAGATACGGATCGTCCGAAAAGCTGAGCAACACAAAAGCCACGGAGTGGCACAGGATAATACTTTCGGTGCTTGCCGCGGGCGGCGATCCGACAAACATGGGAAAGGACAAAAGCGGGCAGACAATAGACCTTATTTCCGACGGGACCTACAACAGAGGAAAGACCGTCTCTCTCGGGAAGCAGGGCATCAACGGCTGGATATGGGGACTTATCGCGCTTGACAGCATGGATTATGCGGTTCCCGACGGTGCGTACAACTCGCGGTCGGATATAATCCGCGAGATACTTTCCCGCGAGCTTACGGGCGGCGGCTTTGCTTTGATAGGCACGGTTGCCGATCCGGACATAACGGCGATGGCGATACAGGCGCTCGCGCCGTATTACAACAGTGAGCTTAAATACGATTATTTAAGGAAATCCGACGGTGCGGCTCTGAATACTACCGTGCGAGGCGTCGTTGACCGTGCGCTTGACAGGCTTTCGGCGCTTCAGACGGCGGACGGGGATTTTATAAGCTGGGGTACGCGGAATGTCGAAAGCACCTGTCAGGTCGCGGTCGCGCTCTGCTCACTCGGGATCTTTCCTCTTACGGACGAAAGATTCATAAAGAACGGAAAGACACTGCTCGACGGGATCATGAAGTACAGAATGTCCGACGGCGGTTTTGTTCATTCGTTTAAATACGATCCCGAAAATCCGACCTCGAAGCCCGACAAATCGAACTCCATGGCAGGCGAGCAGGTTCTTTATACGCTTGCGGCTCTCCTGCGCTGTCAGAGCGGTATGCGCGCGCTTTATGATTTTCTGCCGGAATTGACCGAAAAGCAAGCGGCTCGGATTGCCGCGGCTGATGCGGATATCCGTGCGCTTTCGGAGGACGGCGGCATAACAGGATCGGAAGTTTCGGCGGTAGCTGCGGTAACTGCGGTCGCAAAGAAGATATACTCAATGCCGCTTTGCCTGAGGCGTTATATAAAAGGCTATTCGCTTTTGCAGTCTGCCGCGGCAGCGGTCGGCACCGAGCTTGAGGACATCGAAAAAAGCACTGCGATAGTATATGATCCGAGCGGTGATGAAACAAAGGCTCCGGGCGGGACGGGTAACCCCGGGGACACGAAATTTCCGGACGATACAAAGGTTCCGGTGGAACTTCCAACGGAAGCTCCGTCAGATACGGGAACCGGGCTTACTCCGGATACCCAAATTCCCGATGCTGTCCGAGAGGATGTTGCGGCAATCAGGGCGCTCCCGGACATTGAAACTATCGACACAAGCTATTATGCCGAGGTTTTGCGGCTCATCTCAAAGCTTGAGGACTGCGAGGATTTTGAAGGCAGGGATATATATTATGCCGAATTGCTTGCACTCAAGGCAAGGATTGCCGAAATAAAGGCAAAGATTGCCTCGCTTAACGCCGGGATAAGAGAAAATCTTTATCCCTTTGAGTCGATAACGCGCAAGGACAGGGCTTTGATTAAAAGCATCATAGGAGAATACGAAAAGCTTTCGGAGCATGACCGCGCGCTCATAGAAAACTACGAGGATGTTATCAGGGCAAAGACCAAGCTTGACAGTGCGCGTCGGGCGGTAATAATAGCCGTTTCGTTGTCAATTGTCGTAATTACGGCGGTATGTGTACTTACGGTACGCATACGTCGGCGCAGAGCCGAGAAAAGATTCTCGGACAATTACTGAAAATAATATAAGTTTAAACGGCGGGCAGACCGAGGTCAATTGCCTGCCGTTTATTGCTTTTTTCTCACGGGTGTGATATAATTTTCGGGAACAACAGAGCTTGAATTTTTATAAAGGAGGAGCTATATATATGTCGGTTACCGAAGTAGTGGCGGCTTTGATATGGGACGTGGACAGATTCATGATATGCCGTCGCCCGGCGAACAAGGCAAGAGGACTTTTGTGGGAATTTGTCGGCGGCAAGGTAGAATCCGGAGAGACCGGGGAGGCGGCGCTCGCAAGAGAATGTCGCGAGGAGCTTGATATAGGTATTTCCGTTTGCGACGTATTCATGGACGTCTTACACGAATACCCCGACCTTACCGTTCATCTGACACTTTTTAACGCATTTATTACCGAGGGGGAGCCGAAGCTGCTTGAGCATTGCGATCTGAGATGGATAACGCCGGACGAAATCCCCGACTTTGAGTTCTGCCCGGCAGACAAAGAGATACTCGCTAAAATAATAAATGACCGCGGTCGTCTTAACGCAAAGGGCGGAAGCGGAAAGGAGATATAAAAATCATGGTCGAAATAATTGCGCGCCGCGCCTTTTCACCGCTTTATATAGCTTTTGACATAGTTTTTCTTATCGTTTTTGCGGGGCTCCTGCTTTGGAAGAAAAAATACATGACCGTTCTTGTCGGAGCGCTTGCGGGAATACTTTACATGATAGTCGATTTCGGCATTTTTCATTTGGTATGCCATTCCCGTAGCATCTCCGAGGGACACAGTCTGTTCCTTGTGCTTTTATGGATGTCAATGAGCTACGGATTCACGAATTTTGCCTGGATATGGCTATGGATATCCAAGGACAAGCGGCTTTTCGAATGGTCCTTTCTTATTCTCCTTTGGTGGTTTGTCTGTCCGCAGCTTGCAAAGACATTTACGCCCCCGGGCATGGAATATATAATCATCCAGCGGACGACGGGCGAGTATCACGGATACATGGCGCTCATTCTGCTTGTCGGATATCTCGGGCTGATAATATACAATCTGCGTCAGGAGCAAAAGGAAAAAAGGATCAATATTCCGTGGCTGCTTGTCATCGGAATACTTGTACAGTTCGGATGGGAGGCGGGGCTTCTTATCGGCGGCATCCGCTCGGCGGGCTTTGAAAAGCTCGGTGCCAAGCTTGCGCCGCTTGTTGTCAATTCCCTGCTTGAGACCAATCTCGGAATGCCGTATATTTATCTGATCTTTATTTTATACACCTGTCGCTTTACCGAGCAGATGAAAAGAAGAGAAGAAAGGTGCTCTCCGGTCGAACGAATAATCGAAAACAACCGCGAAAGGGTATCCGGCGGCAATAGCGCGCCAAAGTCATAAACCAAAATCATAAACCGTTTTTCGTTTCCGTTTCCATGTATAACCGGTTGCAATTTTGCCAAAAATAAACACGAAGGGCAAAACCGGAATGCCCATGACAAAAGCAGCAAAACCAATAAAAACGGAAAGGAAACAAAATCATGAATCGCAAATTCCATATTAATTCTCATGGCGCCGCAGGTACCGCGTCGAAAGCCCGCACCGTGCTTTCGCTTCTGGTTCTGACAGCGTTTATCATCACGCTTATTTCGGTGCTCACGCTCGGTGCGGCTGCCGAGACCTCCGACGTTGCGGACGGATCCGTGACCTCAGATATGCCGAACGGCGGAGTTCCCGGCGATAACTCCGACAATCCCGGGGTTATCACCGACCCTGCGGGCTCCGCGACCTCTGCCATGCCGTCGACAGGCTCGGCGTCCGGCACGAATGCTCCGGGCACTGCGACCGACACTACGGGTACGATGGACGAGGGCGGCAGTATTGTAGGTATAATTATCGCAATTGTTGTAGTCATCGCCGTGATCATTATAGTTATCGCTCTTATTCCGAAAAAGAAATAATATTTAATATTTATTTTTATTTAAAAGCTTTTCCCGCGGAGGTTTGCATTTAATGCTTTCCGCGGGAATTTTTTATGGCTTCGGTGTCGCCCAGCCAAGGAGAGTAGGGAGGCGGGAAGAGGAACCCGACTTTTCGCGAAGCGGAAATGTCGCGCTTTGCTTGTTTACAAGCAAAGCTATGGCAGTTTTGAGATGGTCCTCTCCCCCGAAGCGAAGCAAAACAAGTTTATGGCTGCTTTGAGATAGTCCTCTTCCCCGCAAAAACAGCTAAATTATAATTATATTTGCATAGCGAAAAACTTAAACTTTACTTGCTTATCCTTTCCGACTGCAAATTTCATTATCTTTTCCCACCGTCTTCAGACGGTTTCCACCGCCCTTAATTAGAGCGCTCCGCAAGCTCCGCGCAAAAACGAAATTGGTTAGCGAAAATTTTTGGCTTCAGTGAACAGCCACAAGGTTCAGTGCGAACATCATTTGGCTGCTGTTCTATTTGTTTATGGAAAATTTCTTACCACGGTTTTTACTTTTATTTTCCTTGACACGGCATAAAAAATGTGGTAGAATTAGAGAAAAGCACAGAGTAGATGTATATGCGAACAGTGCCGCACGAACGGGGAGTTGTCGTGCGGACGAAGTATGTCATACGGTGCAGATTCCCGATATGGGTCTGTGCATTTGTACGGCATCGCGGTATGTGCGTCGCATCCCGCTGTGAGATCAGATTATCAGTATTTTCCCGGCACGGCTCAAGCTGTGTCCATGCTGTCGTTTTACCGTCAGCGGATTTGACCTGCCTGCGTGCGGCGTATTATTTGCCGTCGGTCGCATAGCGTCGGGATCGGAATAATAAATGCCTCTTTTTTGTGCGGGCGCAGGGCGGCTTTGTCTGTCCTGTCGGATTGTGCTTTTTGCGTCGGTATCCGTATCGATAAAATTTTCATCGGGAACGGAGAACCGGGTACATTCGGAATTCCGCCAAAGGAGGTTTTTTATATGAATTTTTCTGATAAGAACAACAAAAACGGCAAGGGTAAGCTCACAGCCGGAGCAGGTGAAAGAAAGAGAAAAATAATCAGCCCGCGGGTTTCGGCTGCAATGTCGCACCGAATGGTGGTACGCATAACTCTTACCGCTATGTTTACGGCGCTTGCGCTCGTGGCTAAATCCTTTACAAAGCTTCCCGTCGCCGCGTTCGGGGTCGACGGGCTTCAGATAAGTCTCGGTGGGATATTCACCTTTTTTCCTGCCGTACTTTTCGGACCTCTGTACGGCGGACTTTCAAGTGCGCTGACCGATTTTCTCGGCGCAATGCTTATGCCGACCGGTGCATACATACCGTGGCTTACCGTTACGGCGTTTGCCGGAGGCTGTATCAAGGGTCTTATCTGGAAGCTTATAACGGGCAAGCGTTCGATAAAGCTGCGCATAATTGCGCTTGCGGTATTTATCGTTGTCGGCTCGCTCGGAATTTCCTTCGGCACCTCGCTTTCGCGCGACGGGATTGTGACGGACGGCATATTCATGACCAAAAAGGTAGATCTGCCGACACGCGGCGAGCTTGACGGACTTGACGGCAACGGAAAATATAAGCTCTCACCTATGTCGCAGCTTGCCGTCGGGCTTGCAAGATACAACAAGGACAAATTCACGCTGACTGAAATATCGTTTTCGGATATTTCGGTGGACGGCGTTCTGGTGCTTCCGTCCGCCATCACGGTTGACGGCTTGAAAACTTCGATAACAAAGCTCGGAAAGGGCGCCATTAAAGGCGAAGAAGGCACGGTAAACGGCGGCGGAAAGCTTAAAGAGCTCGTCATACCGCCGACGTACACCGCGACAAAGGGCAGCATTCCAACGGGAGTATTGACCGCGCTTTCCAAGGATGTTACAATTGTTGCTGTCGGTCAGGGATCGTGGAATGATAACAGGGCATCGGTCCCCGGATGGCTCATAGAACTGCGGGATAAAGGGTATATCACCGATGAGGTCGGAGAGAATGACGAGAGGATACGCTCCGCGCCCGTGCTTGAGGTATCGTCACGGATTGACGGCAACGAGACCCGCTCGGAGTTTACCAAAGGCGGATTTGTCATTCAGAGCTCGGACACATACCGCAAATATCTTTCGGGATATGTCAATTTTGTATGCGGCGGTCTTGCGTTTTCCGCCATGCTCGGAATAATATTTATTGCGCTGAATTTTGTCATTGAATATCTTGAACGTCGCCGCAAGCTTCGTGCCGACGAATACTACAACGGCGTCAGCATCCACGGCTCGACCGAATATGAGGTTGACATGGAGTTCGGCAGTAGGAAGAAGCGCATATCGGACAATCTGCGAATAAATGCGCCGGATTTTTTCAGGATACTGACTGCGGTCACGCTCGCGGGACTTTTTGTCACGACTGTAAATACTGTAATTCTGAGGATATATCTTCCCGCATGGAACGGCAGGCTTTTTGCCGTACTTTTGATTCCGCGCGTCTGCGAGGAGATCATAGTTCAGGTCATTCAGGCGTACATTATTTCGCTTGTATGGGGAGCCGTCAATCGCGGCAAGCTAGGCAGGCTGCTTGACAGGCTATAAGGTGATTTTATTTCGCGGAGCAGGTGAATTGAGATTTATCAGCATAGCGAGCATTTTAAACTTCGCTTGCTCTATTATAATACAACTGTTTTCGCGTGGGAGAAACCATCTCAAAACAGCCATAAGTTTGTTTTTGCTTCGCTTCGGGGGAGAGAACCATCTCAAAGCTGCCATAGCTTTGCTTGTAA
>ERZ824600.3006-NODE-3006-length-16777-cov-2.757924_pt1 | contig 16777 bp, 11 predicted proteins | sample MGYA00519933_ERZ824600 | MGnify/ENA primary metagenome ERZ824600 (study PRJEB31778, sample SAMEA3449178) | human gut metagenome | biome: human gut; feature: human-associated habitat; material: faeces | place: United Kingdom | collected 2010/2012 ... | reverse complement strand
TTTTACTGATTTTAATCTTTCATTGAAATTAGTGATATTAAAATCCATAATTAAATATCTGTAAAAAGAAATATTTATACAATTAAATAAATATCACTAGTATATGATTAGTGGAAGTACAAAAATTGTAGGTCTGATAGGTCATCCTGTAGAACATAGTTTCTCTCCACCTATGCATAATGCAGCTTTTGGGGAATTGGGGATGGACTACGCTTACATTCCATTTAATGTTTATCCTGAAAACTTAAAATCAGCTATTTTGGGAGCAAAATCTCTTAATATAAAAGGATTTAATGTAACTATTCCTCATAAAATCAATGTAATGAAGTATTTGGACAAATTGGATCCGATAGCTGAACTGATTGGTGCGGTAAATACAATTGATTTTAAAGAAATGAAAGGATACAATACTGATGGAATAGGATGTATTAGAGCCATTGAAGAAGTAACTTCGATTAAAGATAAAAATGTTGTAGCATTAGTAAATGAATATGTTTTTTCTAGTGGTCGTATGGCATTAGTAGAACTAAAGAAAATAGGAGCCTATATAATAGGAACAGATATAGGAACAAGTTTAAATTGTTTCGGGAATTGTCCTAGTAATTTAGATATAGATAAATTAAATCTAATAGTAATTAGTAGCTCCACATATTGGTATTATGATAAAGAATTATCACTTACTGGTTATGAAAAAGATGAATTTAATACCTATTTCAATAATAAAAAAGAATTACTTGAGCCAGTATTATTGCATCCAGATAAATATGTATATTTAACTAAAGAAGATATTATAAATGAATATGATGAACAAAAGAAAGAAGCAATTAATTATTTTAAAAAAATTAAAGAGGTAAATAGAATAGTAGGAAAAAATAAAAGATAAATATGAATAGAATTTGCCAACTTTTCGGTATTCAATACCCAGTTATTCAAGGCGGAATGGTTTGGTGCAGCGGATGGCGGCTGGCCTCGGCAGTCAGCAACGCAGGTGGTCTCGGCCTGATAGGAGCCGGCTCCATGCACCCTGAGGTTTTACGCGAACATATCCGTAAATGCCAGTCAACCACCGACAAACCTTTCGGAGTGAACGTACCCTTGATGTATCCGGAAATCGACGCTTTGATGAATATATTGGTGGAAGAAGGTGTGAAGATTGTTTTCACTTCAGCCGGCAATCCTAAAACTTGGACAGGCTTTCTAAAAGGACACGGGATAAAAGTCGCCCATGTCGTCAGCAGCTCCAAATTTGCTGTCAAATGTGAACAAGCCGGTGTCGATGCTATCGTTGCTGAAGGTTTTGAAGCTGGCGGGCATAACGGGCGAGAAGAGACAACGACTCTTTGCCTGATACCTGCTGTACGCCGTGCCACGACTCTCCCCTTAATTGCTGCCGGCGGTATCGGAACAGGTAACGCCATGCTGGCAACTTTCGCTCTCGGAGCCGAAGGGGTTCAGATCGGTACCCGTTTTGCCCTGACAGAAGAAAGTTCCGCACATGAAAACTTTAAACAATTGTGTCTCAACCTGAACGAAGGTGACACGAAGCTCTTGTTGAAAAAACTTTCCCCCACCCGTTTGGTGAAAGGAGAATTCACTACAGCTGTCGAAGAAGCCGAAGCCCGTGGGGCTTCCGCCGAGGAAATGAAAGAACTGTTAGGAAAAGGCCGTTCCAAGAAAGGTATTTTCGAAGGAAATCTTCAAGAAGGCGAACTGGAAATCGGACAAGTCGCATCCTTATTCCGTGAAATGCAGACCGTGTCCGAAGTCATGAAAGAAATCATGGAAGACTTCCGCAAAGGAATGGAAAAGATACAACTGGCGTTATAGGTAAGGACACAAAAGTTTTTTCAACGTCACTTCTGCTCTATCATCTGCAGAAGTGACTGTTCCATTTGTCATTGATTTCTCGCTCATGTTCGGTTACAATCGGTTCATTCGGTAACCACTATTCAAGTACCAGCACCTCGTTGTCCTTATAGCTTTCATAGCTGGAAACTATTACCTTTTCACCCGCTTCAAGGCCATCGATGACTTCGTAATATTGCGGGTTCTGGCGACCAATCTTGATCTTGCGGCGATATGCTTTCTTGCCGTCTTTGTCAAGAACGAATATCCAGCTACCTCCTGTGCTCTGAAAAAAGGTTCCACGCGGGATGATGATACTTTCTGTCGGCTGTCCAAGTTCCAGATTAATGTAATAGGTCTGTCCGCTACGGATATTATCTGGGCGTTCACCGGTAAAGACGAAATCCGTACGGAACTTACCGTCTCGCACTTCCGGATAGACTTTGCGTACGTTCAATTCAAAATCCGACCCCTGACGTTCGAATGTTGCGGACAATCCCTTTTTCACGCGGTCGATATAATGTTCATCGATCAAAGCTTCGATCTTATAGTCCGACAAATCGTTTATTTGTCCGATCTTCTGTCCGGCCGAAACATTTTGGCCCAACACGACATCCAACAATCCCAATTCACCGTCGATCTGCGAGCGGACATTCAAATGTTCCTTGCGTTCATGAACCAAAGCAATATTTTTACGCATATTAGACAAACTAGTTTCCATTTCGTCCATCTGGATCGTACGGGAGATCGAATCCTGACGCAAACGTTCCACAACCAAGTCATATTTCTTACTTGCCAACTCAAAATCTTCTTTTGCTTTCAGGAATTCTTCCTTTGCAATCAAGTTTTCCTCATACAACTTTTTCTGCTGGTTATAAGCACGACGGTAGCGTGTCATGTCGACATCCAGCTGTGCTTTTTCCAATTGATTGTTCAATTTGTCCTGTTCCATCGTCACCTGTGTATTACGAAGAAAGTTCTGCTTTTCCGCCAACTGTGCCTCAGCATCCAAGATCTGCAGGTCGAGATTTGAATTGGAAAGACGGATAATCACATCCCCTTTCTTCACCTGTGCCCCTTCTTCCACTACTTTTTCCTGCACGATACCACCTTCTTCCGGGCTGAGCTGCACAACCGTAATGGGCTGTACTTGACCGTTCACACGAACGAAATCGTTAAATTGCTCTTTCGTCACATTCCCTATATTGACACCGCGGGCATCCACTTTCAATGTCGAAGCGTGATCACCGAAAACAATCCATCCCACCAAAATCAAGAAAAAAGCACCACCTGCTACATAAGGAATATGCTTCTTTTGAAAACCTTTCTTTTTTTCTAATTGTATATCCATGACTGTATGTTTTTTTATTTTTTAATTCTTAATTTTTAATTTCCAATCAACGGTTGTCCTTTATAGTAATCAACCTGACGGCACTTCATTACGTACAGCAAACGCTTCTGTAAAAGATCAGCCTTTGAGTTCAACAAAATCGTCGCATTTGTCTGCACATCGAGTGGACTCATCAGTCCTTCCTCAAATTTGCGCAGGGTTATCTGATAAGCCAAAGCATCGGCCTTTACTTTCTTCTCCATTTGGATCGTTTCTTTAGCATAGCCCTCCCGATCGAGAACGGCTTGCTCTACATCTTTCTGCAACTGACGAAGTGTTTCGGTTTGCTTTTCATAAGCAATCCGGACATTGTTGCGGGCACGGCGCATATTGGTAATCCGAGACAAGCCGTCAAAAAAAGGAAAACTAAAACTAAAATAAATATATTCCCCACGGTTATTTTTAAACTGGTTTTTAAAAGCAACAGAAGCGTTCTCCGATTTCAGATTTTCAAAATAACTGGTACTGATTCCAGCTTCGACGGAAAGAGTCGGAAGTAATTTTCCTTTTGTTATCAAGTAATTCATTTTACTAGCTTTCAATTGAAAAGCGGCCTGCAAAGCAGTCGGATTATTTGCCATAGCATAATCTTGAATGGCACTGACAGATTCCTCGGCCAATATATCCTGTACGGGAGGAACAACCGTATCGACATCAAGTGCCAAATCCGACGGATAGTTCATCGCGTTCTTCAAGGTCATCATCGCCGTATTATAAAGGTTCTGCTGATGCGTCAGATTGTAATCGTCACCAGCTACCTGCGATTCGATCTGGGCAACGTCTGCCTTCCCTTTCAAACCCAATTCTTCCTGGCGACGCGTTTTGTATAAAAGGCGCTGGCTGTCTTCCAACTTTTCAGAACACATTTTCACCAGTCCCTGATAATAGACAACCGTAATAAACGCATCCATAATGCTGATTGCCAAATCATCTTTCTGCTTCTGCAAATCATTTCTCCCCATATAGCGATTCACATTTGCCAACCGCCATTGATTAATCAACTGCCCACCTCTGAAAAGCGGCAAAGAAGCGTATACCCCATAACCGTTATTAAAGGTGGAAGTGTTTACATAGGTATTCGTTTCCGGGTCTACAGAGCGTCCGAATCGGTACTGAGCGTCTACTTGTGTACTTATCGAAGGCAAAAAAGAGGCTATGGCGGACTGATGTTCAGCCTTGTATGTATTATTGGTATAAAGCTGCTGCTTTACTTTCGGACTGTTCTCCACTGCATAGCGCATGCAATCGTCCAAACTCCATATTTTATTCTGCGCCATTATCGAGGCTGCCAGAGCAAAAGAAAGTACTGTTGTAAATATAATTCTTTTCATTGCTATATTATTTTCTACCTGATAAAATGCAAAGAGCGTGCCAAAACAGTCAAAACATTATATCACAACATGTTAACAAATTCAGTACTTTTACCAAGTGTCAAAAAATTAGACAATACTGTAAAAGAATTAGACAATGACCGTCATCCGAGCAGGGTTCTATTCTGCTCGGATAAGTTCGATAATGGCATAAAGATAGTTGGGCATATACCCTAATTAATAATTAGTGGCAGACAAAAACAAGACTACCAGTAAAACAACAAAATTTCTTTTAAATTATCAGTTACTCAGCAGAACAAATTATCTTTGCAGCAGACATACAAGAAAAACAGATGACAAAACAAGGCACTATACTGGTAGTTGACGACAACAAAGGAATCCTTACCGCAGTACAGATGCTGTTAGGCACTTGCTTCGAGAAGGTGATCACGATCTCTACTCCCAATAAAATAAAAGCCACACTGCATGATGAAAATATTGATGTGGTTTTACTGGATATGAATTTCAGTGCCGGTATTAATACCGGCAACGAAGGGTTGTTCTGGCTTTCGGAAATAAAAAAGGAAGATGCTTCGATACAGGTCGTTCTTTTCACGGCCTATGCGGACATCGACCTTGCCGTACGGGGAATCAAGGAAGGAGCGGCCGATTTCGTGGTCAAGCCCTGGGATAACGCCAAACTGCTGGAAACATTGAAAACGGCCTATAATATCCGGACGGCAAACCGTAAAGGCATTTCGATCGCCACAGACAAACTCGTCGTTTCCAAAGAAAGCGGAATGTTTTGGGGGGAAAGTAACGCCATGCAGCAACTTCGTTCCCTAATTGAAAAAGTAGCCCGGACGGATGCCAACATATTGGTGACTGGGGAAAACGGGACAGGTAAGGAGATGCTTGCCCGCGAGATCCATCTACTTTCCAACCGGAAAAAGGAGACATTGGTCCCAGTCGATATGGGGGCCATCACGGAAACTCTTTTCGAAAGCGAATTGTTTGGACATGTCAAAGGTGCATTTACCGATGCTCGGGCAGACCGTCCGGGGAAATTCGAGGTTGCCAACAAAGGCACACTGTTTCTTGACGAGATAGGAAACCTCTCCTACCATTTGCAAGCCAAATTATTGACTGCTTTGCAACGCCGTAGTATCGTCCGTGTAGGAAGCAATACGCCTATCCCGGTCAATATTCGCCTGATTTGTGCCACCAACCGTGACTTACAGGAAATGGTACAGAAAGGAAATTTTCGCGAGGATCTACTCTATCGTATCAATACGATTCATGTGGAGATACCGCCACTCAGAGAACGACCGGAAGACATCGTACCCCTTACCGAAATATTCCTTTCCAAATATACCAAGATATATGGAAAAACAGCCATGTGTCTCAGCCTGGATGCCAAAGAGAAGCTGAAAGCGCAACCTTGGTTCGGGAATATCCGGGAACTCGAACACACAATCGAAAAAGCCGTCATCATTGCCGAAAGGAGTGTGTTGGACGGCAACGATTTCGATTTTCCACGGGCGAAAAAAAAGCCGGTGACAAAAGAGGCGACAACCTTGGAAGAGATGGAATATAACATGATTAAAAACGCGATGGACAAGTATAGTGGAAATTTGTCACTTGTTGCAAGCCAGTTAGGTATTTCCCGCCAGACTTTATACAACAAGATTAAACGATACGAACTATAATGTTGTTGAAAGGTCTTTACCATAATTTCTATCTCCGTATTGCTGTTTTCATACTTCTGACAATAGCCGGTACTTATTTAGTTCTCCAGCAGGAATGGGTGTGGTCCTTCTTCCTCAGGTTAGTCCTGCTGTCCGACAAGCGAAACGCCCAAAAGGTAGCTTTCATGTTCGATGCGATAGACAACAGTGACTATGCTTTCCGATATGCGACACGTGGACGCTCGTCGAACGACAAACTGGTTAGCGAATCGCTTAACCGCATCACGCAGATTCTTTTCCAGGCCAAAGCGGATGCCGCCCAGAAAGAAAAATATTACGAACTGATTATGAACTGCGTCAATACTGGTATTATAGTGCTCGATGACAACGGTGTGATTTATCAGACGAACAACGAGGCTTTGCGCTTGCTCGGACTAGCCGTCTTTACGAATGTACGCCAGCTTGCTCGTATAGACGAGAACCTGAAAACCGTCATACAAAACATCCAACCGGGCGACAAGCACCAGATATCTTTTACCAATGAACGTGGCAACGTTCACCTGTCTATCCGTGTTTCGGAAATGACGCTACAGGACAAGCATGTACGCATTTTAGCAATTAACGACATTAATAGTGAGCTGGACGATAAGGAAATCGATTCATGGATTCGCCTGACACGCGTCTTAACGCATGAAATCATGAATTCAGTCACTCCTATCACATCTCTAAGCGACACACTTCTCTCTTTGCACCAAAACGCGGATGACGAGATACGCAACGGGTTGGAAGTAATCAGCACAACAGGGAAGAGCCTAATTTCTTTTGTGGAGTCATACCGTAAATTCACGCATATTCCGACGCCGGAGCCCACTCTATTTTATGTCCAAAAATTTGCGGAACGCATGGTAAAGCTGGCTCGACATCATACTAATTTTCCCAACATTACGATCAACGTCAGTGTAGAGCCTTCCGACCTGATCGTCTATGCAGACGAGAATTTGATCTCGCAAGTTGTCTTGAATCTGCTGAAAAACGCCATGCAGGCAATCGGTTGCGAGCAAGCGGATGGTCTAATCGAAGTAAAAGCCTATTGTAACGAAGAAGAAGCCGTCCTGATTGAAGTCAGCAATAACGGGCCTGTTATTCCGCAAGAAGAGGCCGAACACATTTTCGTTCCATTCTTTACCACCAAAGAGGGCGGCAGTGGCATCGGACTATCCATCTCCCGTCAGATCATGCGCCTTTCGGGAGGCAGCATCGCCCTGAAGAGCGCACCGGCCGCCAAACGGACAACATTCGTACTGACATTCCCCTAAAAGGGAAATAATCAGCCGATAAAAATTATCAATTATCATAAACATTTCCACCATTAAATATTTTATATCTTTGGATGGTAAATGAGAATTTATCGGTGTATAATATCGTAGGCTTGCCTTATTTGTTAGTTCACTGATGAATCATCATGCACAACAATAACATAAACTATTAATATGAACATATTAGACAAACTCAAAATCAACCACCGTCCGAGTGCCGGCGCTTTGGACCTGTTAAAGTATATCGGGCCAGGATTACTTGTTACCGTAGGTTTTATCGATCCGGGGAACTGGGCTACCAATCTGGCTGCGGGCTCCGAATTCGGTTATGCCTTGCTCTGGGTTGTCACATTTTCTTCCATCATGCTGATCATCATCCAGCATAATGTCGCCCACTTGGGGATCGTGACTGGACTTTGCCTTTCGGAGGCAACCAGCAAATATATGCCACGCGTACTGAGCCGTCCCATCCTGATCTCCGCCATGCTGGCCAGCATTTCGACCTCGCTTGCCGAGGTGTTGGGAGGTGCCATTGCTCTGCGGATGCTATTCGGAATGCCAATCAAAGTAGGCGCAGTCATCGTGACGGTTGTCTGCCTCGGAATGTTACTTACCAATACGTACAGCAAAATAGAACGCTGGATTATCATGTTCGTCTCAATCATCGGACTTTCGTTTCTCTATGAGCTGGCATTAGTAGACGTACAATGGGAAGCAGCCATCGAAGGATGGATAAAACCGACTTTCCCGGAGAACTCCATGCTAATCATCATGAGTGTACTGGGAGCCGTTGTCATGCCCCACAATTTGTTTCTTCACTCGGAAGTCATACAGAGCCGCGAATGGAACCTTGAGGACGAATCGGTGATCAAAAAACAATTGAAATATGAGTTCTACGATACACTGTTATCGATGGTTATCGGCTGGGCGATCAACTCTGCCATGATTATACTGGCAGCAGCAACCTTCTTCAAACAGAATATTGCGGTAGACGAACTGGACCAGGCACAACAGCTATTAGTACCATTGGTCGGAAATAATGCAGGTATCATATTCGCCGGAGCACTCCTGCTGGCAGGTATTTCCTCCACAATCACCTCTGGAATAGCCGGAGCATCCATCTTTGCAGGGTTATATGGTGAAGCTTATAACCACAAAGACCTCCATTCCAAATTAGGAGTCTTGTTGTCGTTCATCCCAGCCCTGCTTATCATATTTGTCGTGGGTGATCCGTTCAAAGGCTTGATCTATTCGCAGATGCTGCTAAGTATACAGTTACCAATCACAGTTTTTACACAAGTTTACCTGACATCCAGTAAAAAAGTGATGGGCAAATTTGTGAATTCACGATCCACAACGATCATTTTAGTCACTTTAGGAGCACTTGTAACCTTCTTAAACATTGCGCTTCTAATAAGCCTGATTTAATACAATAACCCTAACCCTAACCTAAAGACAGCGAGGAAATCCATACAAGTGCATTTGTAATTCCATGCAAGTGTAATTACTGTTCCATGCAAGTGTATTCAGATATCAATACAGACAAAAACAAGTGCTTTTTCAACCATCAAAAACAACAATAAGTCAAATAATAAATTTCTCCAAAACTCGGGTTTTGTCGGAAAAAACTCCCCCAAAACGGCATTTAAGTACACAAAGAAAAGAAAAGTAAAGTAAAGAAAAGTAAATCTCTCTCACTTCGTTCGAAAAGAGAAATGCGTGCGAGAGCTCTTCCCTTCTGAAAAAACAGGACAAAAGAAAAGTTGCAAAACAGTTGCATTCCGGCCTTTATTTCACTATCTTTGCAAACTTTGAATAGACAAATTAACTACAAAGATGAGCGATATCAAAACAAACGAAGAAGAAGGTAAAAAGAGCTTGAACTTCATTGAAGCAATGGTGGAAAAAGATTTGGCGGAAGGCAAAAACAAGGGACGTGTGCAAACACGCTTCCCGCCCGAACCAAACGGATACCTGCATATCGGACATGCCAAAGCCATCTGTCTGGATTTCGGCATTGCACAAAAATATGGAGGTGTTTGCAACCTACGCTTCGACGATACCAATCCGGTAAAAGAAGATCTGGAATATGTGGACGCCATCAAAGAAGACATCGAATGGTTGGGTTACCACTGGAATAACATATATTACGCATCCGACTACTTCCAGCAACTCTGGGACTTCGCTATCCAGTTGATCAAGGAGGGAAAAGCATACATCGACGAGCAGACTTCCGAACAGATCGCCTCCCAGAAGGGGACACCGACACAACCGGGAACAAACAGTCCCTACCGTGACCGCCCGATCGAAGAGAACCTGGAGCTGTTCCACAAGATGAACAGCGGCGAGTTGGAAGAAGGTTCGATGGTATTGCGTGCCAAGATCGACATGGCAAATCCAAACATGCACTTCCGCGACCCGATCATCTACCGTATCGTCAAGACTCCGCACCACCGTACGGGCGACAAGTGGAAAGCATACCCGATGTACGACTTTGCACACGGACAGAGCGACTTCTTCGAAGGTGTCACTCACTCGTTGTGTACACTTGAATTTGTCGTGCATCGTCCGTTGTACGATCTGTTCATCGACTGGTTGAAAGAGGGCAAGGATCTGAACGACAACCGTCCGCGTCAGACGGAGTTCAATAAACTGAACCTAAGTTACACGCTGATGAGCAAACGCAACCTGCTGATCCTTGTAAAAGAAGGCTTGGTACACGACTGGGACGATCCCCGTATGCCGACAATCTGCGGTTTCCGCCGTCGCGGTTATTCACCGGAAGCAATTCATAAGTTCATCGACAAGATCGGCTATACCACTTATGATGCGCTGAATGAATTTGCGCTACTGGAAAGTGCCGTCCGCGAAGACCTCAATACTCGTGCAACCCGTGTATCGGCCGTGTTGAACCCGGTTAAACTCATTATCACCAATTATCCGGAAGGGCAAGTGGAAGAGATGGAGGCGATCAACAATCCGGAAGATCCGAATGCCGGAACCCGCAAGGTTCCCTTCTCGAAAGAGCTCTGGATTGAGGCAACGGATTTTATGGAAAATCCGATCAAACAGTTCCATCGGCTTGCACCGGGAGCGGAGGTTCGTCTCCGGTATGCCTATCTGATCACCTGCGTTTCTGTCGACAAGGATGCGGACGGGCGGATCACGGCAATCCACTGCACCTACGATCCCGCCAGCAGGGGAGGGAACGCTCCGGATGGAAGAAAGGTCAAGGGAACCATTCACTGGCTTTCGGCAAAACATGCGCAGAAAGCGAAGGTTCGTCTTTACGACCGTCTGTTCACCATTGAAGATGTCGGGGAGATTCCGGAGGGAGAGGATTACAGAAATTATCTTAATCCCGATTCCCTGAAAGAAGCAGACTGCCTGATTGAACCGGCACTGGTCAATGCCGTTCCGGGAATTGCGGTTCAGTTTGAACGGACCGGCTACTTCTGTCCGGACGTCAAGGATTCCACGCCGGGGCATCCGGTGTTCAATCGGACAGTGGCTCTGAAGGATTCCTGGCAGAAAAAAGCGGCTCAGAACTGACGCGACCGTTTCAGAACAAAATGCAATCTCTCCCGTTTTATTTGAGAAAGCGGGAGAGATCCTAGATCCAATCGAGTGAAAACAAGCAGGGAAGGGGAGTTCCATGTCGGAAGAACTGTATACGGCACCGACGATCCTGGTAGAGACGGTCGGCGTGTTCGAAACCAATTGTTACTATGTATTTCCCCGGGATAACGGCCCGCTTTTTATCATTGATCCCGGAGCAGATGCAGATAATCTCTATGCCAATGCGACCCGTTTTCAAGCCTCGGAATTTGTGATTCTGCTGACCCATGCGCATGTGGATCACATCAGCGGTGCGGGGGAACTGGCAGAAAAACTGAAAGTGAAAGCCATTTATGTTCCACCGGATGACGTACCACTCTACCAAAGCCGGGAGAACGCCCTTCTTCCGTTCCTTCCGCCGGCGAAAAATCTTCCTCCGGTGGCCCCCTGGCCTCCTGTCTACGACGACTTTACGATCCTTTTGACTCCCGGACATACGAGGGGAGGGGTCTGCTATTATTTCTCTTCCCTGAATGCGATTTTTACGGGAGATACGCTCTTCAGCGGCTCGATTGGCCGAACCGACCTCCCCGGCGGAAATTTTGATGATATTATGAAATCAATCCGGGAGAAACTGCTTGTTCTTCCGGACAAACTCCGTGTTTTTCCCGGCCATGGAGAGCAGACGACGATCGGGATTGAAAAGACGTTCAATCCATATTTAAAGTAAAAACTCCATTTCCCTGTCTTTTTTCAGACGGATGCAATAGCTTGGAAACAGGCGATTCCATCCGTCTTTTTTTTGTGATGCTCCCCCTTTCCCGCATCGAAAGCGCATTGCCAGACGGATACTGATGGCTCCTCGGTTGACACCGCATCATTTTATCAACAGGATCGTTTATAAATCGACAAAGTCATCAACATTTTATTGACAAATCGTGATGCCGTATCTGTAACAGATTCATAACAAAGTAGATATAATCTATTTCCCTCCCCCGCATCCATATGGTCGACTTAACATAATGTATATTATGCGACGTTATAAACAGGGTTTTTTATCCCCCTTTTTCTAGAATGGAGAGATGGGATGGGGAGCAAAACGAAGAAGAAGCAGAGGCTCAGGATCAATCCCATGTCATGAGCCGATTCCATCTGTCCCGATCTGTTCGATCTGTTCTGATGAAAAGAGAATGGACTGCGATACGACCTTCCCGATAAAATGTCTGCGGAGAGAGGAGGGAGACCGCAAAGGGGAAAAACTCCGGGATTTCTCCTGAAAAAGAGTGGATCAATAGCATCAAAGTATTTAAAATGGAATCAAAATATATTTTCATAGTCTTTTCTCTTCAAACATAAGGAAAAGATGGGCCAAGAAGAGTACGGATCATGATAAATCGATAAAAGCTGCAAAAGAGAAGGGGGGTGAAGAGTGATTGATTCGTCCCGCCCCCTTCCCCCTGAGCGAATAAAATAAAGGTTGTTTCATGACGTTTCCTATTGTTTTATGTCGCAAAAAAAGAAAAGAGAGAGAAAAAAAGGAAAGTCGGATTGAAACTCGGAAGAAATGATGTTAATTTACTGATCGCTCTAAAACGATAAAACAGGATTCGCATCAGATGGGTATCTCTCAACAGAAGCGGGAAATCAAAAACGGAGACAAGAGCTTTTCCAAGCTGTTCGATATCATAGAGGAAATCGCTCAGAGTCGTTCCGGATTGAAAGGGCGGGAAATCGCGGAAAAAACCGGTCTTCCCGTGAGCACAACCTTCCGGATGCTGAAATTCCAGGTGGAAAACGGATATCTCAGAAGTGCGGCTTCCACTTATACGCTCGGACTCGGGATCGCCCGTCTCGGAAACATTGCGGCATCCCAGAACCCTCTGCTGAAAATCTCCCGTCCTCTCCTGGCGGAACTTTCGGCAAAAACAATGGAAACAGTCCATCTCGCAGAGCTGAAAGATCATCAAATCCGGTATGTGGAGAAAGTGGAAGGGGTCCGCTCCGTCCGGATGGGATCGCTGATCGGCAATTATTCGCCGCTTTTCTGCACGGGAATCGGAAAAGCGATTCTGGCGTTTCTGCCTCCGGAAGAACTCGAGGAAGAGTTGAAAAAAATCGAATGGAAGGTCTATACGGGGACAACTCTCCGAACCGTCCCTGTCCTGCTCCATGACCTTTCGGAAATCCGCGAGCGAGGCTATGCGGTGGATAATTGTGAACACGAAATCGGTGTTTACTGCCTTGCCGCTCCAATTCTGGACTATTCCGGACACGCCATCGCGGGAATCAGCATCTCCGGTTCGGAACTCTATCTGAAGAGCCGGACTCGGGAACTGGCTTCGCTGGTGCGGGAAGCCGCCGCGAAAATTTCCAGGGAATACTGCGGCTGAACGTCTTTCTCCCCTTCCCTCTCCTCTTCAAATTTTCAGATGAACAACCCTTCCATGACTCGTTTGCAACGAATTTATCTGTTTTTTTGAAATTTCGAACGGGTTTGCATGATCCTTTTCACCGAAAAAGAGGGCTTTCAGTTGAAAAATTGATTTGCGGAGATAACTTCTTTCACGGCCTTCTTTTCAGAAAACTTAGCAAGTTGAGGAGATTTGAGTATGACGAAGCCCAGGAAAGTTCTGGTTCTCGGAGCGACCGGCGCAATGGGGCAGCATCTGTGCCCCTGCTGGCGGAAAAAGGATATCAGATTGATGGAGTCGCTTTCGATGAGAAGAAAAGCGACTATCCAAATGTCCGCTACCTGAAACTCAATGTCAAGGAAGGGGATCATCTGAACAGACTGCTGGAAAACAATTACGACGGAATTGTCGATTTCATGATTTACAACACGTCGGAGCTGGTCCGATATCTTCCCCGATTTCTCGCAAATACCGGGCACTACATCTATCTTTCCAGCTATCGCGTGTACGACAACAAAGCAACGCCGATCCGGGAAGATTCGCCTCGGCTGATCGACTCTTCCGAAGATGCCCTGCTCCGGAATTCCGATGATTACAGCATTTACAAAGCTCGCGGCGAAAATATCCTCCGTGCCCTGCCCCGGAAAAACTGGACGATTATCCGTCCCGCGATCACCTATTCCCTGATGCGCTATCAGCTGGTGACGCTGGAGGCTCCAAACACGGTCGGACGCGCCTTTGCAGGAAAACCGGTCCCCCTGCCCGAGCAGGCCCGCGGAATTCAGGCAACCATGACGTGGGGCGGGGATGTGGCTCGGATGATCGCTGGACTGTTGTTCAATGAAAAGGCCGTCTGCGAGGCCTTCACGGTTGCAACTTCCGAGCATCGTACCTGGGGAGAAATCGCCGACTACTATAAGGATATCTGCAATCTCAAGGCGGTCTGGGTGGACGAGGAAGACTACCTCCGGATGCTCAGCAGCGATCCGTACGCCTACTGGACAAGATGGCAGCTGGAATACGACCGCTTCTTCAACCGCGTGATCGACAATTCCAAGGTCCTGACCGTCACAGGCATGACGCAGGAAAGTCTGAAAACTCTCTACGACGGTCTGAAATATGAAATCAGCCGCTGCCCGAGAGATATCCAGTGGCCGGTCAACACCGCCATGGATCAGGCTCTGATCAGGAACTGACAGAGCAGCATTTCCCGTCGTTTTCAGCCGGAAGGGGTTTCTTCAAAGAGACTCTTCCGGCTTTTCGGTTCTCCCCCTCCCCTTTTCTCAGAACTTGCCGGAAGACGAATGCTTCTTCTGGATCTCCGCGACAAATTCACTCAAATGAAGCAGGTCCAGTTTCCCGCTCGCCAGAATCGGCAGATGATCCACCAGCCAGTAATTCTGCGGACGGGGAATCCACAGATTCGGAATGCTGCGTTCCCGCAGCAGAGAATTCATCTCTTCCGGAGTCCGTTTCAGATCCCGGGTGTGCAGTACAACGAGAGCCTCCCCCTTCACCGGGTCGGGAATGCCGGTCACGGCGATGCAGCGCTCCTCCGAACCGGACAGCTCGTTCATGATGCATTCCAGCATCTCGTGCGGAACCATTTCGCCGGCAATTTTGCTGAAGCGGGACAGGCGTCCGCGGATCGTGATGTAGCCGTCGATATCCATTCGTGCGATGTCGCCGGTATCGTACCAGCCGTGATCCAGGACCCGGGCCGTCTGCACCGGATCGTTCAGGTAGCCCTGCATCACGTTGGGGCCTTTGACCAGCATCAGCCCGTCGGTCTCCGGCGGAAGTTCGACTCCGGTTACGGGATCGACGATCTTCACGCAGATTCCCGGCATCGGAGCACCGACACTGCCCGGCCGGCCGATATCCTTGCCCAATTCCAGAATGGAACTGCCGATGTTGATCGCGACGATCGGGGAGAGTTCCGTGCAGCCGTAGCCTTCCACAAGTCGAATGCGGCCGTTCATGACTTCCGAAAACTTGTCGGCAATGTCGGAGCGCAGTTTTTCCGCACCGACGATCGCAAGGCGGAGCGTATCAAACTGTTCCGGTGCACAGCGTCTCAGATAGGCCTGCATGAATGTCGGCGTTGCCAGAAGAATCGTCAGTTTGTACTTCTGCACGGCCCGCCCCACCGCCTGCGCATCCAGCGGCGACACCACGTAGACCACCGGACAGGCGACAATCAGCGGAAGCCAGAACCCCGTCGTATATCCAAACGAATGAAACAGCGGCAGACTCCCCAGAATCCGGTCGTGCCCCGTCCATCCCATGACTCGCGTAATCGAATAGATATCGCTGTTGATGTTGTGATGGGAGAGCAGAACCCCTTTCGGATCCCCCGTCGATCCGCTCGAAAACAGCAGAACCGCCGTCCCGAACAGATTCCGGTGCGTCACCGGCGCAACCAGATTCATCAGCTCCTGATGCGGAAGAACGGCCGCCAGAACCGCCCACAGGATCTTCGATGATTTCGGGATTCCTTTTGCCAGATCTTCCAGAAACACCATCTCCGGAAGCGCCTCCCGTTTCAGTGCAGTCAGGAAGCGGCGGCTGGTCAGAATGTGTGTCATGCCGGATTTCCGGATGGATGCGCGCAACGTCTCATCCGAAACCGAAAAGTTCAGCGGAGACGGAACCTTGTCCGCCATCATCACCGCAAGGTTCGAGACGGCGGAGACGGTCATATTGGGCAGAAACACTCCGACATACCGGACATCGTCGGGCACCAGGCGGCGAATCACCCGGGAAAGAACCACCGCGCCGACAAGCGTCTGAAACAGCGTCAGTCCTTTCCCCTCGTAATCCTGAAACACTACCCGGAAGGGATGCCGCTTCGCATGTTTGGCCAGCTGATAATGAAGTGTGCGCTCCTCATCCCTCGGAACCTCCTCCGATTCCGCGCCCAGTTCGCTGACCGCCTGACGAAGCTGGAACGCGGAAAAGGGATACGGCATCGGCTCCCCGATCGTCACTGAGGCCGGACACGGCAGTTCCCGTGGAATCCGGAAGCGGATCTTTCCGTAATAATAGCTGAAAATGCTTCCCCAGAGCATGCCAAGAGAGACGGGAATCACCGGAATCTGCTTATCCGGGGGAAGCATTCGCGAATAGCCTTCCTTGAAATCGTCGATCAATCCGTTCCGTGTCGCCTTCCCCTCCGGGAACACGCAGACGATCTCTCCGTTCCGCAGCGTGTTCCGCACCGTCTCAAACAACGTCTGAAACCGGCGCGGTCCTTTCG
>ERZ824600.3000-NODE-3000-length-16796-cov-3.092886_pt1 | contig 16796 bp, 20 predicted proteins | sample MGYA00519933_ERZ824600 | MGnify/ENA primary metagenome ERZ824600 (study PRJEB31778, sample SAMEA3449178) | human gut metagenome | biome: human gut; feature: human-associated habitat; material: faeces | place: United Kingdom | collected 2010/2012 ... | reverse complement strand
CCATGACCTTCGGAGATCGGCGGCAAGTATTGCAGAAATGTTTGTCTTAGCAAAACCCACCGCCGATCTCCGTCCGCGCCGTTTGCCTGCGGCAAACGGCGCCCGACGCGGGGCTTCGTCATTGCACCTCGGTTCCGAACGCCGTTTTCCACCGACAACCCGAACTGCACCCCGAGCGAAAAGCACGAAGGCTCGAAGTCATCCTGATATACTGTATTTCCCGAAAGCCGCCCTAACATCCTGCCCGCTGTATGGATCGCGCCTGATCGGGATCAAGAAAGGCAAATTTACGTTCAAGACTGCGCGTTGAAGCCTATAGCGTCGGTGTTTGCGATCGTTTCCAAGGTGTCGGAATCGAAAATGTGAAATTTCAACTCAACGGTATCAATGCTTGTGATACCGTTTTCTTCAAGTGAAGCGGAAAACACTGTGATATGATCCACGGCGTATTTCCCCTGATACACGGTAGAGGATAACAGCACGGTCACCATGTATCCGTTGATCGACATATCGTCGCACGTTACTGTGATGTTCCGATCCGTCTTGTTCTCGATATAGAGCAGAACGGACGAACCCCAAAATGTGTTTTAGTCAACATATTTGCCCACAATGCGGATACCGTCCTGATGATACAGCTCGTAGCCCGTATCGTCAGCGACGATGTCCATGGTATCAAACAGGGTGGTTTTCAGCGTGATGCATTCGGCGTCATACACCATTTCATAGGTTTCGCTGTCGTAAACATAAAAATACAGTTCGATCTGCCCGATATTTCCGATGCCTGCCGCTTTCAGTGCGGAAGAGGACAGATACAACGTATCGTTTGCCTTTTTGCCGGCGGCAACCTCGCACGAAAACAGCCAGCCCGCAAAGAATCGACATAACGCCCAAAGAAATGTACGCAATTCTTTGAGTTCGCTTAGACGCCCCTCGGGAAAAGGGCAGTCTGTCCCATATGCCGAGAATATTATGAAAGCAAAAAAACGGAACTGCAAAGCACATAAGCCACGCCACGATCGTCTGTAGATACGCGCCGTTTTTGACTGCAGAAAAAACCCCGACCGTCATCAGAATCACAAACAGATACCCGATGACCGCAAGAATAACGACAATTGTGTATTGATTCCGAATGCCGGGGATCTGCCGAACGACCCGATCCATGGGGCCGTTTCCGAAGTTTTTGCGGGAAAGCGCATTTTTCAGATCGTCGATCCGATGGTATCTTTGCCGCAGATCAATTTCGATGCATTTGTCGATGACTCTTCCAAGCCCGTTCTGCGCCTTTTTCTCGTTGGGAAATTTTCCGGTCAACATGACGTTCAGCAGTACGCCGACAGCGTAGATATCCGTCCTTGCATCGCTTTGGGAGAAGCCGAACTGCTCGGGCGCCGCATAACCGGGCGTGCCGAGAATCACGGTATCCGTATTTTTTCCCTGCGAGAAGCACCGCGCAATTCCGTAGTCAATGATTACTGCATGACCGTCCGACGATACGATAATATTATTCGGGTTAATGTCCCGATGCACATAACCCAAACGGTGCATGTCCGATAAGCCGTCGCAGATATCCGCCGCGATCCGAACTGCCGTGTCGGAGGTCAGACAACGTCCGCCGCGGATCAGGTCGGCAAGCGTGTCGCCCGAAATGTACTCGCACACCACCTCCGCACGGTCCGCCGTTTCCGCCACGTAAAGGATCTTTGCCAAATGCGGATTATTCAAAGCCAGAAGCGCTTCGTAGCTCGCTTTTTGCGCAAGCCCGACGCTTTTCAGGACAAACAGCTTTCCGGTGGGTTCATAAACACACAATCGGGTCGTCTTGCAAAAAGCATAGATTTCTTTGAGATTCTCATAGATATACGCGTTGACAAGAAAAATTGACATGATTTCAACCTCCGCGCGGGAATTGACAGAAAGGATTCCGTCCCTATGAAGAAAACAACACAGCAATTGATCGATATGATGAAAAGCAGTCACGACTATCATGCGTACCGCGAAGCCAACGGGGAGGAGCTTTCGGCTTCCTTTATGAAAATCGACCGTGCCCTGTCGGCGATTCTGAACGAAAAGGGGAGCAAAAAGGCGGATGTAATTGCAAAATCCGGAATCGAGGTGCATTATGCATATCAAATCTTTTCCGGAGCAAAGACACCGACGCGGGATAAGGTGGTCATGCTGTGCTTTGGCTTGGGCTTGACCGTGGAGGAGACACAGCAATTGCTCAAGATCACCGGATATCCTCAGCTCTACGGCAAAAACGAACGTGATAATGCCATTCTGTTCGGACTGACCAGAAAGCTGTCGATCATCGACATAAACAATATCCTGTATGACCTGAATCTGGACATTTTAATCTGCCCGCAAAAAAGTGCGCCCCGCAAGGAGACGCACCGAAAAAGTGTATCCCCCATTGTTGCTACACAATGCTCCTCCGCTTACGGGTACGAGAAAAAAGAGAAAACACCTTTTACCAAAAGTATTTTCCCGTAAGTGTAGGAGTAATATGCATTTGTGTAGCAATTTGATGAAAGCATATTTATCTCCGTTTGTCAAGATTCGGGCGCTATCGACAAAGAACGGCGGCTGTTTTTTCTCCCACGGCATCCCCCGTTCCGTATCAAAAAAGGAATCGGAGCCGCACAGATTCGGCGGCTCCGATTCCTTTTTTGATTTGTGACTCCGTCACGATGCCGACGGCAAAGTCTCGAGATACTCCTCGAGGCACAGTCCGGCGGAATAGATCTGATATGCGTGATATCTGCCCACGTAGCGGAAGTGCCACGGCTCGTAGGTCACGCCGAGGGTAGCGTCGGTTTTTCCTGCGGGATAGCGCACCACAAAGCCGAATTTCCAGCAGTTCTGCGCCAGCCACTTGCCCGCCTCGGTGTTGCCGAAGCTCTGATCGGCGCTGGGAAGGTTGTGCATATCACAGCACAGTCCGGTCTGATGCTCGCTTGTGCCGGGACGGTTGGAATAGGTCACGACAATGGCCTCCGCCTGCTCGCGGGTGAGGGAGGTGTTCTTCGCCATCTCGTTTTCGGTATAGTGGTTGAAGTACCACGACTGGCTCTGATATGAGCGGTAGCCGCTTGTGACCGTGACATTGGTGATGCCGTTTGCCCGCATTTCGATGAACATGGCTTTGAGCGCCGTGGCGGCGACGTCCACCATCTGCGCGGGCGGGTCGTAGCGGGGGTCGGCGACATTGGTCAGGTTCTGCGGCACGTAGTCCGCGCCGATCTTATTCTGCGCGTTGACCAGAATGAGATATGCGTCGCGCAGGTCGCTCTGCGGGTTCATGGCGCTCTCATATTCCGAGAGGTCGCTTTGGAAGGTGACCTCGGGAACCGGATCGGGCGTGGGTATGGGTTCGGTGGTACCGTCGGTTGCGGGCTGTGAGGTATCCCCGTCCGTTGTATTGTCGGACACGGGCGGCTCGGCGGTATCGGGCGCAGAGGTCTCGCCCTGCGGCGGCTCTGCGGTCACTGCGGGGTCGGTGGTACCGGACGGCTGACTGTCCCGGTCGCCGCTCAGAACGTTCCAGATCAGCACGCCGCCGAGAACCAGCACCGCCAAAAGAACGACGATGGTCACGGCAAGCAGAACGATCTGCATACTGTACTGTTTTGAGGGTTTTCTGTTCATGGGTCTCGGCTCTCCTTATCCTGCGGTCTGCCCGTCGTTGATGATTGTGACAGGTTCGCTGACGGTTTCGGGTACGTCTGCCTCCGCAATTCGGGTGCAGGGGGCGGGGGTGTTCAGCGTGCAGGTGATTTCCACATACTGAATGGTCTTTTTGGGGTCGCGCACGGTCACGACCTGTTCGGTATCGGTGTCCTGCTCCCGCGCCACGGTCACGGCACCCGTCTTTTCGTCGATGCTGACCGTGATCCCGCGCAGATACGTGGTGATAAACGCCGCAGGAATCAGCACCTCGCCGTTTTCCTCCACCGAAGGAGCCTCCATGCGGACGGGCTGTCCGTTGACCTCAGCGACACAGCTCCCCAGAACGAAGCCGACATACTGCTTTTCACTGCTTCCGCTCCGGTTGAAAATGAAGCGCTTTTCGGTCGCGCCGCCCGCCACCGTGAAATTACAGTAGGACGACATGGCGGAAAAATTGACATATAACCGCCCGTCGCGGTACAATTGAGAGCGGCGGATGGACTGCTGACTTTGCAGATCGTTCTTTGTGCCGAGCTGATATGTAATTTTCGGATTGACCACGGACGAGCCGCGCACCGAAAGGGTCAGCGCCCCCAAGCTCAGGAGGAACAGGAGCGCCGTCATGACGGCAAAGGTGAACAGACGTGCGCGGACGGTGCGCCGAGCCTGCTTTTTCTCCTGCTCACTGCGCTTTCTCGTCCGTGAGGACTTGGGCGCCGATGCCGTGCGGGAGCGCTTTTTCTTCGTCCCCGATCTGTTTTTGCCCTGTCCGTTCTGAGCGACGGGGTGTCGGTTCATCTGACGCGTCCGCGCAACGGTGGGGTCGAGATCGACCGTCGCCGTCCTTGCCCCGTTTGCAGTGCGGGCGGGCGGCGTTTCCATGAGGCGGGTCGCCGCAGATGCGGAAATACTACGCGTGCGGGAGGCGGTGTCTGACATACCGTAGCCGAACTGTCCCGTCGGCGCACCGCGCACGTTTTTCGGACTGTTCGCACGGTTTGGACGGTTTGCACGGTCGGCGGTATAGCCCGTGCGTCCCGAGGCGGCAGTGCGGGCGGTGTATGCGCCCTCGGAGGTCTGTCTGCCGCCGTTCTGCTGTTGCGCGGCATTGCGCCCGCCGCGCGGACTGGGATCGCCGTCTCTGCGATATTCGCTCATTCTGCTACCTCCTTTGACTATGCCGATTCCCGCAAGTCCGTTTTTTCTTCCATTATAACATCATCCCGCGCGGATTGCAAGCCCTTTCCCAAAAAGACCGCGCTTCGGTCATTTTTCGCGGCGGGACGGCACGCATTTCCGTTTTTCAGCTCGGTTCTGCAAGTCTCACAGACCGAGCAGACGGACGGCGTTGCCCGATTTGACGGCTTCCTCTTCCGCATCCGTCAGTCCGAGCGTCCCGAGGAAGCGAAGCTCGTCTGCGGCGCGGTGCCACGGCGTGTCGGTGCCGAAGAGCAGGCGATCCGTGCCGTGCTTTTCCGCAATGCGCAGTGCCGCCTCGCGCGGGACGCAGGCATAGCCCATGGAGGTATCGAGGTACAGCGGCAAGCCCGCAAGGCAGGAGAGCACGCTGTCCCATGCGGCAATGCCGCCCCAATGCGCCGCCACCACGGGCGTATCCAGCCAACGCAGTGCGCGCGCCATGTTTTCGGGCATGCCGTGATACGGGGACGCAAAGCCGAGGTCACAGCCCGCATGAAACAGGACGATAAGTCCCTTTTCCGATATTTTGCGGTACAGGGGACGCATCCGTTCCTCATCCACGTAAAAGCCCTGATATTCCGGATGGAATTTGATGCCGCGCAGACCCAGGGACGCAATGCGGTCGACCTCGTCGAGCGCGTCGGGCGCGTCGGGATGCACCGAGCCGAAGGGGATGAAACGGGAATCCGCCCCCGCCAGCGATGCGGCAAAATCATTGACCTTGTGCATCTGATGCGGGTTTGTGGCAATGTTCATGACCGCCGCATAGTCCACGCCCTCCTGCCGCATCCGTTCGCGCAGACCGTCCGCCGTGCCGTCGGTGTACGGAAACAGACCGCCCGCGGCATAGCTGAGTTGCGCCATGGCACGCGATGCGAGCGCATCGGGAAAGCAGTGGGTATGGAAATCGATCAGCATGGAAGGCACCTCCGTGGTACGAAAAAAAAGAAATTGCGATATCCGAATACATTATTGCCGCGCGGGCAGATTTTCATGCTAACATTATAGCAAGGGAGCGGCGGTCTGTCAAGGAGAACAGGCGCGAAATACGGCATGCGTCACGGCGCTTTTTCTTGACAGATTTTGCGGCGGATGCTATAATGACAGGGAAGATTTCCCGCCGCACGGTACAGCCCAAACGGCGGACGCTGACACGGAAGGACAGAACATGAAGCTCTGCAAAAACAAAACATACACGGTGGACATCACCGATCTGAATAATTTGGGGTGCGGGGTCGCCCGCATCGATAACATGGTGGTCTTTGTGCCGAATACCGTGGACGGCGATCGGGTGCAGATCCGCATTATCAAGGTGACGCCGCGCTACTGCGTGGGACGGCTCGAAGAGATCGAAATTCCCTCTCCCTTTCGGTACGATTCGCCCTGTTCGGTCTCGGGCAGGTGCGGCGGGTGCATGTATCAGTCGGTCGACTATGCGCACGAGCTGGAGCTGAAGCACCGCCGCGTGACCGCCGCGTTCGTCAAGGCCGGCATGCCCGATGTGACGGTGACGCCCGTGCTGAGCACCGGACGGTGCAACGGCTACCGCAACAAGATCCAGCTTCCCGTTCAGGACGGGAGCATCGGTTACTACGCGCCGCATTCCCACCGTGTGGTGGACGGCGGCACATGTCCTCTGCACCTTCCGGTGTTCGACCCGATCTTAAATACCCTGCGCACCTTTCTGTCGCGCTATCCCGCCGATGCCAAGCACATCCGTCACCTCTTTCTGCGGGCGGGAGAAGGCAATCCCGCGCTCCCCGTGGCGGTGTGTCTTGTGACCGACCGCGCGCTGACCCGACGGGACGAGCTGTGCCGCATGCTGTCCGTCCATCCCAACGTCCGCTCGGTGTATGAGAATTTCAACGATGCGGACGGCAACGTGATCTTGGGGGACACCTACACCCTCCTGCACGGGGACGAGGTCATATGGGATCACCTGTGCGGCATGCAGTTCGCCGTCTCCCCCGCCTCCTTCTATCAGGTCAACCATGACGGCGCCGAGCTGGCATACCGCAAGCTGGCGGAGCTGGCAGGATCGCTTGCGGGCAAGACCCTGCTCGACCTGTACTGCGGCATCGGCACCATCGGCATTTTTCTCAAGCAATGCACGGGCGCGGCGCGTCTGCGCGGGGTGGAGATCGTCCCACAGGCTGTGGAAAACGCCCGACGCAACGCCCTGAAAAACGGCGTGGAGAATGCGGAATTCTTCTGCGGCGACGCGTTTCTGAACCACGGCGAACTGCTTTCGGAGGCAGACGCGGTGATCCTGGACCCGCCGCGCCGCGGATGCAGTGACGCGCTGACCGACGCGCTCTGCCGCTCGGACATCCCCCGCATTCTGTATATGTCGTGCTCACCCGAAACATTGGCGCGGGATGCCGCACGTCTGCGCGCCGCAGGCTATCGCATTTCCGAGGTCACGCCCGTGGATCTCTTCCCGCGTACCGGTCATGCGGAAGCCGTGACCGTGTTTACACGGGACATGTGAGCTTTGCCGTGCAGATGTGCAAAGGTGCAAAAGTGCATGTTCCGCACGGAAAGCGCAGATACTATCCGTAAAATCCGACGAAGCAACCGAAAAAAAAACGGCAGGAGGGACGACCGCGTGAACGAGAGAAAATCGTCTGTGAACATCGGGGACATCCGCGCCTTGGCGGAAGCAATGCGCATTGAACTGGACGACGGTTCGGCGCGCACCCTGCAGGGCGACATCGAAGCCATATTGGACTATGCCGCACGGCTTGACGAATACACGGGAGACGCCGAAGCCGACGATACCCTCCCGCGCCGTTCGGGACGCGAGGACATTCCCGCGTCTCCCTTTGCGCGGGACGACATGCTCCGAAACGCATCGGACACCGAGGACGGCTGTTTTTGCCTTCCGTGCGTCCTGCCGTCCGAAACGGAGGTCGAGTCGTGAGCATCACCGAACTGACCGCAGGCGCCCTTTCCGATGCGCTCCGCCGACGGGAACTGTCGGCATCGGAGGTCACAGACGCCTATCTTCGCGCCGCCGAGGTCACAGAGCCGACCGTGGGCGCGTACTTGACCGTATGCGCAGAGCAAGCCCGTGCGCAAGCGCGCGCAGTTGACCGTGCCCGCGTGCGCGGCGAAGCACTGCCGCCCTTTGCCGGCGTCCCCATCGCCGTAAAGGACAACATCTGCACCGAGGGTGTGCGAACCACCTGCGCCTCCCGCATGCTGGAGCATTTCGTGCCGCCGTACAGCGCCACGGTGTGGGAAAAGCTGTCAGGCGGGGGCAGTATCCTTTTGGGCAAGGTCAATATGGACGAATTTGCCATGGGCTCGACCACCGAGCACTCCGCACTGGGCGTGACCCGCAACCCGCGCGACCCGAGCCGTGTGGCAGGCGGAAGCTCGGGAGGGTCAGCCGCCGCCGTCTGCGCCCGTTCCGCACCGTGGGCGCTCGGCACGGATGCGGGCGGCTCCATCCGTCAGCCCGCATCCTTTTGCGGCGTGGTGGGCATGCGTCCCACCTACGGCACCGTATCCCGACGGGGACTGATTTCCTTTGCGCCCTCCTTCGACCAGATCGGACCGCTGACCCGCTGTGTGCGGGACAACGCCCTGCTTTTGGGACTGATCGCGGGGCACGACCCGCTTGACGCGCAGTCGGTCTGCGCGCAAACTCCCGACTATACGTCCATGCTCGGCGCCGATCTGCACGGTCTGCGCGTCGGCATTCTTCAGGTGCCCGACGCTCTGCACGCCGACCCCGATGTGTCCGCCGCCGCAGAGGGTGCGCTGACCCGTCTCGCGGAGCTTGGCGCACAGACAGATGCCGCCGTGCTTGCGGGTCTGCAATACGCCCTCTCCGCCTATCATATCATAGCGGACGCCGAAGCGTCCTCCAATCTTGCCCGTTTTGACGGCATCCGCTTCGGTCACCGCACAAAGGACGGAAGCGATCCCCGCACCGTGTATGCCCGCTCCCGCTCGGAGGGCTTCGGCACCGAGGTCAAGCGGCGCATCCTCATCGGCGCATATCTTTTGCAGGCAGGCGAGGGAAAGTCGGTGTACGAGACGGCACAGCGCGCCCGCCGCCGCATCCGTGCCGAATACGAAGCCCTGTTCCGATGCTTCGACCTCATCGCATCGCCCGTCTGTCCCACCACCGCCCATCTTGCGGGCGAAAAGCTGACCGACCCGCTCTCCATGTATTTCAGTGACCTGTACACCGTCGCGCCGAGCATCGCAGGCTTGCCCGCCCTCTCCCTGCCGTGCGGCACGGATCGGCACGGAATGCCCGTAGGACTGCAATTGGTCGCTCCGCCTCTGGGCGAACCGCTCCTGTACGCCGTGGGGGACGCACTGGAGCAGGTCATACCCGAAAAATAACCGCCTGTGTTTTTGGGACGCGGTACGTTTTCCCGTGCCGCGCCCTTTGATAAGAAAGAGAGAAAAAGGAGGAAGGACGCATTGACGGCATATGAAATGACCGTGGGCTTGGAGGTACATATCGAGCTTGCTGCAAAAACCAAAATGTTCTGCGCCTGCCCCGTCACCTTCGGAAAAGAGCCGAACACGGTGTGCTGTCCCGTATGCATGGGCTTCCCCGGCGCACTGCCCGTGCTGAACCGACAGGCGGTGCGCTATGCCGCGCTTGCGGGGCTTGCCATGCACTGCGAGATCGCGCCCAGCTCGGTGCTCTCGCGCAAGCAGTATTTCTATCCCGATCTGCCGAAGGCTTATCAGATCACGCAGGACGCCGAGCCGCTCTGCCGCCGCGGTTATCTCGACGTGGAAGCGGACGGCGAGACGGCACGCATCCGCATCGGGCGCATCCACATCGAAGAGGACGCGGGAAAGCTGATCCATCGGGACGGCGTCACGCTCGTGGACTGCAACCGTTGCGGCGTTCCGCTCATCGAGATCGTTTCCATGCCCGACATCCGCTCGGCGGCGCAGGCGGCGGCATATCTGCGCGCCGTGGCACAGATCGCGCGGGAACTGGGCATCTCGGACTGCCGTATGGAGGAAGGCTCCATGCGGTGCGACGTGAACCTCTCGGTCAAGCCCGTCGGCACACAGACCGTGGGGGTGCGCACCGAGATCAAGAACGTGAATTCCTTCTCCTATGTGCAAAAGGCGATTGCGGCAGAGTTTGAGCGGCAGACCGACCGATTGGCACACGGGCTTCCCATCCTGTCCGAAACCCTGCGGTATGACGAAAAAACGGGAAAGACCTACCCCATGCGCCGCAAGGAAAGCGCGGCGGACTACCGTTATTTCGACGATCCCGACCTTCCGCCCGTCCTACTCCCGCAGGAGGAGATCGACGCTCTGCGCCGTACCCTTCCCGAATTCTCCCGTGACCGCACCCGCCGTCTTGCGGCGTCCTACGGCATCCCGCAGTCGGAAGCGGCGGCAATTGCCGCCGATCGGTCGCGCGCATGCGATTTTGAGACGGCGGCACACCTCACCGCTTATCCCGCCGTTTTGGCGCACATCACGGTGGAATGGCTTCTTCCCGCCGTCGCGTCGGGCGCAGCGTGCGCAAAGAACGAGGGAGAAGAACGCACATTGTCCCCGTCGGTTATGGCGGAGCTGGCACAGCTTTTTGGGGAGGGTGCGGTCAACAGCAGTGCGGCAAAGAAGATCTTTTCCCACCTGACAACGCACGGAGGCACGCCGCGCGCCCTGGCGGACGAACTGGATCTGCGGCAGATCCGCACGCCCGAGGCGCTTCTCCCCATCGTTCGTCAGGCGGTCGCCGCAGAGGAGCGTGCCGTGCAGGACTATCGCGGCGGAAAGCGCGCCGCCATCCGTTCGGTCGTGGGTGCGGTCATGCGTCTGTCGGGCGGCAGAGCCGATCCCGTTCTGGCGCAGACCTTAATCGAGCGCGTGATCTCGGAATAAGGTGCTTCGCACGTTTTTTCTGAGTTTTTCCCGTTTTTTATGAGGAAACACCCCCTCTCCGTTCGTATAAAGGGTGAAGGGGTCAGACGTGACCCCCGAAGTCAGGAGATACAACGATGGATAACGGTGCCCGTAGCTACCGCCGTTTTCTGGATGGCGACCGTGATGCCTTTGGCGAGATCATGGAAGAGCATTTTTATAGTCTTGTTTTCTTCATCGACCGTTATGTACACGATGTCCACACTGCCGAGGATATTGCCATGGATGTCTTTTCCGAGCTGATCGTCCATCGGCACCGATACAATTTCCGCGTTTCGCTGAAAACCTATCTTTTCATGCTCGGCAGATCCCGTGCCATCGATCATATCCGCCGCCGTCGGGTGCATCCGACCTCGGAGCTGTCCGAGGCGCAGGAGATGCCCGACGGGGAACGCACGCCGGAAGAGCTTGTGCTGATCGACGAGCGCCGACGCGCGGTCAACGCCGCCATAGCGGCACTGCCCGAGGACATGCGCACGGTCGTACACCTCGTCTATTTCGAGGATATGACCTACCGTGAAGCGGCGGCAGTCATGAAGAAAAGCCCCAAGCAAGTGGATAATCTTCTGTATCGCGCCAAGCGGGAGCTTTCTGCCTTGCTCGGAAAGGACGGTACTCAATTGTTATGAAGGAACTGCATGAATATGAGGCGGAGATCTTCCGCCGCAGTGAGAAAAAAATACGGGAAAGGCGGCGCATGCGCATGCGTATCCTTTCCCTCTGCATCCCGCTGTGCCTGATCGCGGGCGCATGGTCTGCGGCGTCGTTTTACCGCACCGCGCACACCGAAGCTGCCGACGGCGGCGCAAATACGGCAACCGGGCAGGAGCGGCTTCCCGAATTATTACCGGAACTGGGCCATCCCCCCGATGATCTGACGGAGCAGGACGAGAGCGCGTCTGTCACCCGACCCGACGATCTTTCAAAACAGCCCGAAACAGAACAGGAGGAGCAGTCATGAAAAAGAAGCTGTGGATTCCCATTGTTATCGTCATTTTGCTTGCCGCACTCACCGTTCCCATTCCGCTCGGGGTCTGCGACGACGGCGGCACGCGGGTCTATGCCGCGCTGACCTACAAGGTCGTTTTATGGAAGCGTCCGCTCGGCAACGGCACATACGAAAAGACCCGCGTGTATCCCTTTCCGAACAATTTCAGGTCGCTTGACCGTCTTTGGGAAGCCGAGTCAGCCGAGTTGACAGACGAATTCACCTTCCGCGCGGTGGTTTGGGAGGTGTCCGATTCGCACGTGACCGTGCATCCCGTGCCGTCCGACAATACGAACGCCCTGGGCGACCTGATCACCTTCGGCACAAAAGACCTCGAGCCGCTCGACGTTGCGGTCGGCGATACGGTATCGGTCACTTACACGGGCATCGTGATGGAGACCTATCCCGCGCAGATTATTGCAACGAATTGGTCCTTGGTCGCGCGCCACGATATCATCGGCGCCGGGGTATCGACTGCCGAGGGCGGCGGAACCGAACCAACCGATCGACCGAACGACCGCGCAACAGCTCGGCGGCAATGAATCCGTGCATGTCGTCATCACCGACATCTATGCCGACTGCTTCTTTGCGCGTCCCGTTGTGCCGTTGCCCTACGTGATCAAGCTCAACGGCATCCTCTCGGACGAATGGTGCGTGGGCGATCAGGTGAGCTGTACCTACGAAAACACGTATTACGACAAGGAGCACTACCGCATGGAAGCCGACATGCGCACCGTGGAGGCAAGCGACCGTCAAGAGGATCTGAGCGTCCCTTACAAGCCCGTGATCTATCTCTATCCGGAGGTCGAAACCGAAATCTCGGTCAGCCTGACCCTCAACGGCGCGCTGACCTGCACCTACCCCGCCTACCGTGACGGCTGGACGGTCACGGCGTCTCCCGACGGCGTTCTCACCGATGCCCGCGGACAGGTCTACAACTATCTCTACTGGGAGGGCGGGACCTACGCGCTATGATCTCTCGCACGGCTTTTGTGTGCGCGGAGAGGACACGGCGGCGTTTCTGGAGGACGCGCTGGAACAGCTTGGCCTCAGCCGCGCGGAGGCCAACGAGTTCATCATCTACTGGCTGCCGCGGATGCAGGAGAATGCCTATAACCTGATCGCCTTCCAGCACGAGGCCTATACCGAAAGCGCCCGGCTCACCATCACGCCGGAGCCCGACACGCTCATCCGCGTGTTCATGGCCTACCGCCCGCTGGAGAAAGCGGTAGAGATCGCGCCGCAGATACTCACCGCGCCGGAACGCACCGGCTTCACCGCCGTCGAATGGGGCGGCGCGGAATGTAAATAAGAAAAGCCCCCGTCTGCTGCCGCAGACGGGGGTTTTGCAATTAAAATTACGGTTTTTTCATCATCTGCTGCGCGCAGGCGAGCATCCAGAAAAGACTGCCCGCGTAGATCAGCAGCTCGGAGAGGCCTGCGCCCGCGAGGCTGATCGCGCCGAACAGCACGCCCGTGAGCGAGAAGAAGGCGAGGCGGCGGCGCGCGCCGCGGTCAAAGCTGAAGGCACCGGCGTGGTAGCTGGCCAGCATGAACGAGATCATGGCGAACAGCGAGAAGCAGTAGTCGCCGATGGCGGGATTGATCTCCCAGTGGCGGAAGTCCCGGAAGAGCTTGGCGACATAGAACAAAACGGCGAAGACATAGAAGGCCGCGGACGGCTTCTGCCCCTTCTGCCGCAGCACGGCTGCCGCGCCGAGGCCGAAGCCCGCCAGAAGCCCGAGCAGGCTGATGAGCATCCGGAACACCGAGCCGCGGAAATCCAGCGCGCAGCCCGCGATCAGACCCGCCGCGCCGAGCAGGGAAAACGCCAGATCCTGCCGGCAGGGGCTGTAGACCTCGGCATACGCGGCGTGCTTTTCCAGACTCACCGCGGCCAGCGCGAAGACGAGCACCATCAGAACGCTGAAGGCGACGACCGGGACGCTGCTGCCGCCGGAAAGCTGCGCCGTGCGGAAAAAGTATCCGGCAATGGCGGCCAGGATCGCGGCGTACAGAACGCCGATCAGGCCGAGCTTTCGTTTCATAAGCAGTCCTCCCCGTGATCAATATCATATAGTATAGCACACCCGGGACGCAAAAGACACCCGGGACGCGGGATTTTTTGCGAATTTTTCGCGCTGCAGTCGAATTTGGGCGGCGCGGGGCGAAAAAAGCAGAAAATATCTGCCCGATCGGCAGGAAAATTCGGATTTTCTCCTTGCTTTTTCCGGCAGCGGATGCTATAATACAGGCATCTTGATAGTATTTTACTTGAGAGTGGGGAATGTTTCCCCACTCTTTCTTGCTGGTAAGGGGGTTTTTTCTTGAAGGTTACCGAACAGGTGGCGCAGTTCGCCGAGCCTGTCGTGCAGGCGCACGGCTGTACGCTCTGGGATGTGGAATATGTCCGCGAGGGCGGAGAATGGTTTTTGCGGCTGTACATCGACAAGGACGGCGGCGTGGATATCTCCGACTGCGAGGCCATTTCCCGCGCAGTCGATCCGATCCTGGACGAAAAGGACCCTGTGCCGGACAGCTACAACTTTGAGGTCTGCTCCGCGGGGCTCGAGCGGCAGCTGAAGCGGCCGTCGGATTTTGCGCAGTTTATGGGCTCGTCCGTCTCGGTCAAGCTGTTCAGGCCGGTCAGCGGGGCGAAGGAATTCGTCGGCACGCTCACCGGCTACGAAGACGGCGCGGTGACGATCGAGGCCGCAGGGGCCACACATACATTCCAGAAAAACGAGGTCGCGCAGGTGCGGCTTCACGTCGAGTTTTAAAGGGAGGAATTTAGAAAACTATGAATGCCGAAATTTTTGCAGCGCTTGCGCAGCTTGAAAAAGAACGCGGGATCCCGCAGAGCTACATGATCGAGAAGATCACGCAGGCGCTCGTCGCCGCATACAAGAAGGACAAGGACGGCTATACCGACAACGTCTTTGTCGAGGTCAAGGACGACGATATGCACATGTACGTGCAGAAGGAAGTCGTCGACGACGTCATCACCCCCGCTACCGAGATCACGCTCGACGCGGCCCGCAAGATCAGCAAGACCGCGCAGCTGGGCGATCTGGTCAACGTCGACGTGCAGACGAAGGCCTTCGGCCGCATCGCGGCCCAGACGGCCAAGCAGGTCATCATCCAGGGCATCCGCGAGGCCGAGCGCGGCATGGTCTTCGACACGTTCTCGTCGAAGGAGCATGAGATCCTCACCGGTACGGTCCTGCGCATCGAGCCTGCGACCAACGACATGACCATCCGCATCGGCGGCGGCAACGACAAGACCGACGCCATGCTCTCCGCCTCCGAGCAGGTCCGCACGGAATATTATCACGAGGGCGACCTCATCCGCGTCTACGTCGTGGAGGTCCGCCGGTCGACCAGAGGCCCGCAGGTCATCGTCTCCCGGACGCATCCGGGCCTGGTCAAGCGGCTCTTTGAGCTCGAGGTCCCGGAGATCGCTTCCGGCCTCGTGGAGATCAAGTCCATCGCCCGTGAGGCGGGCTCGCGCACGAAGATCGCGGTCTTCGCCTCGCAGGACGGCATCGATCCGGTCGGCGCCTGCGTCGGCACGCGCGGCGCAAGAGTCGGCGCGGTCGTGAACGAGCTGCACGGCGAAAAGATGGACATCATCGTCTGGTCGGAGGACCCGGCGAAGTTCGTCGCCTCCGCCCTGTCTCCGGCGGACGTCAAGTCCGTCACGGTGCTGCCCGGCAGCACGAAGGCCTGCCGCGTGATCGTCCCGGACGATCAGCTCTCGCTCGCCATCGGCAAGGAAGGCCAGAACGCCCGCCTCGCCGCCCGCCTGACCGGCTACAAGATCGACATCAAGCCCGCCTCGCAGGAGCATGAGCTGGAGCTGGAGGACGCAGCGGCTGCCGCCGAGGCGCAGGAAGCGCCGGCGGAAGACGCCGGGCTGCAGGCATAAGCCTGTACGGAAGGAGGCGTCCGTATGCAGAAAAAAATTCCCATGCGCCAATGCGTCGGCTGCCGGGAAATGAAAGCGAAAAAAGAGCTGGTCCGTGTGGTCCGGAGCCCGGAGGGGGATATTTCCCTCGACTTCCGCGGCAAGGCGCCCGGCCGCGGCGCCTATCTCTGCCCGCAGACCGACTGCCTCAGAAAGGCGATCAAGTCCAAGGCGCTTGACCGCGGACTGAACTGCCAGATCCCGCAGGAGATCTATGATCTGCTGCTTGCAAGAATGGAGGCGGGGGACCATGACTGACGCACAGCAGAAGGCCCTGCGCCTGCTGGGTCTTGCCCGCAGGGCAAGACTGCTGCAGATCGGCGAAGAGCCGGTCGGCATCGCCTGCCGCAGCGGCAAGGCGAAGCTCCTGCTGGTCGCAAAGGACGCCGGCGACCATACCTTCCGCCGGGCCAGATCCTTTGTTTCGGGCAGCAAGTGCCCGTATGTATGTGTGCCGTACACGAAAGACGAGCTCGGCGACGGTCTGGGCTGCAACGCCTGCGCGCTGTGCGCGTTTACCGAGCCTGCGTTTGCAAAATCGTTTCTTGAGGCACTGGGCGACGAGACCCACGCGGACATCCTCGCCCAGCTGACCGTGCAGACGCAGCGGGTCCAGAAGCGCCGGCAGGAGGCGCAGGCACACAGGAAGAACGTAAAAATGGGGAAGAAATAACTGGAGGTGGCTGTATTGAGCATTGAAGTGAAACAGAAGATCAAGGAAGTCGCAGACGATTTTGCGATGCCGGCGAAGAAGCTCATCGAGATCGTCGGGAAATTCTACGAAAAACCGAAAAGCAGCTCCCAGAATTTGACGGAAGACCAGCTGAACGTGATCTTTGACTACATCACGCAGCAGAACCAGATCGATTCGATCGAGCAGGTCTTTGCCGCTGCCGCGGCAAAGAAGGAAGCTCCGGCGCCCGCGCCGGCTCCCGCACCCGCCGCGCCCGCTGCGCCCGCCGCACCGGCCGCGCAGAATAAGCCCGCCGCGCCCGCGCAGAGCAATCAGCCGCGTCCGCAGCAGCAGAATCAGCAGCCGCGCCCGCAGCAGAA
>ERZ824600.2976-NODE-2976-length-16925-cov-11.305809_pt1 | contig 16925 bp, 10 predicted proteins | sample MGYA00519933_ERZ824600 | MGnify/ENA primary metagenome ERZ824600 (study PRJEB31778, sample SAMEA3449178) | human gut metagenome | biome: human gut; feature: human-associated habitat; material: faeces | place: United Kingdom | collected 2010/2012 ... | reverse complement strand
TAGGTTCCAAGATCAGGCTCAATTCCACGGATTGCAAGATTCATCTGCGCCATCTTCCATGTAGTAGGGTTTGAATCCTGACCATAGATAGAAATATTGCTGATATTACCACTATGATTCTCGACAAATTTTGCAGATTGAACAAACATACCACCAGAGCCACAGCACGGGTCATATACTCTACCCTTAAAAGGCTTTAATACCTCTACCAAAGTACGCACTACACAAGATGGTGTAAAAAACTCTCCCCCTCGTTTTCCCTCCTGTTCAGCAAACATAGAAAGACAATACTCATATGTACGACCAAGGATATCTTTTTCGCTGCCATGTTCAATCATCTGAATATTGGTAAATAAATCCACCACATCTCCCAATCTTCTCTTGTCCAGTTCAGGACGAGCAAAGTTTTTAGGAAGAATATCCTTTAATCGGCTATTTTCTTTTTCAATTGCACGCATCGCATCATCAATGACGGTTCCTATTTCCGGGGTGTGCGCCTTCGCGGCAATCTCACTCCAACGTGCGCCCGCCGGTACAAAGAAAATACCTTCCGAAGTATATTCATCAATATCCTCCTCGAATCCATCTCCTTCTTCTACTAGCTCCTTATATTTTTCATCAAATCGGTCTGAAATATATTTCAAGAAAATCAATCCTAGAACCACATTTTTATATTCTGATGCATCCATGTTTCCTCGAAGAACGCAAGCTGCATCCCATATTTGCTTTTCAAAGCCAATCACTGCCGTGTTTTTATCTGCCATCTAAGTTTTCCTCCTCTGCCGTTTCATCCGTAATACGCCTTTACCACGTTTTGCTACGAATGCGGAACTATTTCCTATCGCTTTTTACGTCCGTTTTTACATTTTTATACAATAATACTCATTTAGTATAACACTGAATTATAATTATTTCAATGTATTTTAGTATATTTACTGTTATTGGCGATCATTTAACTTGTGTATCTGTTACATTTAATGTTGTATACTACTTAAAATTGAACCTAGAAAAGTTATAAATCTTTTTAAATCTTTTTAACATTTTTTTCTCATACCTTTTTAAGTACATCTCCAGCTCAAATGCCTCCACTAATTCATCATCTAAACTTTTTGATACATCTTTAATTACTTGTCTAATACTTGCTTCATCATTTAGATCCATATACCTTACTTTTTCAACTAATGCGAATACCGCATCAGGTTGAATATTATTCTCAGAAATAAAATTCATAACTTTATTTAAATTCACTTTAACACCTCAGTATAATATATGACAAATACCTAAATATGTTACAAAAAGGATGGGAATTTCCCATCCTGATTTTGTTATTCTACTACTTTTTTATAAATTTGAGGTAGTAACATACTATTATTAGTATCAGAAGTATAATTTAAAAATCTAGTCGCGTTAACATTATGTAATATTCTTCCATAACTATTATTTGTACTACTAATAGTAGCATTATTGCTTGCTATAGTTATTTTCCAAGTTGTTGTACCGCTTCCTAATGCCATTGCCTTTGCTGCTGTAGCTCCTAATAACTTTCCATCTGAATTAGTTAAAGTCCATACATCAGCTTCGCCACCTAAAATATAGATAGATACTGAATCTACGGTTGAAGTAATTTCAGTTTTATCATCATTAAATGTAACATCAGTAGTATTTATTTCTAAATATTTTTTTGAAGAATTAAATTTACCAGTTATTGCACCTTTACTATTTGAAGCAATTACGATTTCGTCGCCAACTGATAATTCACTTGCATCTGTAACTAATTTCCATTTTGTAGTTTTTGTACCTGAATCTAAAGTACCCTTTGCGTATAGAATTATGTCAGTTGTATAACCAGAAATTTCAGTAATTTTTGTTCCTGTGCATTCTGCGTTATCATACCAACCTTCAAATGTATATCCAGGTAAAACAGGATCTACTAAAGTAATTGTTTCACCTTCAGTATAAGATGTAGGATTACTATTAGTTGCACCTTCTGGTAAGTTTACATAGCTAATATTATGAGTTTTAGAGAGATCAGAACTATCTGCTTTATATCCAACGTATTCTACTTTACTTATTTGCATAGCTGTACCATTTTTACTTGTTTTAGAATTGATATCAAAAGTAAGAATATAATAGCAATTTTTTGTAGTCTTTGAAATTTTAATTTCATTAGTCCCTTTTTTTAAGTCTAAACTTATTTCCTCTAGTGCATTTGATCCATCCGCATTTTCAGATATAATTAGTTTTATACTATTAATATAAGTAGTTTTTATAGAATCAACTGTAATAGTTATTGAAGTAATAATTTCTGCAAACTTTGAAGTAATCTTAGCAACACCAGCGGTGCTTTTTTTACCTGCCTTAATATACGTCCAACTACTATTCCAATTATTATTATTGAAACCAGTAATTGTCCACTCATATGTTCCAATTTTTGCAGTCCATTCATCTGTATATGAACCTATTCCATTATTTGAACTATTGTCATCAGGGAATGTAAGTGATACGATTGTCTCTGGATCTTTTGCACCTTTAACTTTTGTTTCAACGGAAATTATAGTATTTCCTGAAATTGTCGCAGTGTATACATCATTATTTGGAGTGATTTCAACACCATTTACTTTAACACATACAATTTCATATCCTTCTGTCACTGAAACTTTGAAAGTAAAACTTGAACCATTTAAACCTTCCATTGTGCTAAGTTCATTTATTATTGCAAATTCACTTGAAGTTTCGCTAACTGTAATAGTTGAAAGTCCTGCTTCTTTACTTACAAAAGTAGCATATGAATTTCCTTTACTAGATATTTCCATTGTATTTCCTCGATAATTTGTGATGTATCCTTTTACAACTACTGTGTCATTTACATAAATAACATCAACAATTTCAGAAATATTACAACTATATACTAAAATAGTTTCCTTTGAATTTTTATCACAAATATAAACATTTCTGTAATATGTATCAAAAGTACCTGCATCAGTAACTACACCAGTAATATATACTAGTTCAGTATATTCACCACTACTAAGAGTTCCGGCTATTTTTAATGCATCATCAACACTATATGGATCATCTTCAGTACCTTCATGATCAGTAGTAATTTTCCATTTAGCAGTAAGAGAAATGTTTTCAAGTGTGTTAGAATCAATTATTGTTACTAATTGTTCTCCGTTATACCAACCTAAAAAAGTATAGCCTTCTCTTGTTGGATTTTTTAAAGTGATTAAACCACTTTCAATTGTATAAGTTGTTGGATTTTCTGAATTATTTACCCCACCAGCTAGGTCATATGTAATATCATATGAATTAATTTCCCATTTTGCTTCAACAGTGATGTCATTTGCAGGCATAGTTTCAGGAAGCTCTTCACTCCATCCTACAAATGTATGACCTACTTTTGTTGGATTTTCAATTGCTGTAATAGATTCTCCATATTTGAAAGTCTTTTCTGTTAAATTACCATCAACATCAAATGTTAATTTGTATGAATTAACTGTCCATTTAGCAGTAAGAGAAATGTTTTCAAGCGTGTTAGAATCAATTGTTGTTATTAATTGTTCTCCATTAAACCAGCCGGCAAAAGTATAACCTTCTTTTGTAGGATCTTTTAGAGTAATTAAACCACTTTCAATTGTATATGATGTTGGATTTTCTGGATTATTTACACCATCAGCTAGGTCATAACTAATAGTATATAAATCAGCAGTCCATTTTGCAACTAGTGTCATGTTTCCATATGTACCAGTTGTTATTTCAGTTACTTTAGTTTCACCATTATACCAACCATCAAATGTATAGCCTACTTTAGTTATTTCTTGTAAAGTAAAGCTATCAGATTCAATTGTATAATCGATTGAAGATAAAGTTGGTAAACCACCATTAGTATCAAAATCAATTGTATAAGTTATTGGTTCCCATTTTGCGGAAACAACTACATTACCAGTGGTTCCTACTGGAATAGCAAGTACACGGTTTTCACCCATATACCAACCTTTGAAAATGTAACCAGTTCTACTAGGAGCATGTAATCTAACTGGAAGATCTGATACATCATATCCATCAGGGTTTTCTGCATTTATTCCACCGTTTAATTCATAAGAAATTCTATAATCAAGAGCATTCCATTTAGCATATAGAGTGACATCCCCCATTGTGCCAGCTGAAATTTCAGTTATAGATTCGCCAGTGAAATTTTCATTATCGTACCAGCCAACAAATTTATATCCACTCTTATTAGGATTTTCTAATAACAATGGTAATTTTTCAGGTACATATTCATTTGGATTATTTTTTGAATTAGTACCACCATCTAGTACGTAATTTATTGCGAATGTTAAATCTTTTACTTCAATCACTAATTTGTAAGTTTTTGAAACACCTTCATCATAAAGTGAGCTTACAACAGTTTCGATTGTTGTAGTACCTACTGTGATTGCTTTGATGTTTCCTAATTCATCGATAGTAGCTACATTTTCGTTACTTGATGTAAAAGTTAATTTTCGATTTTTTTCTACCAACAATTCATAAGTTAACAATTGAGTAGTTCCTTTAATCATTGTTTTTTCATAATTGAAATCTACAATTAAAGAATCATCGTTTACGACAGTAACTAAAGCTGTAGCATAAACTTTTGAATTGTTTTTTAAAGTTACTTTAATTCGCACCTCTCCGGATTTTAAAGCAACGATTTTGCCATCTACATAAGTTGCAATTGAAGCATCGTATGAATGATATGATACTTCTAAATCACATTCTTGACCATTTTTTGAAACTATTGGTAAAGCTTCAATTTCTTGACCTACTCTCAATTGATATTTATCTTGAGGAAGTTCTACGTGGTATGTGTCAATTTGAATTGCAGAACAAGCAAATAAAGTCAAAAATGAACTAAACACTGCAAGAATTAATAGTATTCTTTTACAAAGTTTTGACATTTTTTTTAAATTCCTTTCCTATTTTTACAAGTTTATTATAACACCGATTATCAGCTTTTGCAATTAATTTTGTATTAAAATTAATTTTTAACTAAAAAAAAGACTGGTTTTTTAACCAATCTTTCCTCTATTCATCCTTTAAAGAACGACTCATAAGCTCTAAAACAGCCTTATTTACGTCTTCTTTTTCATATATAACGCGGTATACCGCATCAATAATCGGAGTTTCTAAATTCATTTTTTTTGAAGCGTTATAGATAGCTTCTGCAGTTCTTGCACCCTCAACTACCATAGCCATTGAAGCAATCGTTTCTTCCAAGTTCTTGCCAGTTGCAAGTTTTACCCCTGCTTGGTAGTTTCTAGAGTGATGTGATGTCGTTGTTACAACTAAATCGCCTACACCAGTTAAGCCATATATTGTTTCTTCTTTTCCACCCATAGCTACAACTATTCTACGCAGTTCAACAAGAGCTCTAGATATTAGGCCAGCTCTAGCATTATCTCCATATCCCAATCCTTCAAGCATTCCTGAAGCAATCGCATATACGTTTTTTATTGAACTACATAATTCAGAACCAATCAGATCATGACCAGTATATACTCTGAAGTATGTTGAATTATTAAATAATTTTTGAATTAGTTTAGCATCATCATGTTTTTCTGATACTGAACAAATTGTTGTTGGAAGTTGTTGTATTACTTCTTCGGCATGTGATGGCCCCGTAAGCGCTACAAACCCTTTAATGTATTTACTATCAATTACTTGTTTTACAACTTCTGAGACTCTCAAGAATGTAACTGGTTCTAAGCCTTTTGAAGTATTGACAAAAAGTTTAGGGGTTGTAATAACGTGTGCAATTTGATCTAAAACGGTTCTTAAGACTTTAGTTGGTACACTAATAACTATAATATCAGAAAAGTCAATAGCTTTTTTAACATCAGTTGTAGCTTTTACTGTCTCTGGTAATTTACCAACAGGTAATTTATTTATATTAGTATGAAAATTATTAATTTCATCAACTGTCTTTTCATCTCTATCATACAATAATACTTCATTATTATTGTCACCTAGTATTCTTGTTAGAGCACTACCCCAACTTCCGGCTCCTATAACAGTTACTTTACTCATTAATTTTCTCGCTTTCTTAAAACTAACTTTATTGGTGTTCCCTCTAGCATAAATGCTGATCTAAAACGGTTTTCTAAATATCGTTGATATGAAAAGTGCATATAATTAGGATCATTAACAAATAAAACAAATGTTGGTGGTTTAATATCAACCTGTGATCCATAATATACTCTTATACGATCTCCGTTAAATATTGGAGCTTGATTCATTATTGAAGCGTCAAGTATTATATCGTTTAATACATTGGTTGCAATACGACGATTGTAGTTTTCATATACTATTTTTATTTGTTCGAATAAAGTTTGAATGCGTTGATTCTTTAACGCTGAAACAAATACAATTGGTGCGTAACTGATAAATAAGAAATTCTTTCTGATTTTTTCTGTAAATTCTTTCATTGATTTCTCGTCTTTATCAACAGCATCCCATTTATTGACAACTATAATAACTGCTTTATTATACTCTGCCGCATAACCAGCTATACGTTTATCTTGTTCTTCTATTTCTTTAGTCCCATCTAAGACAAATAAAACTACTTCCGAACGTTCAATTGCTTTAATTGCACGTAGAACACTATATTTTTCTGCATTTTCGTATATCTTACCTTGTTTTCTAATACCAGCGGTATCAATAACAACGTAATTTTTACCATCTCTAGTAAATTTTGAGTCAATTGCGTCTCTAGTTGTTCCTGCTATATCACTAACAATAACTCTTTCAGTTCCTAGTATTGCATTAGTAAGTGAACTTTTACCAACGTTAGGTTGGCCGATGATACAAAATTCTACCGCATCATCGTATCTTTTTTCTTTTTTTTCTGGTAATAATTCTACTACTTTATCGAGTAAATCACCAACACCAATTCCATGTAATGCACTCACGGCAATAACATCATCTACGCCTAAATTATAAAATTCATAGATATTATCCATGAATTTTACGTCGTCTATTTTGTTTGCCGCAACGATAACAGGTTTTTTACTTTTATGAAGAATTTTAATAACATCTTTATCTCCATTAGTAACACCAACTCTGCCATCAGTTACTAAGATTATTACATCGGCCTCATCAATTGCTAGTTGAGCTTGAGCTTTTATTTCTTCCATAAATGGAACATTTTTAAGTTCAATCCCACCAGTATCAATAATTGAAAATTCTTGATTTAGCCATTCGCATTTAGTGTACAAGCGATCTCGGGTAATACCACTAGCATCATCAGTGATTGCTAGTTTATCGCCAGAAAGTCGGTTAAATAGGCTTGATTTTCCAACATTAGGACGCCCAATAATCGCTACTGTACCTCTTTTCATAGACTATTTTTCTTCCTTATCGTCTAAGTTAAGGTTGCCGATTAGGTCACCTATTGTGCTTGTTGGAGTTTCTTTTGCTTGTTCTGCAAAATATTTATCAAAGCTTTCTCTTTCTTTAGCAACTTCAATTGCTTTTGAACTTACACGTAATTTAGCTACGCTTGGATCGCAATCTTGTACCATTACTTCTACTTCAGTACCAACTGGGTAAACTTCATCAACACGTGTAATACGTTTAGTTGAAGTTACTTCATTTACTGGTAAGAAACCTTGAACATTTTTATAGTTAACTAATGCACCACGATCGTTAACAGATGCAACTGTAACCATAATCTTGTCGCCACGATGCAAACGGACATCTGCCCAAGTATTATCTAGTGTAGCTTTGTGTGATAAACTTACACGTTTTTTAGCATCATCAATATTTAAAACTTTAACTGTTAATGTAGAACCTTCAGTTACTTCAACTTCAATTTTAACATTGCTGAACCATGAATATTCACTTCTTGGCATTAAGCCTGAATAATCATCAGTAAGTTTAATAATTAAACCTGCAGGAATAATCTTTTCAACATGACCTTCAAATACGTCACCAACATGATATTGTTCTTTTAATACATCCCAAGGATGTTTAACAAGTGCTTTCATTGATAAAGAAATTTTATTTCCGTCAATACCAATAATCTTAACTTGTACTTTGTCACCAACTTTTAATCTGTTGCTAACATTACGAACAGGTTTATGATCTATTTCTGATTGATGTAATAAGCCACTTACTTCACCAAGACTAACGATAGCACCGTATGGTAAAACGTTAACAACTTCACCTTCTACAACCATATCTACAGCTAATGCAGCATATGCAGCTTCTTTAGCAAGACGATATTGTTTTTTCATTGCCATTACATTTGAAACAGTAACTTGAAGACGATCTTTATTTACATATAATACCATAACATCAAGCATTTGACCTCTTAAGTTCTTTAATGCTTCTTCTTTTAAATCGATAAATTTGATAGGTAAGAATAATTTAAATCCTTGATAATCTAAATCAGCACCAGCTGCAGTAACTTTTACAACTTTCGCTTTAATAATTTCATCTTTTTCCTTAATTTCTTCAAATAGATTTAATTTCTCTTTTTCATCTTCTAATTTAGTTGACAAAATGCAAAGTGGTTCGCCTGTCTTTTTGTCTTTTGTAACACTTTTAACAGTAGCTTCAAATTCTTCACCTTCATGATAGATATTATAAAGCTTTTGCCCTTCATTATAGTCTTTTAAGTCATTGCTATAAATTACAGCTTTTGTTTCATCGCCTAAGATTAGATAGATTGCATCTTTAGTAACATTGATAATGCAACCCTTTACGATTTGTCCTTCTTTGTAAGTGCTTTTACTCATTTTGTTTTTCCTCTCATTAACTAATTGTATAATCCGACTAACTACTTCATCAATTGATAAATCGGTACTATCAATGACTACCGCATCCTCTGCACAACGTAGAGGACTGTGTTTACGAGTTGAATCTTTCCAATCTCGTATTTCAATTTCTTGAATTGTTTCTTCAAGTGGTAAAACAATTCCTTTTTCTGCTCTTTCAAGCATTCTACGTTTAGCGCGACATAGTACTGTCGCATCTAGATAGATTTTCAGTGGTGCATCTTTTAGCACAACTGTTCCAATGTCACGTCCATCCATAATGCAATTTTTTGAATTGCTTATTTTGCGTTGATAATCGACAAGAAAATCACGAACGCAACCTATTTTGGAAGGAGTTGAAACTTGGTTAGTAACGTCTACTGATCTGATAGCTTCACTAACATCTTCACCATCCATTATGAAACGACCATTACAAATATCAAGTTCAGTATTTTTCAAAAAACCATAGGCATTTTCATCATTCATATCAATACCTAAACGCATTGCTTTTAGTGTAATAGCACGATACATTGCGCCAGTATCTATGTATTCAAAGCCTAATTCTTGGGCAAGTATTTTTGAAATTGTTGATTTACCTGAACCGGCTGGTCCATCAATGGCTATTTTGAACATAATTTCACCTCACTTGCCACATTATACCATAAATTGTATTTTCAAGTTGTATTAATGATAAATATTTTTTACAATTCTAAATCCGCATCATTACGGCATATTACAATCTCAGAAGGTTTACCTAAATCGTTGGTTACAAACTTTTTACCATTATCGGCAATAGCTGTACGTAAGACTGTATAGTCAATTTCAACAAAGCCTTTTTCACAGAAAACATAAGATGCTAAATCCGAATTGGCATTCTTAGCATGAATTACTTCTAAATCAATTGCCTCATGCATATTTGAACGAACTGCTTTCAAATACATCTTACCAACATTATTCTTCTTACCTTTATTGATTTCTTCAGGACGCATACGTTTAATGTTTCCACGGTTAGTTAAGATCAAGACAATGTCTTTTTCACTAACATATTTAGCACCGACAACGTAATCGTTTGGACGATTCTTAAGCTCAATTGATTTAACACCAAATGAAGCAGGCTCAATAACACTAACTTCTGATGCATCGTATCTATTCATGAAGCCATCTTTAGTTGCAATAACAACTTCATAATTGCTACCCTTAACAACGTCAGCACTTACTACCGCATCATCATCTTTTAATTTAGTAGCCTTTAGAGCTTTAGAATATCTTGTAACGTAAAGACTAGATAATTGAATACGTTTAATTAAACCAGACTTAGTGGCAAGAAGTACATATTTTTCTTCTTTAAAATCAGTAACTGGGAATGAGAAAATAACTTTTTCATTAGGTTCCATACCAATTAAAGTACTAATGTGAATACCTTGATCTTTATGTTTAGATTCAGGAATCTTGTGAATTGGTAAGAAAATGTAATTACCACGGTCAGTAAACTGAATCAAAGTATCAGTTGTTGCTACGGCATATAAATCAGTAATAACGTCACCATCTTTTAATTTAGTAGGTTCATTGGTTCCAAAGAAAGCTTTTTTGCTGAGACGTTTTAGATATCCGTCATGGGTAATCATTAAAATTACATCTTCTTTTGCAATGAACTCTTCTGTTTTTACTTCAACTTCGGTAATTTCATGTTGAATTAAAGTTTTACGAGGGCAATCAATAATTTCTTTTACTCTACTTAATTCAGCAATTACGGTTTTTAATAAAGCAGTTTCGCTAGATAAGATATGACGTAAACGCTTAATATCATTTTCTAATTCTTTTTCTTCTGTTTTTAATGCAAATATATCGGTATTGGTTAATCTATATAATTGCAATGTAACAATGGCTTCTGCTTGTAATTCAGTAAAACCATACTTTGAAATGATGTTTTCTTTGGCATCAGTTTTATTTTTCGAATTACGGATAGTTGTAATTACTGCATCTAATATTGATACCATTGATATTAACCCTTTAACTACTTCTTGACGCTTCAAGTCTTTTTCAAGTTCGAAATTACTTCTGTTTGTAACAACTTCTTTTTGGTGAACAATATAAGCATCTAGTATTTCCGCAAGTCCCATTTGCATTGGTCGACCTTGCGATATGGCAACTACGTTAAAGTTATAACTTGTTTGTAAATCGGTTTGTTTTAATAAGAAGTTTAATATTGTTTCAGGATTTACATCTTTTCTTAAATGAATGTCGATTTGTAAACCTTCACTACTTGTGTTATCAAGAATTTCACGAACACCATCAACATTTTTGGTTTGTAATGCATCACCCATTTTCTTTACAAGTAATGCTTTATTAACATCATATGGAATTTCAGTAATTACAATTCTAGGATCATTTGCTTTAGTAGTATCAATAGTATATTTTGAACTAATTATTACTTTTCCGCGTCCAGTTTCATAGGCATCACGTAAACCGTCAATACCTTGGACAATACCACCACTAGGGAAATCGGGACCTTGGACGAATTGCATTAATTCTTCAGTTGTACAATTTGGATGATTTATACGATAAATCGTTGCGTCAATTACTTCCCCAGGATTATGAGGTGGAATTTCAGTTGCGTAACCAGCAGAAATACCACTTGCACCATTGATTAAGATATTAGGAAATTTTGAAGGTAAAACGATCGGTTCTAACTCTTCATCATCAAAGTTTGGTACAAATCCAACTGTATGTTTATTTAAATCCTCAATCATTAGTTCAGAATACTTGCTCATACGCGCTTCAGTATAACGCATTGCGGCAGCAGGGTCACCATCAATACTACCATTATTACCTTGCATATCTACAAGTGGTAGCATTACTTTAAATTGTTGACTCATTCTGACCATTGCATCATATACAGCAGTATCACCATGGGGATGATATTTACCAATAACATCACCAACAATACGAGCTGATTTTTTAGTAGGCTTGTTAGAAGCAAGACCAAGTTTAAACATTGAATATAGAATACGACGTTGAACAGGTTTTAAACCATCTCTTACATCGGGAAGAGCACGATCTTGAATGATATATTTAGAATATCTTCCAAATCTATCACCCATGATGTTTTCAAAATTTTCAATTACATAATGTTCAACAAATTTGTCAATTTTTTTAGAAGCATTTTTTGGATTATTCATCTTCATCATCTCCTTCTAATATAAAATTGTCATCTGAATCAAATACAACATTATTTTCAATCCATTCTCTTCTTGGTTCAGGATCATCACCCATTAAAATATTAATTTTATTTTCAACATCGCCTTCTTCGCCAATGTTGATTTGAATAAGACTTCTTCTAGCAGGATCCATAGTAGTTTCCCAAAGTTGTCTTTCATTCATTTCACCCAGTCCTTTATAACGTTGAATTTGGGCATTCTTTTTTTGAATTTTTTCACGAAGTTCTTCATCAGACCAAGCATATTCTACTACATTTTTGTATGTAATCTTATACAGTGGCGGTGTGGCAATATAAACCATACCATTTTCAACAAGACCTTTCATATAACGATAGAAAAAAGTCATAAGTAGTATTTGAATATGGGCACCATCGGTATCGGCATCGGTCATAATAATAACTTTATTATAGTTAGATTTAGTATAATCAAAGTCTGCTCCAAAACCAGCTCCAACCGCATTAATTATTGACATTATTTCTTCATTTTTTAATACTTCTTCAATTTTAGTTTTTGCGGTATTAAGAACCTTACCACGAAGTGGCAAAACGGCTTGGAAAGAACGGTCTCTACCCTGTTTAGCGGTACCACCAGCTGAATCACCTTCGACTAGGAATAATTCATTCTTACTTGGATTTTTGTATTGAGCAGGAGTAAGTTTACCTAACAAATTAGCAGGTTTTGAAGTTTTTTGTTTTACCATTCTAACTTCATCACGAGCTTTTTTAGCTGCTTCTCTTGCTTTTGATGCTCTAATAGCTTTATTTATTAGGTTAGCAGAAATTTGTCCGTTTTCCGCAAGATATGCCTTCATTTGATCATATACTACTTGTTCAACCGCCGGTTTAGCTTCAGGAGTTCCTAATTTATTTTTAGTTTGCCCTTCAAATTGTAGTAAATCCTCAGGAACACGGATAGAAATTATAGCGGTAAGACCTTCTCTAATATCAGCACCATCTAAATTTATATCTTTATCTTTCAACGCACCAATTAATCTAGCATGATCGTTAAAGGCTCTAGTAATTGCAGATTTAAAACCTACTTCATGAGTTCCACCATCACGTGTACGAATGTTATTAACAAATGAAAGAATATTTTCATTGTAAGTTTTTTCACAATATACTAAGGCAGCTTCAACATTAATCTTGTACATATTACCACTCAAGAACACTGGTTCATAAAGTGCTTCTTTTCCAACCGTAAGTGATTTGATAAATTCAACAATACCATTTTGGAAATGAAAACTTTCTGACTTACCAGTTCTTAAGTCATTTAAATCAATTCTTAAACCTTTTATTAAATATGCCGATTCTTTAAGTCTTTGTGAAATAGTCTTATATTCAAAGATTGTTGATGAAAAAATCTTAGGATCTGGTTTAAAATGAATAGTTGAACCAGTTCTTTTGGTATCACCTAAATTACGTGGTTTTTCTATAATTTTACCACCATTACGGTAAGTTTGGTTATAGATTTTACCATCACGATAAATTGTTACAGTAAGCCACTCACTAAGAGCATTAACAACACTTGAACCAACGCCGTGTAGACCACCTGATACTTTATATCCCCCTTCTGCGTCAAATTTACCTCCGGCATGAAGAGTGTTGAAAATTACTTCTGGGGTAGGACGTTTTTCTACTTTGTGAATACCGGTAGGAATACCACGTCCATTATCGATAACTTCTATACTATTATCTTTATGGATATTAACGATTATTTGTGAGCCATAGCCAGATAATGCTTCATCTATCGCATTATCAACAATTTCCCAAACTAAATGATGTAATCCTCTTGCATCGGTTGATCCAATGTACATACCAGGTCTTTTTCTAACTGCCTCTAGCCCTTGTAAAACCTGAATGGAATCTTCATTATAAACATTTGTTTGTTTAGCCATTTGCATCACTCCTTTTTTCAAACATTATTTTCATTATAACACAACCAAAAATATTTTGCAAGAAAAATAGTTAAAAAATCTAACTAAATCATAGATAAATTAACAATTTGACCAAATTTTACATTATTCGATAAATAAAAAAAAGAATTATTATTTGAAAAAAAAAGCAAAAAATAGTATAATTAGACGCATCAACTAGGAGGCATATCATGAAAGTATTTTTACCTATATGTTTAATGTTTTTTTCATATTTACTAGGTTCAATTCCCTTTGGTATTTTAATAGGTAAATTAAAAGGCGTTGACATTAGAAATTATGGTAGTCACAATATTGGGGCAACTAATGCTCTAAGAGTATTAGGACCAGCTCTTGGGATTTTAGTTTTCATTTTAGACTTTTCTAAAGGTGCTATTCCTATTATAATTACTAAATATATAATAAATTGGCCTGCTGATTATCCAACTTATTTGATTCATCCCCTAATTTATGGTATACTTGCCATAATTGGTCACCTTTTTCCGGTATTTTTAAAGTTTAAGGGCGGAAAAGGAATATCATGCTTTGCGGGGGTAATGGTTCTATATTGTTGGCAAATATCAGTTATCGCTTTTTTAACTTTTATTATTGTCTTTTTAATAACAAAAATTGTATCAATATCTTCAATGCTTGCTTCGCTTATGCTAATTGTAAGTTATTTTATTTTAGGTATTAAAGATATTCCTCTTCTTGTTATGATATCACTGATGTTTGTTTTAATTGTTTATAAGCACCGCTCAAATATTATGAGATTAATAAAAGGTGAAGAAAATAAAATCGACTTCTCTAAGAAGGAAAAATAAGTATAAAAAATGTAGGCAAACTAGTGCCTACGTTTTTATTTATACTGATTCATTGAATTCATTACACGTGTAATATCTTTCTCAGAAGGTTTTCTTCCCATTTGCATGAACATTGCGCGAATCATATCACGATTAATTGGTGGATTTTTTTCAAGTTGCTTAGTAAATACTGAACGAATTACAAAGAAACCAATAACAAAACCAACGATTAAACAACTAACGCCAACAATTAATAACCAAAACCATTTTACCATAGTTTAAGTCTCCTTTCAATTTTGACACTGCGTTTTCCGCAGGTTCTTTTTAATATTTCTACGCTCCCGCATTTTCTCCAGAAGATAGTTCATCACCATCACCAGAATCAGAATCGCGCCCCAGACAGCCAGCTTTTGATAGCTGCTGAAGCGCAGCATATTGAAACCGCTGGAGAGCATTTGCAATGTTACGATCGCAATCAGGATGCCAGCCACATTTCCGAAACCGCCGAAGGGGCTGATGCCGCCCAAAATAGCCACCAGCAAACATTGCAGGATATAGGAAGAGCCATAGTCCGCTTTGGCGGTCATCACGCGGGAGGAGATGATGATACCGGCCGCCGCAGCCAGCATACCGCTGCAGACGAAAGCTTTTATCGTGACCTTGACATGATCAATCCCGCTGAATTCGGCAGCCTTTTCGTTGGTGCCCAGCAGGTAGACCTCTAAGCCGAAGCGCCGACGGCGCATAGTGACAGCGGCCACAATAATGGCTAGGACGAAGATAATCATGATAAGCGGGATGCTGCCCAGAGAGGCGGATCCCAAAAAGCCGTAGGCAGAGGGCAACCCGGTTACGGCAGAGCCATCTGTCAGAATCAGGCCGATGCCTTTATAGACCTCCATAGTGCCCAGTGTGGCCAGCATCGCGGGCACCCCGGTACGGCTGATGACGATACCGTTGAGCAGACCACAGACACAACCTACTGCCAGAGCCGCCGCATAACTGAGAAGCACAACACCAACGCTGTCCATTCCATTCTTGCTGAGCTGCACAGCCAGCATGGCAGCGATGATACCACTAAGATTGGCGGTGCTGACAACAGACAAATCGATGCCGCCAAGAAACAGAGCAAAGGTGACGGCCAGTGTCAGAATACCCAGCTCAGGCATTTGCAGCATCATGGCGCTGATGCTTTTGGCAGAGAGAAACCTGGAAGGCCCTGTAAGAACCAGCATGATCACCAATACTACAAGACCGGTAGCCAGCAGCCGAAGAAGGCTGCCATTACGCTGAATCTGCTTGCGGAAAAGCGCCGTGATCTCCTGAGAGATTTTCATGAGATCCCTCCTTTCTGCACCTCGGGCTCCGGATCCATAACGGGAGCCAGACGCCGTTTATCGCGGAGTACCTGATAAGCCGAAACGGCGGTACCGATGACGATCATCATACCGACCACAAAGGTCTGCCAGACAGACGGGACGCCAATCAAAATCAAACTGCTCTTGATCATGGTAATCAGAAACAGCCCCAGGAATGTTCCGAACACCGTGCCGCGGCCACCGCTGATGGTAGTGCCGCCCAGAACGACGGCAGCGATAATAAGCATCTCTCCGCCCATCAAGTCGGTGGGATAGCAGGCCCGAACCTGAATGGTATGGCAGAGACCGGCCAGTCCCGCTGCTGCGCCGATATAGCCGTAAACAAAAATGGTAACCTTTTTTACCGGAAAGCCTACCTTTTCAGCGGAGACCCGATCACCGCCAATGGCGTAGATCATTCTTCCCAGCATGGTACGGCGCAGAATAAAGGCAGTAATTGCCATGACCAGAAGCATGAATAAGAGAATAACCGGCACAGCGGAGGTTCCGCTTTCAGAACTGACCTTAAACAACGCCAGCTTGCTGAATGCCTCCATGGGAGTCGCCAACCGGTTGACTTGTGCACCTCCTGCAATGGAAATCAGCAGGCCGTAAAAGAGGTTGGAGGTGCCCAACGTAACAATGAACGCGGGAAGCTTGAAAGTGGTGATAAGCAGGCCATTAAACAGACCTAATAAAAGGCCAATCCCTACAGACATGAGAAAGAGCAACACCAACGGGCCCTGATAATCCGCACCCACTGCCACTCGCGTTGTAATATACATGGAGGAGACGGCAATGGCGGGGAAGGATACATCAATACCGCCGATGATAATGCCCAG
>ERZ824600.2968-NODE-2968-length-16943-cov-5.107887_pt1 | contig 16943 bp, 15 predicted proteins | sample MGYA00519933_ERZ824600 | MGnify/ENA primary metagenome ERZ824600 (study PRJEB31778, sample SAMEA3449178) | human gut metagenome | biome: human gut; feature: human-associated habitat; material: faeces | place: United Kingdom | collected 2010/2012 ... | reverse complement strand
CCGCAGCCGCCGGAGCGGTGCTTAAGCCGTAAGGCGGGAATTATGCGGTGTTGCCATAGGAAGGCTTGCGCACAATTTACGTTTTATCTATGGACGTGTGTCCCTGCTGTACGGTATACTATAGGCAAACCGCCTGCCAGCCTGTGACCACGGAGGTAGACTTTGAAAAAGAACATCCTAGCCAAGCTCTCGCCCTTCCATTTTTTGATGCTGCTGATTGCGGGCATCATCAATGCTATCGGTGTAACGCTGTTTATTGCGCCGGTACAGCTGTACGACAGCGGCATCTCCGGCACATCCATCCTGCTCTCCCAGCTGACGCCGGACTATCTTTCGCTGTCCTTCTTCCTGATCCTGCTCAACATCCCGCTGCTGCTGTTCGGCTTCAAGCGGCAGGGGGCGGTGTTCTCGATTTACGCCATCTTTACGGTCTGCGTCTACTCGGTGGCGGCCTGGCTCATCACCGATGTGCTGCCCATCGACGTCAGCATTGCCTCGCCGCTGGCGGGCACGGATTTGTTTTTGTGTGCGCTGTTCGGCGGCATCATCTCGGGCGTTGGCAGTGGCCTGGCCATCCGCTACGGCGGCGCGATGGACGGCATTGAGGTCGTCGCCGTCATCTTTGCAAAGCCGCTCGGGCTGTCCGTCGGTACATTTGTGCTGATTTACAACGTGCTGCTGTACATAATCTGCGGCATCGTCATGGGCAGCTGGATACTGCCGCTCTACTCCATCGTCACCTACGCGGCGGGTTCCAAGACCGTAGACTTCATCGTGGACGGCCTCGACAGCGCCAAGGCAGCCATGATCATCACGACCCACCCGGACGAGATCGCCCGCGCCGTGTCGGAGGAATTCGGCACGGGCCTGACCATCATAGACGCCCACGGCTTCTACTCGGACACGCCCAAGACGGTGCTGTACGTTGTGGTCAACCGCTTCCAGACCGTCAAGCTCAAGACGCTGGTCAAGGGGGTCGACGCAAACGCCTATATGGCCATCAGCCCGGTGGCCGACCTGCTGCACGGCAGCAAGGAAGAAGAAACCGCCTGACCCAAGCCCCCTGCATCCCCGCGATGCAGGGGGCTTTTTGTGACATAATCCGCGGACTGCCTGCACATTCTAATCCCAAAGCGAGGGATGAATATGCACCGACACAAATTTTTACGGCATGCGGCGGCTGTCCTGGCGGCAGCGGCCCTGCTGGCGGCCGTGGTAATGGCGGGCCTGGCGGCGGCTCTGCCGGATACACTCTACACCGACGGCCCGGCGGCGGAGCTGGAAATTGCCTCGATGCCCTACCTGACCGTAAAAAAGCGGCAGGGGAGCGTGGCCGCGGACAGCACGACGCCTGACACAAGTGCCAACGTCACGCTGACGCTGTTCGGCACGCTGCCGGTCAAGACCGTGCGTGCCGTCAGCACCGAGCGGCGCACCGTGCAGGTCTGCGGGACACCGTTCGGTGTCAAGCTGTTCTCCGACGGGGCGCTTGTCGTGGCGTTCTCGGATCGCTACACGGCGCTGGGCAGCGAGAACCCCGCCAAGGCAGCCGGGCTGCGGCTGGGCGATTTGATCGTCTCCGCCAACGGCAGGCCGGTACGCAGCAACGAGGACCTGACCGCGGCCATTCAGGCGGCGGGCGGCGCACCCCTGACCGTGGTGTACCGGCGCAGCGGTGCCCGGCACACGGCGACGCTGACCCCGACGGCGGACGAAAGCGGTCACTACAAGGCGGGCGTCTGGGTGCGGGACTCGGGCGCGGGCATCGGCACCATGAGCTTTGTGGACCCGCAGCGCGGCACATTCGCGGGGCTGGGGCATTCCATCAGCGATGCCGACACAGGTGCGGATCTGACGCTGCTCTCCGGGGAAATCGTCCCGGTGACGATCACCGGCTGCATCCGCGGCGCAGCGGGCAGCCCGGGCGAGCTGCGCGGGGAGTTCGCTGCCGCGCCCGCCGGAACCGTGTTGGCCAACGATGCCGCCGGGGTCTACGGCAGCTACACCGGCAGCTGCACCGCCCCGGCACTGCCCGTGGCAAATTTGCAGGAGGTCACGCCCGGCGAGGCCGAGCTGTGGACCACTGTGCTGGGCACGACGGCGCAGCCCTATACGATTCAGGTCGAGCGTGTGACGATGACCGGCAGCGACCCGAACCGAAACCTGCTGATCCGCGTGACGGACAAGCGCCTGCTTGACGCCACCGGCGGCGTAGTGCAGGGTATGAGCGGTTCGCCCATCGTGCAGAATGGCCGTCTGGCGGCAGTGCTTACCCATGTGCTGGTGAACGATCCGAGCAGAGGCTACGCAATCTTTGCGACAACCATGCTGGAAAAAGCGGATGCTGTCGCCAGCAGCAAATGAGCGCCGAAAGTAGGACGCATCGGACGAAAAAGCGGGACTGCTGACCGACAGCAAAAACCACGAAAAGAATAAAATGATGTTGATACGTGTACTATTTTGCCGATGACTGACGAATTATAGAAAAAATTGTCGAACGAAAATTTCGGGAAATAACGATAAACTGCGGGAAATCTATTGATAAATGTGGGAAAATATGGTAGAATTCCCAATGTAAACAGAAACCGAGCGAAGTTTACGCGCGGGGTACGCGCAGCTCAAAATGTATGGAGGATATGTGACGATGGAAAAGATCAAATTTGTAATGACCGACACGGACACGCAGGTGTCCGCTGTGTGCCGCCGTGCGCTGGAAGCCAAAGGCATTGCCGTGACCGTCTGTGAGAAGAACGGCACCAAGGCCCTGGAAACCCTTCTGGCCGTTCATCCGCAGGCCGTTCTGCTGGATGCGTTCATGCCGGACCTGGACGCGATCACGGTCAAGCAGCGCTACGAGGCCCAGAACACCAGCAGCACCCACACGACGTTCTTCGTCACGGGGGCATTCCAGAGCGAGGAGATGGAGCAGGAACTTCTTGACAGTGGGTTCTCGTTCTTCTTCGTCAAGCCGTTTGACGAGTCGGTCCTCGTCAGCCGTGTGCTGAAGGCGGCGGGCAACACAATGCGCCCGCAGGTCGTCTCGCAGGACAGCGATGAGCTGACCGTGACGGAAATTCTGCACCAGATCGGCGTACCCGCGCACATCAAGGGTTACCAGTTCCTGCGCGACGCCATTCTGCTGACGATCTCCGACCACGGGTACATCAACGCCGTGACCAAGCGGCTTTATCCCGAAATCGCCAAGCGCAACATGACCACGGCCAGCCGCGTCGAGCGCGCGATCCGCCACGCCATCGAGGTCGCCTGGGACCGCGGCGATGTGGACACGCTGAACAGCTACTTTGGCTACACGATCCACAACCTGCGCGGCAAGCCGACGAACAGTGAATTTATTGCCATGATAAGCGATAAAATTCGTCTGGACAAAAAGCGGCATGCGTAAACTGCCCACCGCCCGGTTGCCACACTCCCAACTTCGTGTTATAATACATTTATTATAAGGCAATACCAAAACAAAAGCACCGCAGGATGCACACTGCGTCCGCCGGTGCCGCCAAAATAACACGGAGAAGGAATCGGCTATGGACAAAATGCTTAAAATTGCGGTTGCGGGAACGGGCTATGTGGGGCTTTCCATTGCAACGCTGCTGGCGCAGCACCACGAGGTCTGCGCGATTGACGTGATCCCGGCCAAGGTCGATCTCATCAACCGGCGCAAATCTCCGATCCGGGACGAATACATTGAAAAATACCTGGCCGAAAAGGAACTGAAACTGACCGCCACGCTTGACCCGGCACAGGCGTACAGCGGCGCGGACTTTGTCGTCATCGCCGCGCCCACAAACTACGACAGCCGCACCCAGCACTTTGACACCTCGGCTGTCGAGGCGGTCATTCAGCTTGTCATGCAGTACAACCCCAACGCCATCATGGTCATCAAGTCGACGATTCCTGTGGGCTACACGGTGTCGGTGCGCGAAAAATTCGGCAGCAGCAACATCATCTTCAGCCCCGAGTTTCTGCGCGAGTCTAAGGCACTCTACGACAACCTTTACCCGAGCCGCATCATTGTCGGCACTGACCTGAACGACCCGCGCCTGGTGGAGGCTGCGCACACCTTCGCGGCGCTGCTGCAGGAGGGAGCTATCAAGGAGAACATCGACACGCTGTTCATGGGCTTCACCGAGGCCGAGGCTGTCAAGCTGTTTGCCAACACCTATCTGGCGCTGCGCGTGGCGTACTTCAATGAGCTGGACACCTACGCCGAGAGCAAGGGCCTGAATACCCAGCAGATCATCGACGGTGTCTGCCTTGACCCGCGTATCGGCAGCCACTACAATAATCCCAGCTTCGGCTACGGCGGCTACTGCCTGCCCAAGGACACCAAGCAGCTGCTGGCCAACTATGCCGATGTGCCCGAAAAGCTGATCGAGGCAATTGTTGACAGCAACCGCACCCGCAAGGACTTTATCGCGGATCGTGTGCTGAAGCTGGCCGGGTACTACGGCTACGCCGACGAGAATGAGTATGACGCCGGCAGGGAAAAGCCCGTGACCATCGGCGTCTACCGCCTGACGATGAAGAGCAACAGCGATAACTTCCGCCAGAGCTCGATTCAGGGTGTCATGAAGCGCATCAAGGCCAAGGGGGCGACGGTCATCATCTATGAGCCGACGCTGAAGGATGGCGAGACCTTCTTTGGCAGCGTTGTCGTCAACGATTTGGACAGGTTCAAGGCACAGTCGCAGGCCATTCTGGCAAACCGCTATGACAAATGCCTGGACGACGTAAAGGAAAAGGTCTACACGCGCGACATCTTCCGCCGCGATTGACCGCGTTTGCCATGTTGTTTATGCAGCTGCGCCGCGCCCCGATGACCCGGGGCACGGCAGCAGCTGCTTTATTTTTTTGAAATTCAGGCAAAATCCGGCAGAAAATTGTAAAAACGCGCTTGACAGATGTCCCTCCTTCGTGTATAATCATACCTGTTGTTTGCCTCTGTAGCTCAGTCGGTAGAGCAGGGGACTGAAAATCCCCGTGTCATTGGTTCGATTCCGATCGGAGGCACCAGTCAGGAGACCCAACAGGGTTTCCAATATGCGGCCGTAGCTCATCTGGTAGAGCGCCACCTTGCCAAGGTGGAGGTAGCGAGTTCGAGCCTCGTCGGCCGCTCCACTTTTGACCACCCTTCGGGGTGGCTTTTTTTGTGCCGAAATCTCACCAAAATAGTGCATACCTCGACTTTTGCCCATTGACAGCGGCACTTTTATAACAGTATACTTAAACTGTTCTTTTGCGAAAGCGGAAGAACGATTTGCGGTATAGTATTAAAAGGAGTGCGGAATCATGAAAAACTCGAACAGTAAAACCTTCGTTGCCGTCGGCATCGGCGCAGCCCTGTTCTTTGTTCTGGGGCGCTTTGTCGCTATCCCCAGCCCGGTGCCCAACACCAACATCAGCCTGCAGTACGCGGTGCTCGGTCTGCTGGCCGCCATGTACGGCCCTGTGGCCGGCGCCCTGATCGGCTTCATCGGCCATGCCCTCATCGACCTGTCCTGGGGCGGCATCCCGTGGTGGAGCTGGGTCATCGCCTCCGCCTTCACCGGCGTGGTCGTCGGCCTGTTTGCCAAGAAGCTGAATGTGCAGGAGGGCGACTTCAACAAGCGTAAGGTTGCCACCTTCGCCATCGCCAATGTCGCGGCCCATGCCATTGCCTGGATCGTCGTTGCGCCTGTGCTGGACATTCTGATCTACGCCGAGCCCGCCAAAAAGGTCTTTGCACAGGGCGCATTTGCCGCTGTGTCCAACATCATCACGGCTGTCGTCGTCGGCGGCCTGCTGATTCTGGCCTACACCAAGACCATCGCCAAGAAGGGCTCTCTGGACAAAGAGTGATCCGCTGTTAAACCCGTATGCCTTCCCACAAACGCGGGAAGGCATTTTGCTGTTCCACCACAATTTCCCCTGCGAGGTGCCGTATGGCTGAAACGAGAACCCCGATCATATCCTTTAAAAATTTTTCTTTCCAGTATCGTGCCCAGAAGCAGCCCACGCTGCATGACATCAATCTGGATATCTACCCCGGGGAGCGCGTGCTGATCGCCGGGCCGTCCGGCAGCGGCAAGTCCACGCTGGCGGCCTGCATCAACGGCCTGAACCCGTTCTCCTACCCCGGCAAGTGCACGGGCACGCTGACTGTGGACGGTGTGGACGCGCCCCACAGCAGTATTTTTGAGCTGGCGGGCCACGTCGGCACGGTGCTGCAGGACCCGGACGGCCAGTTCATCGGCCTGACGGTGGGGGAGGACATCGCCTTTGCGCTGGAAAACAGCTGCACCCCGCAGGACGAAATGCACGAGATCACCCGCCGCGCCGCCGAGCTGGTCGGCATCGAAAACCACCTCGACTACGCTCCGCACGAGCTTTCCGGGGGCCAAAAGCAGGGCGTCAGCCTCGCGGGCGTCATGGTCGACGAGGTGAAGATTTTACTGTTCGATGAGCCGCTGGCAAACCTTGACCCGGCCACGGGCAAGCAGGCCATTGAGCTGATCGACTCGATCCAGCAAAAGACCGACACGACGGTCCTCATCATTGAGCACCGCCTTGAGGACGTGCTCTGGCGCAGCGTGGACCGCATTGTGCTGGTCAACGAGGGCCGCATCCTGGCCGACCTGCGCCCCGACGAGCTGCTGTCCGGCGCACTGCTGGCAGAAAACGGCATCCGTGAGCCGCTTTACGTCACGGCCATGCGATATGCGGGCATTGACATCACGCCCGCCAAACACCCCGCCCACGTTGACTCCGTCGTGCTGGATGACGCCGATACCGAGAAGCTGCGCGCCTGGTTCCGCGCCGAGCCGCTGCCCGCGGCCAAGCCTGCCCCGACCCCGCTGCTGGAGGTCAAGGGTCTGTCCTTCGGCTACAGCAAGGACCAGCACACCCTGTCCGACGTGAGCTTCACGATTGGAAAAGGGGAGATGGTCAGCATCGTGGGCCGCAACGGCGCGGGCAAGTCAACGCTCTCCAAGCTGATCTGCGGCTTTGAGACGCCCGACAGCGGTGAAATTTTCTTTGACGGAAAAGACCTGAAAGACGAAAACATCCGCCGCCGCGCCAGGCATATCGGCTATGTCATGCAGAACCCGAACCAGATGATCTCCAAGACGATGATCTTTGACGAGGTCGCGCTGGGCCTGCAGGGCAGCGGCCTGACCGATGCTGAGATTCGCGCCAGGGTCGAGGACACGCTGAAGGTCTGCGGCTTGTATCCGTTCCGCAACTGGCCCATCTCGGCGCTGAGCTTCGGCCAGAAAAAGCGCGTTACCATCGCCAGCGTGCTGGTACAGGACCCTGAGTTGATTTTACTGGACGAACCTACCGCCGGCCAGGATTTCCGCCATTACACCGACATTATGGAGTTCCTGCGCGGGCTGAACGCCAAAGGTGTGACCGTGGTCATGATCACCCACGACATGCACCTGATGCTGGAATACACGCCGCGGGCGCTGGCCTTTTGCGACGGGCGGCTCATTGCGGACCGCAGCGCGGCGGCCATCCTCTGTGACCCGGCGCTGATCGAGCAGGCGGCCTTGAAGGAGACGAGCCTTTACACGCTGGCCAACCGCTGCGGCATCACGCCCGCCGAGAAATTTGTGGAGCGCTTTATCGCGGCAGACAGGGAGGTGCGCGCCGATGGCTGCTAATACCGTTTTGAACTATATGCCGCGCAAAAGCGTGGTACACGACCTGACCGGCACGACAAAGCTGGCGTTCTTTCTGCTGTTTACCTTCGCCAGCATGATCACCTACAACACCTGGGTGCTGCTGGGGCTGATGGCCGTCAGCCTTGCGGTGTTCAGGCTCAGCCACATCAAGCTGCGCGAGGTTCGTTTCATGCTGGTCTTTATGCTGGTGTTCCTCGTGCTGAACGACCTGTTCATCTTCCTGTTCGACCCGAACCAGGGCACGGCGCTCTACGGCACCCGCACGGTGCTTTGCCACCTGTTCTGGCGGTACGACCTGACCGCCGAGCAGCTGTTCTATATGTTCAACATCTCGCTGAAATATTTTGTCGCGCTGCCGGTGGCCATTCTGTTCATCTCGGCTACGAACCCCAGTGAGTTCGCCGCCAGCCTGAACAGCATCGGCATCTCATACAAGGTCGGCTATTCCGTCGCCATTGCGCTGCGGTACATTCCGGATATTCAGCGCGATTACCACAGCATCAGCCAGGCACAGCAGGCCCGCGGCGTAGAGCTGGGCCGCAGCGAGCCGTTCTTCAAGCGCCTGAAGAACTCGGTCAGCATCCTGCTGCCGCTGATTCTGACGAGCTTGAACCGCATCGACACGATCTCCAACGCCATGGAGCTGCGCGGCTTCGGCAAGCATGACAAGCGCACCTGGTACACCCGCCGCCCCTTTGCCCGCCGCGATTTTATCGCGCTGGCAGTCGGCGTCGTACTGCTGCTCATCAGCCTGACCGTGACGATCAGGTTTGGACGGTTTTACAATCCGTTTGTGTAAAAAACGAAAATTGCGCCCCTGCGGCATAACTCCGCAGGGGCGCATTCTATATAAGCCCGTGCCCGTTTGCGGTGGCGGAAGCTTTCCCGGGCGGATATGGAATCCGCCCCTACACATAGGGACGGTGCCTGCATCGACTCGGAAAGTTCGTGCTGCCGTGGTCGAACAATGCCCGCCCCTACAATCCCATCAAAAAACAGCCGCCCGCTCAGGCATCGTACCTGGGCGGGCGGCTGTTATTCTGATTTTATTGCATCAGCCCACACACCAGCTGTGCATAGGCAACGGGGTCCTCAATGGGCAGACCGGCGATCAGCAGGGCTTGGTCATAGAGCAGCTCGGCGTACTTGGCGACCTTGTCGGTGTCGCCCGCGGCGTGGGCAGCCTTCAGGGCGGCAAAGACCGTGTGGTTCGGGTTCAGCTCCAGCACCTTCGTGCTCTCGACGCCCTCTGCGTTGGGCATGCGGCGCAGTACCTTCTCCATCTCCATCGAGATACCGCCCTCGGCAGACAGGGTGACGGGGTGTTCCTGCAGGGTCGGATTGACCTTGACCTCCTTGACCTTGCCGTTCAGGTCCTTCTTGATTTCCTCAAACAGATCCTTGTTCTCGGTCTCGGCAGCCTCGGCAGCCTTCTTCTCGTCCTCGGTCTCCAGACCCAGGTCACCGGAGTTGATGTTCTTAAACTCCTTCTCCTTGTAGTCGCGCATCATCTGCAGGCAGAACTCATCCACATCCTCGGTGCAGAGCAGCAGGTCGTAGCCCTTGCTCAACACCAGCTGGGCGTTGGGCAGCTTGCCCAGACGGTCCGTGTCGTCACCGGCGGCAAAGTAGATGCACTTCTGTCCCTCGGGCATCTTCTCGACGTACTCGTCCAGCGTGACGAGCTTTTTCTCCTTGGCGGAGTAGAACATCAGCAGGTCGCCCAGCAGATCCTTGTGCATGCCGTAGTCGCCGTAGATGCCGAACTTGATCTGGCGGCCAAAGTTCTTCCAGAAGGTCTCATACTTCTCGCGGTCATTGACGAGCATCGCGTGCAGCTCGTTCTTGATCTTCTTTTCCAGAGAATTGCGCATCAGCTTGAGCTGGTTGTCCTTTTGCAGCGTCTCACGGCTGATGTTCAGACTCAAATCCTCGCTGTCCACAACGCCCTTGACAAAGCTGAAATAATCCGGCAGCAGGTCGGCACACTTCTCCATGATCATAACGCCGGAGGCATACAGCGCCAGACCCTTCTCGTACTCCTTGGTGTAGTAGTCGTACGGGGTCGAGCCGGGGATGAACAGCAGCGCGGTGTAGGTCGCCGTACCCTCGGTGCGGCTGGTGATGACGCGCAGCGGGTCGGTGTAGTCCATGAACTTGTTCTTGTAGAACTCGTTGTAGTCCTCGTCCTTGACCTCGTTCTTCGGGCGCTTCCAGATGGGCACCATGCTGTTCAGCGTTTCCAGTTCGGTGTAGGTCTCGTACTCGGGCTTGTAGTCGTCGCCCGCGTCCTCCGGCTTCGGCTTCTGGCGGGATTTCTCGCGGTACATCGTGATGGGAAAGCGGATATAGTCGCTGTACTTCTTAACGAGGTTTGCAAGTTCGTAATCCTCGAGGTACTCGCTGTACTTGTCGGTATCGGTGTCGTCCTTCAGCACCAGAATGATCTCGGTGCCGACGTCCTCCTTGTCAGCCTCGGTCAAGGTGTAGCCCTCGACGCCGGTGGACTCCCACTTCCAGGCCGTGTCAGCGCCCTGTGCGCGGGAGATAACGGTGACCTTTTTGGCCACCATGAACGCGGAATAGAAGCCGACGCCGAACTGACCGATGATGTCGATGTTGTCGCTCTGGTTCTCGGTCTTGAAGTCAAGGGAGCCGGACCTGGCAATCGTGCCGAGGTTCTTCTCCAGCTCCTCCTTCGTCATGCCGATGCCGTTATCGGTGATGGTCAGCGTGCGGCTGTCCTTATCGGGCTGGATGTGGATTTTCAGGTCGTCCTTCGTGATGCCGATGGACGTGTCGGTCAGGCTCTTGAAGTAGCGCTTGTCGCAGGCATCCGATGCGTTGGAGATCAGCTCACGCAGGAAGATCTCGCGGTTTGTATAGATAGAATTGATCATCAGGTCAAGCAGCTTTTTGCTCTCGGCCTTAAACTGATGCATAGCCATGGTAGAAAACCTCACTTTATACAAATGAAATTAGCACTCGTTTATTTCAACTGCTAAAGCTAGTTTAGCACTCTTTTTAATAAAGCGCAACCCTTGCGCAGCATTTTAACAAAAAATTTAAATTCAGGGCTTTTCAAACGTGGGAATTTGCGGTATGCTAACAATGTATAAGGTATTCCGTTAAACAGCGCGGTAGGGGCCGGGCATCCCCGGCCCGCGGGCTTGCCCGTGAATGTCTGCCTGCGTACAGCTGCGGGCCGCATATAGGCGGCCCCTACGCCCTGCCGAAAAAAATCCCTTACCATAGAAAAACCATAGAAAGAAGAATCCATCATGCAAATATACACCCACACTCTCCCCGGCGGCGCACAGCTCATCGGGTATCTGCGCGATAGGACCGTCGAGATGCCTGCCTTCAACACCCGTCCGGCCATTCTCATCCTGCCGGGCGGCGGCTACGCCTGGTGCAGCAAACGCGAGGCCGACCCCGTTGCCATGCAGTTCCTGCAGGCGGGCTACAACGTCTTTACCCTCTATTACACCTGCCGAAGTGAGGAGACCGTGCCCGCGCTGCGTTGGCAGCCGCTGATCGATGCTGCCGGGGCGATCCTGCATATCCGCCGCAATGCAGAGCAGTTCGGCACCGACCCGGCGAAAATCGCCATCTGCGGCTTCTCGGCGGGCGGCCATCTGGCGGCGTCCACGGCCATCCTGTGGGACGCAGAGCCTGTGCAGACCGCCCTTGGCATCCACGGCACCGAGGCCCGCCCCGATGCCGTTGTGCTGGGCTATCCGGTCATCACGGCGGGGGAATACCGCCACGACGGCTCCTTTGTCAACCTCTGCGGCGATGACGCCGACCTGCGCGCCACAATGAGCCTGGAAAACCAGGTCCGCGACGGTCTGCCGCCCTTCTTCGTCTGGCATACGGTGGAGGACCCGTCCGTCCCCGTGCAGAACTCTTTGATGCTTGCCGGTGCGCTGACAGCCCATAAGGTCCCGCTGGAGCTGCATCTTTTCGCCCACGACGGCCACGGCACAAGCACCTGCACGCGGGAGGTCAACACCCCTAACAAGCACAACAGCGCCTGGGTGGCCCTCTGCACGGACTGGCTGGCCGAAACCTTTGATTTTCATCTGTAACAGGAGATGACAAAGCATGAAAATCATGTTTTACGCGCTGCGCCCCTTTGATGAGCAGCAATACTGCGAGCCCTACAAAGCTCGCTACGGCATCGACTACACCGGCACGCCCGACGTGCCGCGCCCGGATAACCTGCATCTGGCCGAGGGCTGCGACGCCGTCAGCACGAACCCCTGCGAGATACGCCCTGAATATTTGCAGACATGGGCTGAAATGGGCGTCAAATATCTGCCCTGCCGCAGCATCGGCTATGATCATATCCCGCTGGACACCGCCAAAAAGCTGGGTCTGCGCATCAGCCACAGCCATTACCCGCCGGACGGCGTGGCCAACTATACGATCATGCTCATGCTGATGTGTACCCGCCGCATGAACGAAATCATGCTGCGCGCCAACGTGCAGGACTACTCGCTGCCCGGCAAGATGGGCCGCGATATTTCCGGCTGCACGGTGGGCGTCATCGGTACGGGCAAGATCGGCCAGACGGTCATCCGCCACCTGAGCGGCTTCGGCTGCAAGATTTTGGCCTACGACCTCTACCCGAACGACGCGGTCAGGCAGTACGCCGACTACGTCACGCTGGACGAGCTTTACGCGCAAAGTGACATTATCACGCTGCACACGAACGCCACGGCGGAGAACCACCATCTCATCAACGCCGGCGCCCTTGCAAAAATGAAAGACGGCGTGCTGCTCGTCAACACGGCGCGGGGCACGCTCATTGACCCCGACGCGCTGATCGCCGGGCTGGAAAGCGGCAAGATCGGCGGCGCGGGCCTCGACGTCATTGAGGATGAGACCGGTATTTACTATTACAACCGCATGGGGCAGGCCATCTCGAACCGCGAACTGAACCTGCTGCGCAGCTATCCCAATGTCATCGTCAGCCCGCACACGGCGTTTTACACCGACGTCAATGTCGCCAGCATGGTGCAGAGCCCGTTTGAGGCGCTGGACGCCTACGCCCACGGCCAGCCCTACGCCGGTGAGGTGCAGCTGTGATGCCAGCCGTTGAGCCGGGCCGCTGCGGCGAACACTGGGACGACTGCCCGCGGCTGGCGGCAGGGGACCGCTTTGACTTTGCCTGTGCGGGCTGCGGCGACTGCTGCCGCCAGAGGTGCGATTTGGTGCTGTCGGGGTATGACCTCTACCGCATTGCGCGGCGGCTTAGCTTGCCGCCCCGTATCGTGGCGGCGGCGTTCTGCAAAAGCTACCTTGCGCCTGAAAGCTGCCTGCCCGCCCTGCGCCTGACGCCGGACCCCAAAACCGGCAACTGCCGCTTTTTTGAGGGCAGCGCCTGCACCATCCACGCCGCGCGCCCGCTGGCCTGTGCGCTCTACCCGCTGGGGCAGAGCATCGACACGGTGACAGCGCAGACGGAATATTACGTCCAGACGCCGCTTTGCGGTGCGCGGGCAGGGGAGGTACGTACGCTGCAGGACTATCTGCAGGATTCCGCCGTGCTGGACCGCGCGGGGGTGGATGCCCGCTGGGCCATCGTCTGCACGCAGCTTTCCCACCGGCTACAGGCCGCGGGCGGCGCGAATAACCCCCGCTTCTCCGCCGCTGTCAGGCGTATGGAGCGTGCCCTCTACTACGACTACGAGCTCGGCGACGACTTCTACCCGCAGTTTTGTCAAAACATAGAAATTTTAATGCCGCTTTTGGACAGGATGCTGTAACCGAATGGTTTGTAGGGAAAACATTCATGCCTCCCGTGCACCTTCCCACCGCCGCCAACGCCCCGGGAGAGATAAATCCCTCCCCTACAAAACAACAACAAAAGCGCTGTGACCTTTTCAAACAGTCACAGCGCTTTTCCTATATTGCTTTGTAGGGGCCGCACATGTGCGACCCGCAGCCTGAAGATAACCGCCCATCTGCGGGAAAGCCGCGGGCCGGGCATGCCCGGCTCCGACGTGTAAATCAGCAGATAAAGAATCCGCCTCTGCCGCCGCAGCAGCACCAGCTCAAAATATTGCACACCAATACATACATCCAGAACGACAGACAGAAAGACCCCGGGCTGCCGCTGGGCTGGGCGTAGGGCTGCTGGTAGCTTGTGTAGCTGCGGCCCGGGCTTTGCAGCTGATCCAGCAGGTTTTGATAAGCGTAGTTGTTCGGCTCCATCGAGACCGCTGTCCGGGCCTCCTCCTGCGCGCGGATGTTGTTGCCAAGCCCCTGATTGGCCAGCGCGGCGTAGTAGTGCCACTGGGCCGTGCGGTTGGCAGCGGGGATGCCGTTCAGCGTGTTCATGGCCTCCTCATAGAAGCCGCTGCGGATGTAGTTTGCCGCGGCACGCAGCTCTGGGTCACCGGCAGCGCTGCCGTAGCTCTGCCGCCCGGACGAGCCGCTTGTGCTGTAATACCCAAACCCGAACGGTCCAAAGCCAAACCCGGCCCCGCTGAACGGGTCCTGATACTGCTGGCTGTAGCCGCTCTGGCTGCTGCCATAGCGCTGCCCGCCAGCACTGTAAGACGCCCCGCCGCCCTGCTTGATGCGCATGATCTCGCTGTAAGCGGCCTGTACCTCTTTAAAGTGCTCCTCCGCCGACGGGTCATCGGGGTGCAGGTCGGGGTGGTACTCCTTGCATTTTTTGCGGTAGGCTTTTTTAATCGTTTCGTCGTCGGCACTGGGGGTGATGCCCAATACACTGTATGGATCAGTCATGGCGCTTTGCCTCCCTGTGCTTGCGTACCAGCGCGTATTTGCTCCACACGCCGGAATAGATCGTGTTGTACAATAGCTTCCCCTCCGGGGTGTCCTTTAAAATCGGCAGCATCTCAAACTGCTGTGCGCAGCGGCCCATCTGCTGGGTCAAAAGCTCGTGGCAGCGCTGCTCATAGGCGGCGGGCGGCAGCTCGTCTGCCAGCTGCTGCAGGGCGTTGAACTGCCCGCGGCGGCTGTCCTTTTCCAGATCGTCGTAGGCGTCCATCAGGTAGATGAACGCCCCCAGCCCATTGCCCATGCCGCGCAGCGCCGGGGCCCAGATGTCGTCACGGCAGGCGAACACCTCGCCCAGCAGTGCGCCAAAGGCGTTGCACAGCGCGTCCAAATCGTGGCTGCCGGCGCTTTCCAGCGTGTTCAGCCTGTCCAGCTGTGCGGCCATGGTCTGCATCTGGCGTGGCCAGCGCTCCCGCAGGGCGGGCAGGCTTGGCTCCAGCTTTTGCGCCTGCGTCAGACTGGCACGGCGGTGATCGTCCTGCCAGTCATCGAGAAAGTTGTAGTACGCCAGCGCGGCGGTCATGTCGGCGGCGTAGTCCAGCAGCTCGTTGTCCGCGCGGGGGCGTTTTTTCAGTGGGTGGGGCACACAGCGGCCCTCGGAAAAGGCCGTGGGCGTGTCATACAGTGCTGTCAGCAGAATGGCGACAAACGCCATGTCATAGCTTAATGCCAACTGTCCGGTGCGTCCGTAGCGGCGGCCCAGCGCCCGGCACAGCCCGCAGTAGTAAGCCTGGTAGCGGTCCATCTCGGCGTCTGCCAGGCCCTTACGGTAAAGCGTAACATATCCGAACATCGCGCGTCAACTCTTTTTGATGAACTGATGGCCGCACTTCGGGCAGGTGATGCTGATCTTGCCGCGCCCACGGGGCACGCGCAGCTGCTGGCCGCACTGGGGGCAGCGGTAATAGTGATAGTCCTTGCGCTGCCTGAACCGCACCTGCTGCTTGCCAAACCACGTGGTAACGCGGTTCTGGTAGGAGAGATATTTGAGGTTTTCACTGTACCGCTTGCGGGTGTTGCGGCTCAAAATGCGGAAATAGCTGTAGACGATGGCCGCCAGCCCAAGCCAGTACAGCACCGGCGACACCCACGCGCCGATGACAATAAGGATAAGCGACGAAATACACAGGAAACCGCCGAACTGGTCGAACCCATATCGGCCCGCCATAAACCGCTGAAACCAGCCTTTCATGTAAAAACCACCTTTTTGCGGCAAAGCCGCATTGTTTTCATCGTACTATTATGGCACACAAATATGGGCAAATCGTGAACAAGCGGGGAATAGAGTTTGAACAAAAGTGTCTACTAATCTAAAAAGTGAGAAATAGGAATTCGCTTATCAGCTGACACGAAATAACCATCTCTAAACGATTCCAATAACGACAAAGAAGATTCATCTAGTAAAGACCGATTCTTTTTGTCTAATAATAACTCGATTTGAGCTGTTATATCTGCAGCGGTAAGCATCTGTAAGTTTCTTTGAATATCCAGTCTGGTGTTAGGATTACAACCATCATCTGCAATAGCAGTATTGTTTAATAAGCGAACACATGCAACCAAAGTAAACGCACTTGAATGCATAAGATTTATAATTTCATTTATTTCTTCATTAGAACGTGGCACTTTGTTTTGACAAGGTGAAGGATAGACAGAAGAGGTAGAGTTATTTGTTTTCTGCTCTTTGAGCAATCGAATGGCTTTAGGTTCCTTACCTGATAAGCCATCTTTTATTCCAGAAACAGTAATGCCAATAGTATCGGCAACTGCACGGACTTTTGGCATTGCATATGTTTCAGCATTGAGACATAGTTGATTATAACCTAAGATCAAAGCATTGTATACTGCCTCTCTTGCAAGAGGGGCTAAGACATCTTCCCATATAATTTGAGAAATGGTTCTTCCTTCCTCGAACGTGCTATAAGAAGATTGTGAAATTGGAAGTTCTTCTACAGGAAGGAGTTCCACAGGACCATTTAAACTGTTGTCAGCATTTGAAAATTGAAGCGCAGAATATGTGCCGTTTGGGTTCACTTTAGTGCTTAAATGGCAGTTTTTCTTCTTTACAATTTTGTAATATTTAGTGTCGATTTCTTTGCCGCTACTTGTCATATACAATCCTCAAAAAAGGTGTGAATACATAGAATTAAAAGGACGCTGATTTGGTAACCCCTTGATTTTCCTATAACTTAAAGAATTGTAGAATGCGCGTCAGCTTCACCACGCACTCCACGTGCCTCGGAGCAATAGGATTGATGTCATCGGCTCACCCAAAAAAGTCGTGGGCAAAATATGTTGAACCGAAAATATCGTGACTGCATTTCTGCTTTCATTAGCACAAAACTTGAATTTGGAACGTGCTTTATAAATTTTTTCCGATCCCCTCAAGTTCGTTCATGGAATCCTTGTTTTTTTCAAGTTCATCTCTGGCTGTTGCGTAATATG
>ERZ824600.2961-NODE-2961-length-16963-cov-2.910930_pt1 | contig 16963 bp, 18 predicted proteins | sample MGYA00519933_ERZ824600 | MGnify/ENA primary metagenome ERZ824600 (study PRJEB31778, sample SAMEA3449178) | human gut metagenome | biome: human gut; feature: human-associated habitat; material: faeces | place: United Kingdom | collected 2010/2012 ... | reverse complement strand
ACTATATAATTGTGAATACATTTGCACAAAAAATACTAAGTCGAATTATTAATAATTATTTAGACTAATATATAAATATTGGAACTCCTTGCATATTATGTAAAATTATGCTATAATAGATAAGATATATAATAAATAAGGAGAGGTGTTTATGAAAATTTTGTACAAAAATGTGATTATTATAATAAGTGTTTTAATGGCATTTTTATTTGTTTTTTCTAATTACACTTATGCTAGCAGTGATAATGAGTTTGATTCATTTAATAATGCACCTAAAAAATATTTTAGTGTAGCATCTAACAAATTTTCGGATGTTAAAATTACAATAAAAGATGGTAATGGAATATCATCAGTAGAACTTTATAGTGTAGATTCTAACGGAAAGAATGCTAAGAAAATTAAATTTTCTAGTTCAAATACTAAAAATAGCAAAAAACATATATATGTTTTATCACATAAAAATTTATTAAAAGGTAAAACGAAATATTTTTACATAAAAATTAAAGATTGTAATGGATATATTCAGAATTCGGGATTTAAAGTTTGTGCAAAAACAAAAACAGTAAATAACAAAGTTATTAAATATTATGGAATAGATGATGCACCAAGAGTAGAAAAATGGAGTGTAAATGGGAATAAAGTTTCTTTTGTCTCAAGAGATAAAGGAGGAAGCAAATATGTAAAAATTCAAGATGTAAATAATTCTAATAAACAAATTTACAAATTTAAGAATTTAGCAAAAGGAGATGCAAAAGTTACAATAGATATAAATAAATTTAAAGCTAAAAATGACCAATATAAAATAAAAATTATTACAGAAGATACTCATAAACAACAGGCTACAAGAACAGTGAGTTTTAAATTAGGTACTACAAAAATTCTTTTTGTGGGAAATAGTAAAACATATGTAAATGATGTACCAGGTAAATTTAAGAAATTGGCAGAAGCTGGTGGAAAACGAGTTTCGGTTACAAGTGCAACAAAAGGTGGTAAAACTTTAGAATATCTTGCAAGTAACTATAAAAATACAATTAATAAAGCTTATGATATTGTGATTATACAAGAACACACAAATCCATATAAAGGTGATTATAATGCATTTTTATCAGGAGCAAAGAGTGTTAGTGCAATGGTAAAATCTAAAAACCCTAATGTTAAACTATTTGTTAGGCAAACATGGGTATTAAAAGATTCTAGTACCAGTGTTAGAAAAACAGCTTACAAGAATGCAAAAAATGTTGCCAAAAATATAGGAGCTTCTTTAATTTATGATGGTAAAGCAATTTATAAACTTAGTGCAAGTACAGCTTTCTCAGATGATAGACATCAAACAAACGAAGGAGCTTATTTAACAGCATGTTGTGTATATAATGCATTATTTCATAAAAGTCCAGTAGGGTTAAACTATAATGCAGGGTTGAGTAGTTCTACAGCTAAGAAGTTACAAAAAATAGCAAATGATGTGTATAACGCAGAAAAAAAATAGAAAGTTAATAAAGGTATTGAAGAGCAAATATTAGAAATAGTATTTGTTCTTTTTTTATATAACGAGAACAAATCTAATTAATATACATAAAATATACAAAAAAGGAGGGACACATGAAGAAAAAAACAAAAAACACTATTACAGTGATATTACTAATGATAATATTATTAGCAGTAATATTTGCTATAAAAACAAAGTTTACAGACACATCAAGTGACGAGGGACTGAAGACTATACAATTAAATGAAGTTACAAGATCTATATTTTATGCACCACAGTATGTTGCAATTTCAAATCGTTTTTTTGAGGAAGAAGGATTAAGATTGGAAATAACAACAGGGCAAGGAGCGGATAAAGTAATGACAGCAATTTTGGCAAATCAAAGTGACATAGGATTGTGTGGGCCAGAAGCATCAATATATGTATATAATGAGGGAAAAGAAGATTATATAGAAGTGTTTGCACAATTAACTCAGAAAGATGGTTCATTTTTGGTAAGTAAAGAACCAACAAATAATTTTTCTTGGCAAGATTTAAAAGGAAAAACAGTTATACCAGGTAGAAAAGGTGGAGTTCCATATATGACATTAGAATATGTACTAAAGAAAAATGGACTAAATCCACAAAAAGATTTAATTTTAGATGATAGCATAAAATTTGACTTAATGGCAGGAGCATTTACAGGAGGAAATGCCGAATATGTTACATTATTTGAACCAACTGCATCTATGACAGAAGATGCCCAAAAGGGTTATATAGTAGCATCAGTAGGAGAAGCGGCTGGAAAAGTTCCATATACAGCTTATTGTGCGAAAAAAAGTTATATTGAAAATAATAAAGATATTATTGAAAGTTTTACGAAGGCAATATATAAAGGAGAACAATGGGTTAAAGAACATACTGCTAAAGAAATTGCAGAACAAATTCAAACATTTTTCCCAGATACTACTATAGAATCTTTAGAGAACTCTGTCCAAAAATATAAAGACATTGATGCGTGGAAGGAAAATCCTATCCTGAATGAAGAGGATTTTGATAAGCTTCAATTAATTATGACAGAAGCGGGCGAGCTTGAACAAAAGGCCCCATATAACAAAATTGTAAATAATTCTTTTGCAGAAAAAGTTAGTAAATAAAACTGTCGAAAGACTTTACTTTTTATGTAAAATATGGTATTATAGATATTGTAAGCACAGTGGTGTATGCAGAAAAAGGAGGTAAGTATATTTTATGAAATTGATGAAAAATGTAAATGTTCACATAATGAAACGGGTTTATAACCCCAAAACCTTCTTTGGAAAAAAAGTTCTGTACGGAGCTTTTTTCAAAGGGGGAGAACCCATTGATATTTTCCTTGTAGATAATGAAGATGACATTGCTCATCTTATGAGAATGAGAATCCATTTCGCGAGGGCTTACCCCGAACTTAGGTGGCTTATCGAAAAATAAGCCACCCCATCCATTCCTTTTTGGAATGGATTTTTATTATAATAGGAAATTGGAAAATTAAATGAAAATCTTTACTTATTGGAATATAGATGATATAATATTGGAAGAAATTTGAAAGTAGGAGATAAAATGAAAGAAATGGAACTAAGAAATGTAAAAGGATGTGCAGATTATTCACCAAGAGAACAATTTATAAGAAATTATATATCAGATACGCTAAAAAAAGTATTTGAAAAATATGGTTTCAAGCCATTGCAAACGCCAATATTATGTTATTATGATTTATTAGCATTAAAATATGATGAAGAAAATGATATATTAAAAGAAGTATATAAAGTTACTGATCAAGGGAACAGAAATTTAGCATTGAGATATGATTTAACAGTTCCTTTTGCAAAATACATAGCAATAAATCAAAATACAAGATTACCATTTAAAAGATATGAAATAGGAGAAGTATTTAGAAATGGACCTGTAAAATTAGGAAGAGATAGAGAATTTATTCAATGTGATGTGGATTGTGTAGGTATAGAAGGACAATTAATTGAAGCAGAGTTTATAGCATTGTATGTAGAAGCATATAAAGACTTAGGAATTGATGTAATAATAAAATATAATAATAGAAAATTCTTATCAGGTATAATAATTGAAGCAGGAATTTCGGAAGAATTAGTTACAGAAACAATAACTATAATAGATAAATTCGAAAAATTAACAAGGCAAGAGCTTGAAAAGGAATTTCAAAAAATTAGTTTAAACAGTGAGCAAGTTGAAAAATTATTTATGTATTTAAATATGAATGTAGAACAACTTATAAAACTTGAAAATAAAAATGAAATATTTGCAGAAGGAATAGAGGAATTAAATTTATTAAGAAAATATATAGAACAGCTTGGATTATTAGAATTTGTACAATTTGCCCCATCACTTGCTAGAGGTCAAGAATATTATACAGGAACTGTTTTTGAAGTATATGTTAAAGATGGAAGTATTACTTCAAGTATTGGTGGTGGAGGCCGTTATGATAAAATGATAACAGATTTTATAAATAATGGTACAGTATATCCAGCGGTTGGAGTCAGCTTTGGACTAAATGTTATATATGAAATTTTAAAAGATAAAGAAGAATTTACAGAAAAAGCATTAACTGATATATACATCATTCCAATGGGAACAGAAATAGAATGTTTAAAAATTGCTCAAAAAATGAGAGATGCAGGGTATAAAGTTGAAGTAGAAATGAAAAATAGAAAAATGAAAAAGGCTTTAGATTATGCTAATATAGAACATATTCCATTTGTATTTATATTAGGAGAAGATGAACTTGCAAATAATTATATATCAGTAAGAAATATGGAAGAAAAAACACAAGAACAAATTTCTATAAATAATATTGTAGAAGAATTTAAAAAATATAAATAATTTTATTAAAAGTGGTAGACAAATAAAAAAGTGTATGATACAATTACATCTAGTATTGAATACTAGATGTAATTTTTGTTAAAAATAGGAGGTCATATATGAAAAGAACAAAACTAGCTGATAGAATATTGCCTACATATACAAAAGGTGAAGAAATTTTTAATATGGTATCACATATAGTAGGTGGAGTTGCTGGAATAGTAACAATAGTTTTATGTAGTGTATTTGGTGGAATTAGACATAATCCATATGGAGTTGTAAGTGGAATAATTTTTGGAGTATCAATGTTATTTTTATATACAATGTCAAGTATATATCACGGTTTAAGTCCTAAATTGAAGTCTAAAAAAGTTTTTCAAGTATTAGACCATTGTGCAATATTTGTACTAATTGCGGGTTCATATACTCCATTTGCATTATGTACATTAAGAGAATATTCAACAGCATTAGGATGGACAATATTTGGAGTTATATGGGGATTTGCAATATTAGGTATTACATTAAATTCTATTGATTTAAAAAAATACAAAGTATTTTCTATGATATGTTATCTAGTAATGGGGTGGTGTATAATAATAAAAGCCAACTTGTTACCTAGTTTATTAGGAATGCCAGGATTTATAATGCTTTTGGCAGGTGGGGTTATTTATACCATAGGTGCTGTTCTTTATGGTATTGGAAAAAAATATAAATATGTACATTCTATATTCCATTTATGTGTATTTTTAGGAAATATGTTACATGTGTTATGTGTATTAATGTATGTTATTTAATATTTATACTAATAGAATTAATTATATAAGCAAATATGTAAGTTTGTTAGCAAAATAAATAAGGGTGTCCTATTTTAGGACACCCAATTTGTATGGCGTTGTAGTTGTAATTAGTCATGAAAAAGTTCATGATATGCGAACTCCAAGGTAGAGTCTGTGGCAATGTCGTCCAAAGGCAGCCTTGAAGCTGCATGCTTTGCAGCTTCCGCAAATTGCGCACAACGTTTCCAATACCTCCGAACTTCTACGCTTGAAATTCGGCCATTTTCAATCCCTTCATGGGAAATCCTCGGCATTTTTTTGTAAATTAAATGGAAGTTTTTCCAGTCGTGGATCGTACAGTTCGATTTCATAACTCTCTTATAATACTTTTCAAACGCACTATACATAATATTCCTCCTCAGGCAATATGCCTTTTTTGTATCCCTTAGTTGTTTCTAAAGGAGTTTGTTTTGAACTGCAAATATTATTATATAATATTTTAGGAAAAAAATCAAGCAATATTGCAAAATTAACATAAAAAGACTTTAATGTTCACTTATGTAAAGAATATTAGAGATTTTTTAATTTTTTGTAATAAAATGTAAAAAAGGTATTGCAAAATAAAAAAATACTTGAAAAGTATAAAAAAACAATGTAAAATATAATTAGATTTTTAATGTAAGGAGAGAAGGAAATGGAGCAGGTAAATATATTTAGGAAATAAAGAAATAATAAACAAAGCAATGGAAAAATATTTGAAAGAGAGGAATTTGAATCGAGTTTAAAAATGGCAGAGCTTGCATTATTAATGAGAACAAAAACATCAGATAAACCAAAATCTATTTTTATAGTTTCACAAGCTGGAGGAGGAAAAACTGTAAACCCAGATGAAGTTGCAATTTATCATAAATACTATGAACAGATATTAAAAGAGTTCCCTAATGAGTCTTATGCAAAATTGCAGAAATTTATCCTTCCTGCTTTAGACCAATATTTAAGACAAAGGGCAGTGCAATTAAGAAATAACATAATACAAGAAGGGACATAGAGAAGAGGTTGAAGTAAAAGGTGGATATGATGTTGAAATAGATGTATTAGCTGTAGACAGATTTGAAAGCTTGCTATCTTCATACGAAAGTGAACAAAGGTTTATAGAGTTAAATCTTCCACCAAGAGCTGTAACTGCAGAAAATCACGACAGAACATATAATAAAATGCTTGAAACATTACAACAAATAGATGATAAAAAATTATATGATAAAATTAGAGTTTTTAAAAGGGGAAAAATTGAGACAACGCCTGAATTGAGGATTATTTGAAAAGAATTGAGTCATTAAAATCAAGAGTAAAAACAAAAATTCAGATGGATAAAATAACAAAACTAGAACAAGAATTTTGTCAACTTTTAGCAAAAGAGCAAGAAGGGCAGGAACAAAAGTAAAATAATAAATTCCTAAAAAAGAAGGGTGATAAATATGATTGATTTGCATGTTCATACAACCTATTCAGATGGAGCAGACAGCTTAATAGAGGTTTTGAAGAAAGCAGAAGAAATGGAATTAAGTTATATTTCGATAACTGATCACGATAATTGCAATGCTTATAAAGAATTAAAAAACATAGATATAAAAAAATATTATACTGGAACAATAATTCCAGGAATTGAAATTAAATGTGGATATAAAGGAAGGTTAATAGAAATATTAGGATATAAGATTGACACAGCAAAATTGCAAGACTGGGCAGATGTATATTATAAAGATAAGACAAAAGCACAATTACAAAAAAAGTACTTTGATATTTTATATAAAAACTGTAAAGAAATGGGGTTAAAATTAGCTGAAGATTTAGGAAATAGTTTTGATCCGGAAAAAGAATGGGCAAGTGTGTGCATATATAAAGAACTTATAAAATATGAAGAAAATAAAAGTATATTTCCACAAGGGATATTAGATACATTTGATAATTTTTCTAAAAAGTATTGTGGAGATGTTAATAGTAAACTATATATAGATAAGACAGCAGACTATCCATCTGTGCAAGAAGCTATAGACATAGTAAAAAAATGTAATGGGTTGGTATTTTTGCCACACTTATTCATATATAAATGGGCTGATGATAAAGAAAAATTTATAGACGAAATTTTAGCAAATTACAGTATTGATGGAATTGAATGTATGCATAGTGAATTCAATGATGAACAAATTGAATATTTATTAAAATTGACAAAAGATAGAAAATATTTTAGAAGTGGTGGAAGTGATTACCATGGAAAGAATAAAGTTGGAATAAATTTAGGAGAAGGAAAAGGAAATTTACAAATTCCAGAAGAATTTGTAGAAAATTGGAAATAAGAAAGGGGTTATGTAATAAATGAACAAGAAAATTATACTATGGGTAATCGTAGTGGTTGCAATAATTTTAGCGATTGCAGGAGGTATACTATTATATACAAGTAATAAAACAAAATCTAATCCAGAAGAAATATGGAAACAATATATATCATATATAAATGAACAAAACTATGAAAAAATGTATGATATGCTAACAGAAGATTCAAAAGCACAAATTTCTAAAGACGATTTTATTTCAAGAAATAAAAATATTTATGATGGAATTGATATGACAGATATGAAAGTAGAAATTATAGGCATTGAAAATGAAGATTCAAAAACAAGCAAGATTACATATAATTCAACAATGAATACAGAAGCTGGCCAAATTGACTTTCAAAATACAGTTAGATTAACCAAAAATAAAGACAATAAAAATGGATATGCGATTAATTGGAGTTCTAGTTTAATATTTCCTCAATTAAGTAACACAGATAAAGTAAAAATAAAAACTATATCGTCTGAGAGAGGTTCAATTACTGATAAAGATGGACAGTTATTAGCAGGAAAAGGGTCAGTATCTTCAGTTGGAATTGTGCCAGGAAAGCTTGGAGAAAATAAAAATGAAAATATAGAAAAAATGGCTAATTTACTAGGAGTGACAGTAGATTCGATTAACAAAAGTTTATCAGCCTCATGGGTAAAAGATGATTCTTTTGTTCCAATAAAAAAAGTTTCAAAAGATGATAATAATCTAAAAGAGCAATTACTTCAAATATCAGGTGTAAAAATAACAACAGATAAAGGAAGAACATATCCTTTAGGAGAAGCAGCAGCACATTTAGTTGGTTATGTACAAAATATTACTGCAGAAGAACTACAAGAAAATAGAGGAAAAGGTTATACAAGCACAAGTGTTATAGGAAAAGCAGGACTAGAAAGAATTTTTGAAGATAGATTAAAAGGAAAAGATGGAGTAGAAATATATATAGAAGATTCAAAGGGAACAAGAAAAACAGATATTGCTAAAATTGATGTGCAAAATGGTGAAGATATCAAATTAACAATAGACTCAAACATTCAAACAAAATTATATAATGAACTTAAAGATAATGAAGGATGTTTTGTTGTAATGCATCCTAAGACAGGTGCATTATTAGCACTTGTTAGTACACCATCATATAATCCAAATGATTTTGCACTAGGAATGAACACAGAAAAATGGAATGAAATTAAAGATAATGAAAAGAAACCAATGCTTACAAGATATCTTCAAAGTTATTGCCCAGGTTCAACATTTAAGCCTATAACTGGCGCAGTAGGACTAACAACTAATTCATTAAAAGTAGAAGATACATTTTCTTATAATGGATTAAGTTGGAAAAAAGATGGTTGGGGTGAATATGACATAACAACACTTACAGCATATAATGGGCCTAAAAACTTGAGAAATGCTCTAATATATTCTGATAATATTTATTTTGCACAAGCAGCTTTACAAATTGGAAAAAACAATTTTACAAGTGGATTGAAAAAAATAAAATTTGGAGAAAATATAGATTTTACTTTAACAACATCTAAATCCCAATATTCAAATAGTGATGATATTCAAAATGAGAAAGTACTAGCAGATAGTGGATATGGACAGGGCGAGATTCTTGTAAATCCTATACATATGGCTTCTATATATTCTGCTTTTGCAAATGACGGAAATATGATTAAAACATATTTAGAAGCAAAAGATGGCAATAAAACAGAATATTTAGTAGAAAATGCATTCTCTAAAGAAGCTGCAAATACGATAAAAGATGATTTAATACAAGTAGTAGAGCAAGGAACTGCAAAGGATATGAAGGTTGCTGGAAGAACTATTGCAGGAAAAACAGGAACAGCAGAATTGAAAGATTCAAAAGATGCAGAAGCAGACGTACTTGGCTGGTTTGATTGTTTTACAACAGATGAGAATAATAATCAATTATTAATAATAAGTATGGTAGAAAATGGTAGAGATTTAGGTGGAAGCCATTATCTAATAAGTAAAATAAAATCATTATTTTAATAGGATAGGATTTTAAAAATTACAATTATCTCAAATTTCACTTCGACAAAATTCTCCTAAAATTCATATTATATAGAAATAGTATGAAAGGAGGAATTTAAATTGTGAATTTAGAAGAGAAAAGAATAGGATTTGTAATGACAGGCTCATTTTGTACATTTAGAAAAACCATAGATGAGCTTAAGAAGATTGCGAAATTAGGAGCTAAAGTAGTTCCTATAATGTCAGAAAACAGTTATACCATGGATACTAAATTTGGAAAAGCTAGAGATTTTATAAATGAAATTGAAGATATTACTGGGACCAAAATTTTACACACCATTCAAGAAGTAGAACCACTTGGTCCAAAAGATATGTTAGATATATTAGTGGTAGCGCCTGCAACAGGTAATACCATGGCAAAACTTGCAAATGATATCATAGATAATTCTGCAACTATGGCAGTAAAATCACATTTAAGAAAAGAAAAACCTGTAGTTATAGCTATATCAACCAATAATGGACTTTCAGGTGCAGGAGAAAACATAGGAAAATTACTTAATAGAAAACATTATTATTTTGTTCCGTTTAGACAAGATAATCCGATTACTAAACCACGTTCTGTAGTCTTTGATCCATCATATTTGATAAAAACAATAGAATATGCTTTAGATGGTGAACAAATTCAACCTATATTGTTATGAATATAAAAATCTATAAAGGAGAGGAAATTAATCCTCTCCTAAAATTTATGCTTGCTTTCTATATTTTAATAAACATTTTTTCTTTATAAAATTGCTAAAATCTTCTGCAGTACCAATTTTGAATCCGTTTTTACTAACTAACATAGCATAATCAGGATTTATGTATAAATAAAAATAATCTTTTGTTTCAAAAACTTTATATAATTTAAAATAATATATAATCTTTTTATCAATTTTAAAATATAAATTATAAAAAGAAAATGTATAATGAGCATCTTTTATATTATTAAGTTGTTTTTGAGTTTTTTGATATCTCGTCATAGGAAAATAAATTTTCCAAAGTAGGAGACCTATAAGTAACCCTATAAAAAGAAATATAAGAGGTATGTTTTTTTGTCTTATATTTAAAATCACACAATAAATTAATAATATTGTCATAATAATGATGTAAGAATTATTAGAAAAAGCATATTTTTTATTGTGAAATTGGATAAATTGATTATAGTTTTTAGAATCATATTTTGTTACATTTTTAAATAAAATTTCTTGTTTATTATTTTTCATATTTTCAATCCTTTCATTTTTGCTTAAATATTAACATGTATTACAAATCTTTAGGGTCTGCTAAAGGATTTGATTCTACAGCATTACGCACTTGTTCATTATTGACATGTGTATAGATTTCAGTTGTAGAAATACTTTGATGACCTAAAAGTTCCTGTAAAGCTCTTATATCAACATTTCCATATTGGTACATTAATGTAGCAGCAGTATGTCTTAATTTATGAACAGACAGATTTTTTGTATCCAGACCGGCTTGTTTTAATTCTTTACTTATTATATTTTGGACAGTTCTATTACTAATACGTTGTTTTTGCTCACTAAGAAAAAGGGCTTTTTCTGAATTTTTACTATCATGCTTAATCATGTTTGATGGTGGGCGAGAAGATAAATAATCATTTAATGCAATCATACAAGATTTATTCAGATAAACTGTACGTTCTTTATTTCCTTTTCCAATTACAGTCATTTTACATTCACTAAAATCTATATCATTTATATTAATTCCAACTAATTCAGATAATCTCATACCACAATTTAAAAATAATGTTGTAATAGCATAATCTCTTTTATAATTTCTATTATCTTCATTTTCTGCTACACTTAATAATTTTTTACTATCTTCTAAAGATAAATACTTTGGCATTCTTTTTTCAAGTTTTGGTGTTTCCAAGTTTTGAGCAGGATTTATATTTAAAATATTAGCTTTTTGTGATAGGTATTTAAAAAATATTCTTATTGTTGAAACTTTTCTGGCTCTTGTTGTCGCTTTACTTCTGTTATCTATTGCTAAATGCGATATATAAGCATGAATGTCATCAAGTGTTACTTTTTTTAAATCATTTTCTTTAAATGATAAGATATCTACTTTAGACAAATCAGTTTCATTTGTTAATTTAAAGCGTACTACCATGAATTTTAAAAAATTAGTTAAATCATAATTATATTCTTTTACTGAATTTGGTGATTTATTTAAGATAGTTATTGAATAATCTAAAAATGAGTTTAGATATTCTGGATTTTTTTCTCTTGATATCATTTGTTTTCACTCTCCATTATTGCTATGTATTATACTTTGTATAATATCACTTTTGATAAAAAAAAGAAAGAGTAATTATAAAAATAAAAAATTTGAAAAAATCTATATAAATTATATTAAACATATGATATACTAATAAAGAAATATTTAATGGAAGGAGTATATGAGATATTTGATTTGTAAAATATGTCATAAAAAATTAATATGAATGAAGAAAAGAAAAAAGAAGAATTGTATATAAAAAATTTAGTTAAACTGGGAAAAGTAATTTCCATGGAGGCTGCCAAAAATCCCAAATTAGAGGAAAGAATTAAAAAGATGTCAAATTATTAATTATAGAAGGAATGAGAGATATGGGAAATATAGATGAAAAAACAATATTGAGAAAGAAATTTGATAGTCCCGAATTGCAAAAGGTACAAGATGAAATTATTAAAATATCTACAACTAGGACAGATGAATTGTTGGAGAAATACAAAGAACTTGTTTCATCACGTAATGGTAGTTATATAAATTCGGATTTGATGAAAATGATTTTTGATATTTATGCTAGAAGTCAGGAAAACAGGGGGAAATATAATTTAGCTATAACTAATAGTGCAGCCTGTTTGACAAATGAATTTTATATGAGAGCAATAAAAAATAAAAATATTAATAGGTGCATATATGTCGCTGGACCATAGGGAGCTGGAAAATCATTTTTTATTCAATCACTATATGAAGCACATGCGATTCCAAAAGATACTATAGTATATGAAGGATCTATTACTGCACCAGCATTTGGAAAAAAAGTAGAACAAGCTATAAGAAATAACATTAAGCCAGAGCTTGTAATATTAAATCCAACTTTAGAGCTTTCTTTAAGAAATATTAAGCAAAGAGAAATAGAAACTGGCCGAGGTGTAATAAAATCAGAAGTGGTTGAAAAATATGCAGATTTGTATCCTAATGTAGAAAAACTATTTGAACATTTAAGACTTAGTTTTCCTGAATTGGGAACATATGGACATCCAATTTCTTTACAGATATATAATAAAACAAAAAATGTAGAAGAAAATTTAGATAATACTAGTTATGATATTAATGACTTACGACATGGAACGAGAGAAGAGGTTTCAAAAGAATATGATTTAACTATTAGACAATTATCTGGAAATTCTTTAGATGACGATGATGATGATAGAGAAGTTTAAGTAATATAAAAGATTAGCTATTTAATGAGCTAATCTTTTCTTAACATGTTCACAATAGTATAAATACAGATGTTAATCATTACGTTATAATCAAGATTACTATGTTTATGATAAACTATTTCATGGCACAAATTGTCAATTAAACCAATAGCGATATGAGATTTTTCCATTAAATTTTTTTTATTAAAGCCATTTTCAACTAATAAATCATAGATTTTCTCTGTCATTTCAATTTCTCTTTTATGAAAATAAAAAGCTACATCTTTATCTGAATGAGCCATTGCCATAATTTCTTCATGAGCAGACTGAGAAAGCTTATGATTTTGAATAAAATTTTCTATCATGTTTCGAACAATTTTATCTAAATCATTTTTATCAAATTCTTTTAAAGGAATATTAAGCATTGGGTAAAAGATATTGTCAGCATATTTTTTTAATGCTTCTATAAAAATATCATGTTTATCTTTAAAATATTGGTATACAATTCCTGTTGAGACACTAGCATTTTTAGCTATTTCAGCAGTATTTGTATTATAATATCCTTTTTTACAAATTAATTCAAAACCTGATTGGATAATTTTTTCTTTTTTTTCTATAGATCTCTTTTGTATAGGTTTTCTTATTTCATATTCATTCATAAAATTAATGCCTCCTAGTGTAAGAATATTATACATTCGAAAAAAGTGATTGTCAATAATATGTTACAGCATAATGTATTGCTTTAAATTAATATAAAAAGACTTTAAATATAAGCTTTTCATTACATTCCTCGGCTTATTACGAAATTTAAGAAATTCTAACTTGTTTTATGGGTCCTTTCCACTATCGTGAACTCTTACCATAAAACTACATAAGAATTTCTAAAATTTCTCCATGCACATTCGTCATTTCATTCAAAGCTTATATTTAAAGTCTTTTCGTGTTAATTTTTACTAAACCATTATCTTGTAACAAAATATGAAAAAATATTCATATTATATTGACTTTATATGAATAGAAAGATATAATTTGATAAAATGTGAAATAAATTTCATATAAAGAAGGAGGAAATATGGAAAAGATAGTAGAACTAAAAAATGTAAGTAAAATTTACAACACAGGAGAAAAAGAATTTAAAGCATTAGATAATATTGATTTATCAATAAACAAGGGAGAATTTGTCGTAATACTTGGACCATCTGGTGCAGGAAAATCAACATTATTAAATTTAATTGGAGGAATGGATACTTTAACAAAAGGTAGTATCGAAATAGATGGAGAGGATATTTCAAAATATAATGAAAATGAATTAAGTGAATATAGAGCAGAAAATATAGGATTCATTTTTCAATTTTATAATATATTACCAACATTAACAGTATTAGAAAATGTGGAATTAATCAAAGATGTTGTAAAAAATGGAAATGATAGTAAAGAAGCACTTAAAGCTGTAGGATTAGAAGATCATATGAATAAATTTCCTAATCAGTTATCAGGTGGGGAACAACAAAGAGTTTCAATAGCAAGAGCTATTGCTAAAAATCCAAAATTATTATTATGTGATGAGCCAACTGGAGCCCTAGATTCTAAAACTGGTGTAGAAGTCTTAAATTTACTAAAAAAACAATGTGATGGAAACAAAGGTGCAAATACTGTAATCATTGTAACACATAATAGTTTATTTGCAGAAATTGCAGATACAGTAATAAGAGTAAAGAATGGAAAAATAGAGAGTGTAACACCAAATGAAAATCCTAAAAAGATTGATGAGGTGAAATGGTAATATGCTAAGAAAGAAAATGATTCGTGATATCAAACAAAATTTATCACAATTTATTACAATATTTTTAATGGTTTTTATTGGAGTTATGGTTTATAGTGGAATAGAAAGTTATATGGAAGGAATGAAACAAACAGCAAATAATTTCTATACACAAAACAATTTACAAGATTTAAATGTAATGGGATCATTATCAAAAGAAAATATAGAAACAATAAAACAAATTGATAATGTAAAAAATGCAGAAGGTAAATTAAATGTAAGTACAGTTTTAGATGATAATAATGATATTACATTATCAATGAATTTTATAGAATCAAATGAGATATCAAAATTTTATATAATAGAGGGAAAAGAATTTGATGCAAATACAAAAGGTGTTTGGTTGGATAATTTTTTTGCACAAGAGAACAATTTAAAAATTGGAGATACATTAAAGATTAAATATGATGGATATGTTTTTGAAGAGGAGGTTGTTGGATTTATAAATGTTCCAGACCATCTTTATGATGTAAAAGATGAGTCACAATTATACCCAGACCACAAAACATTTGGATTTGCATATGCATCAACTAAAGAATTAGAAAAATATATTAAAAATATTGACTATTTAAAATATAATTATATAATGGTAGATATAGATAACAAAGATAAAATAAATGAAGTAAAAAATGACATAGAAGAAAAAATAGAAAATGTAGTATTAATGAACATAGAAGATACGCCATCTTATACACAATATAAAGGAGAAATCGAAGAGGGAGAAACATATATAGGAGTATTTTCTGGATTATTCTTATTTATAGCATTACTCTCAGTTGTTACAACAATGACAAGAGTAGTAAAAAAGCAAAGAGTACAAATAGGAACATTAAAAGCATTAGGGTTTAAGAAAAACAAAATCATATTACATTATATAAGTTATGGATTTTGGATTTCATTAGTTGCATCAATGTTTGGATTATTAGGTGGTAGATATTTTATTGGAAATGTATTTATTGGAATCGAAATGAGCTTTTTTGAAATACCAAATGGAGTACCAATAATTAAAAATGATTCATATATTGTTGCACTTCTTGTTACATTATGTGTATCATTTGTTACATATTTAGCAACAAGAAAAATATTAAAAGAAAAAACAGCAGAAACTTTAAGAAATGAAATTCCAAAAGTAAAAAATAATTCTTTAAATATAACAACAGTTGGAATATTCAAAAAAATGAGCTTCAATACAAAATGGAATATAAGAGATATTCTACGTAACAAAATGAGAACATTTATGGGAATTGCTGGTATAACTGGATGCTGTATGCTTTTAGTTTGTGCATTTGGTATGTTAGATACAATGAAAAGCTATATTAAATGGCAATTTGAAGATTTATATAACTTTGACTATAAAATAGCATTAGAAGCTATAGAATCAGGTGTAGATAAAATCAGAATAAACCCAGGAAATATCGGTTCAGAAGAAAAAGTAAGGGCTGTAGTAGAAAAATGTAAAGAAAAAAATATACCAATTAGAATTGGTGTAAATGCAGGTTCTTTAGAAAAAGATTTATTAGAAAAATATGGTGGAAGTCCAACAGCAGAAGCAATGGTTGAAAGTGCAAAAAGACATACAGATATATTAGATAGATTAGACTTTAAAAATTATGCTATATCATTAAAAGCATCAGATTTAGACTTGTGTATAAAAGCATATGAAAAGGCCTCAGAAATGTTTGATTGCCCACTGCATTTAGGAATTACAGAAGCAGGAACAGAGTTTAGTGGTACAATAAAATCAAGTATAGGATTAGGATATTTATTAAGACAAGGAATAGGAGATACAGTTAGAGTATCACTTTCTGATGACCCAATAAAAGAAATTAAAGTTGCAAAAGAAATTTTAAAAGATTGCAATTTATATAGTACAAGTCCAACATTAATTGCGTGTCCTACATGTGGAAGAACACAAATAGACTTAATTCCAATTGCAAAAGAAATAGAAGAATTTTTGCAAACAATACAATCAAATATTAAAGTTGCTGTTATGGGATGTGCAGTAAACGGACCAGGAGAAGCCAGAGAAGCAGATATAGGAATTGCAGGAGGAATAAAAGAAGGTCTTTTATTTAAAAAAGGCGAGATTATAAGAAAAATTCCACAAGATGAAATTGTAGAAGAGTTAAAAAAAGAAATATTGAAAATGGTAAATTAATAATAAAAGGAATGAAGCCAAAAT
>ERZ824600.2960-NODE-2960-length-16970-cov-3.949039_pt1 | contig 16970 bp, 19 predicted proteins | sample MGYA00519933_ERZ824600 | MGnify/ENA primary metagenome ERZ824600 (study PRJEB31778, sample SAMEA3449178) | human gut metagenome | biome: human gut; feature: human-associated habitat; material: faeces | place: United Kingdom | collected 2010/2012 ... | reverse complement strand
GGACAGTTTAAGGAGTGGCGGTATTTTAACCCGCTTTTAAATAAATACTTTAAAAAAACACAATTTTATGGTATAGTATCTACGTGTTTGAAAAAAATAAAGAAAAGGGATGATAAAATGAAAAGAAACATTTTAATAGGAGGAGCATGGCCTTACGCTAATTATTTATTACATATTGGTCATTTATCAGCACTACTTCCAGGGGACGTAATTGCACGATATTACAGAGGAAATGGTGATAATGTAGTATATGTATCAGGTACCGATTCCCATGGAACTCCAATAACTCAACGAGCAAAGAAAGAAAATAAAACTCCTGAACAAATAGCATCTTTCTATCATGAAGAATTTAAAAAATCATTTTTAAAAGCTGAATTTTCTTATGATTATTATGGATGTACTTTTGAAAAATATCATGAAGATGAAGTAAAAAAATTATTTAAACTTATTTATGATAATGGTTATATTTATGAAAAAGAAGAAAATGAAGACTTTTGTCCTAAATGCAATATATTTTTATCTGATAGAGATATAATAGGAACATGTCCAAAATGTGGAGGTCATGCAACAGGTGAACAGTGTGATGACTGTTTAACAACTTTGGAAGCTAAAGAAGTATTAAATAAAAAATGTAAAAATTGTTTGGAAAATACTATTACTAAACCTAATAAGCACTTATATTTTAAATTATCAGCTTTTCAAGATGAAATTAATAAATATGTTGAAAATCATAAAGATAAATGGCGCAAAAATGCATATGGTGAAACTAAAAAGTTTTTATCAATGGGTTTAATTGATAGGGCTGCAACACGTGAATTATCTTGGGGAATAGAAGTACCAATTTCTGGTTATGAAGATAAAAGAATATATGTTTGGATAGAGGCTGTTATGGGTTATTTATCAACATGTAAAAAAGTATTAGAAGAAAAAAATATGAATTTTGAAGAATTTATAAAAGATCCTAATTTAAAATCTTATTATGCTCATGGTAAAGATAATATACCATTCCATACTGTAATTTATCCTGCTTTAATTATGGCAATGAAAAATAATTATAATTTACCAGAATATATTGTATCGGGCGAATATATAAATATGAATGATGAAAAAATGAGTAAATCAAAAGGTAATTTATTAACTGTTAATGATTTAGTTGACATGTATGGTGCAGAAACAATAAGATATTATATGATTGCAAATGGTCCTGAAAAAAAAGATGTTAATTTCACAAAAAGTGATTTAATTCAAGCACATAATAAATTTTTAGTTGGTGTTTTAGGTAATTTTGTTAATAGAAATTTATCATTTATATCTAAAAAATTTGATGGCAATATAACAGAAGGTAATATTGATCCAAAAATAAGAGAAATAACAAAAGAAAAATATCAAAAAATAGGTTTATTAATTGAACAAGCTGAATTAAAAAGTGCTTTAGAAGAAGTATTTGATTATATTAATTTAGGAAATAAATATTATGATGAAAATACACCATGGGTAGCAGTTAAAGAAGACATAAATAAATTTAATGATATTACATATACATGTATTTACATGATTAGTAATATTGCTAATTTAATTAATCCATTTTTACCAGAAACTAGTAAAAAAATAAAATTAATGTTAAATTTAAATGATTTTAAATGGGATGAAGAAATTATAAAAGGCAATATAAAAATAAATAATTTACAATTATTATTTAATCGAATTGATGAAGTTTAGCATAATGCTAGACTTTTTAATTTTTTTGATATATAATTATTTTAGTTAAGGAAGATGTTTATGAAAATTATTGAAAAAGTAAAAGGCTTTAATTATTTTTTGCCAATTATATATTTTGTATTAGGACTATTAATGGTAATATTTCCAGAAACTATAAATGATATAATTAATTATATAATTGGTGGTTTATTAATGCTTTTTGGTATAGATTATATAGTTAGATATTTATCTAATAATAAAGTAACAACATATTCAAAATATAGTTTAACAGTTGGTATAGTACCAATAATATGTGGTGTATTTCTAATATGTAATCCAGAAGTATTAGTATCAATTATACCATTTGTAGCTGGAATGATAATATTAATGGATGCATTTGAAAAATTAAAACATGCAATTGATTTAAAGAAAATGAAATATGATGAATGGTGGGTTGATTTAATAGTTGCAATACTATTTATAGTATTTGGTATTATAGTAATTATGAATCCATTTGATGCCGCAAAATTATTAATAAGAATATTAGGAATATTCTTCTTGGTAGATTGTTTTATAGATGTATGGACTAATTTTTCTTATGAAAAAATTAAAATCAAAAATGGTGAAGATAAGAAAATTGTCGTAATTGATGAAAAATAGAATAAAATAAGTTGACAAACATATATTAAATAAGTATAATAAGATAGAAATTTAAAAAAAGAAAGAAGAAATATCCATTTCTCACCTGATTATAGTAGTAATAGGTAAAAAGCTTTGTTAAGTCTTTTTAAAGTGGATATTTAAACCCACTTTTTTTATGTTGGAGGTGTCGGGGTATCGCAAATAAAGAAAAGAATTTGTTTATTAATGAACAAATAAGAGCAAAAGAAGTAATGGTTATTGGACCAAAAGGTGAACAATTAGGAACTAAAATACTTAAAGATGCATTAACATTAGCGTCGTATGCAGGATTTGATTTAGTTTTAATCAATCCTAATAGTAATCCACCAGTATGTAAAATAATGGATTATAATAAATATAAGTATGAAAACAAGAAAAAAAATAAGGAAAATCTAAAAAAACAAAGAGAAACTAATCTTGAATTAAAAGAGTATCGTTTATCTGTTACAATTGATGTTCATGATTTTGATACAAAAGTAAAACAAGCGTCAAAGTATCTAGAAAAAGGTCATAAAGTAAAAGCATCAATTCGTTTTCGCGGAAGAGAAATGGCACATACTGATTTAGGTCTAAAAGTTTTATTAAGATTTGCAGAAGCTTTAGAAAGTTGTTCACAAGTTGAACAAAAACCAATTTTAGAAGCTCGTACAATGACTATGGTTCTAGCACCCAAAAAAGAAAAATAGGAGGATTTTATGCCAAAGTTAAAAACACACAAAGGAACAAAGAAAGTTCTAAATATTAGACAAAGTGGTTCCATAAAAATTGGAAAACCAGGAAGCAGACATAATACAGGTAAAAAACCAGCAAGTTTCAGTAGAGCTTGTGCTAATGGATCTGCTTTAGACAAAACAGATTTAAAAAGAATAAAGAGTTTAATTGTAAAATAAGGAGGAAGAATTATGCCAAGAGTTAAAGGTGGAACAATTCATGCTGCTCGTCGTAAAAAAGTTTTAAACGAAGCAAAAGGATATTTTGGTTCTAAACATCGTTTATACAGAACAGCTAAAGAACAAGTAATGCATTCATTAAGTTATGCTTACAGAGATAGAAGACAAAAGAAAAGAGATTTTAAAAAATTATGGATTACAAGAATTAACGCTGCATGTCGTCAAAATGATATCAGTTATTCTAAATTCATAAATGGATTAGCAAAAGCAGGAGTAGAAGTTAACAGAAAAATGTTATCTGAAGTTGCTATAGCAGATCCTAAAGCATTTACTAATTTAGTTAATATTGCTAAAGCAGGTTTAGAAGGTAAAACTATTGAAGTAAAAGAAACTAAAAAAGTTGTTAAAGAAGAATCTAAAGATTTATCTAAATTAACAGTTGCTGAATTAAAAGAATTAGCAAAAGCTGCTAATGTTGAGGGTTATACTTCAATGAAAAAAGCTGAACTAGTTGAAGCATTATCAAAATAAGGTGTTTTAAAACATCTTTTTTGTTAATATTTTTATTTACTTTAAATATAATTATGATATAATACATAAAAAAGAAGGTGAACTCATGAAAAATTTATATATTGATTTTGATGGCGTAATAATGGATACAATTAATAAAGCGTATCAAATGATGGATGATGAAAATATTAATAGAACTAATATAGAAGATGTCAGTAATTTTTTTAAAAACCTTGAATGGAACAAATTATTGAATGAAACTGATGAAATAAATGGTGCAATTAATAAAGTGAAGAAGTTAAATGATTCAAATAAATTTAATGTTGCAATTTTAACGCATGTTAATTCATTAAATGAAGCTATTGAAAAGGTAAAATTCATTCGAAAATTTTATAATGATATTACAGTTATACCTGTTCCTAAAGAAATATCGAAAACAAAAATGGTTCATACAAAAGATGCTATTTTAGTTGATGATTATACAAGTAATTTGGTTGAATGGAAAAGTGAAGGCGGAATTGGTATTAAATTTTCTGTAAAGCCTAAACAAAGTAAGTTTATAGTTATAGATGATTTAGATAAATTGTTTACAATTTTTGAATAAATAGATAATATCTATTTTTTTCTTGCAATGGCAACTAAAACAATATATAATTAAATAGGAGATGATAAAATGCTAATACTTGCAAAGGCAACAATGGCAATGATGATAGGATTTATACTAGCGATCATTTTGGGATTAATATTAATACCTATTTTAAGAAAATTTCATATTGGTCAATCAGTAAGTATATATCTACAAGAAAAGCATAAGAAAAAAAATGGTATTCCAACAATGGGTGGATTAATATTTATAATAACAACAATAGTAACGGTAATCATATTATTGATAATGAAAAAAATAGAATTTTCAGAAAATTTATTTATTTTAATGTATGTTTTTGTAGCATATGGAATATTAGGATTTATTGATGATTATTTAATTGTTGTTAAAAAAAATAATAAGGGATTAACAGAAATTCAAAAATTGTTGGGGCAACTTTTTATAGCACTTGGTTTTTATATAATTTATATGAAAAGTGGGCATCCGCCAGTACTTGAGGTAAATGCTTTTGGATTAAATATTGATATTAATTTTGGAGCTTTTTATATTTTATTTATAATGTTTATTATGGTAGCAAGTAGTAATGCTGTAAATATAACAGATGGTTTAGATGGTTTAGCAGGTGGTTTATCAATTATTTCATTTTTATGTTTTGCTTTAATAGCATGGAATTCAAAATGGATTGTTGGATATGAAGATATGGCTATATTTTGTTTTATTTTAATAGGATCATTGATGGGCTTTTTAATGTTTAATACATATCCTGCTAAAATATTTATGGGTGATACTGGATCACTTGCACTTGGTGGAGCACTTGGTGCTGTTGCTATTTTAACTGGTCGTGAATTTACTCTTATTTTAGTAGCAGGTGTATTTGTAATAGAAACTTTGTCTTGTATTATTCAAATATTATCTGTTAGATTAACTGGAAAAAAGGTATTCTTGATGACACCACTTCATCATCATTTTGAAAAATTAGGATGGCAAGAAAATGATATTGTAAAATCATTTTGGGTAATTGGTTTATTATTTGCAATGATAGCAATAGCATTTGGTGTATGGATATAAGGTATAGGAAACTATACTTTTTTTAATTAATTTTGATTTATAATTGCCTAATAATGTTGATTGTGATAAGACATAAGTATAAGAATGGTAAGGTGTGTGTATATGAATATTGTTGATAAGTCTATAAATAAAGATACATACTAAATAATAAAAAGATTAGTATTTTTAATAATGATTTAATAGGAGCAAATTATATAGATTATGGTCCTGTTTTTAGTGTATTTAATTTATTGGGAGGAAGTATATGAAGAAGAAAGTTTTGTTTTTATCAATATTATGTTTATTATTTGTAACATTAAGTTATATTTATTCGTCATTTACGGCTACAATAGGTATAAAAAATAATAAAAAATATGGTGGATTAAGTTATAGTGGATATAGTGATTATTCAAGAACACCAGAAACTATAACTATTACTAGCAATTACATAAAAATAACATTTACAAGTGATAGTTGAGGAAATAATTATTAATACTATATATCAGAGTAATAATCTCTGCTTTTATATTGCTAATTGATTTTTAATATATAAATGTGATATAATTAGTCTAGTCAAAGAGGTGACTTATGAAAGTAAAAAATGTTGATTTAAAAATAAGTGCAGTAAGAAGAAGCCAATATCCAGGCGACGAATTACCAGAATTTCTATTAGTTGGAAGATCAAATGTTGGCAAAAGTAGTTTTATAAATACACTAATAAATAGAAAAAACTATGCTAGAACATCATCAACACCAGGTAAAACCCAAACAATAAATTTTTATTTAGTAAATGAAGAATTTTATTTAGTTGATGCACCCGGATATGGATATGCAACACTATCAAAAAGAGAACAAAAGAAATTTGGTCTAATGATGGAAGATTATTTAATAAACAGAAAAAACTTAAAACACGTATTTATGTTAGTAGACTTTAGAAATAAACCAAGTAACGATGACTTACAAATGTATAAATTTTTAAAATATTATAAAGTACCAGTAACAATAATCGCAACTAAAGTAGATAAAGTATCAATAACACATCAACAAAAACAAAGAAGTGTAATACTAAATAATTTAGATTTAGTTGTCGGAGATGACTTTTTAATGTTTTCCAACGTAACAAAACAAGGAAGAGACGAAGTTTACGAAAAAATAGAACGAATAATTGCCTAAAACATAATATATTTTAGGTGATAAAATGCATATTGAAAATTTTGATGAAAAATTAATTATTTATATAAATAAAAAAATTAATTTAGAAGATATAAGTACTATATTATTAAAATCAAAAATATTAGGTCTTGACATAAAAAAATATGATAATATTGTTATCTATGAAGATGAAATATTAGGTACAATATTAGAACTAACACTAGAAAATGATAACTATTTTACATCATTTGATATGAATATATCCGTATCTAAAGAAAAAGGTTTTCTATTAAAACTAGAAGAAAATATTGATTTTGATATAAAAAATGATATCTATAAATACAAAAATAATTACTATATGCAAGTAAAAGATAATGATTTTATAAAAATAGGACGTATTTTAGAATATTCTAAAATAATATATGGAAATATTATCAAAAAAATCAAAAAAGACAAAAACAAAATAAATGGAGGTATTGTAGTATGAGAAAAAATGTAGTCGCCCTAGTTGGAAGACCAAACGTTGGTAAATCAACACTATTTAATAGATTAGTAGGAAGAAAACAAGCAATAATTGAAGATATACCAGGTATTACGCGAGATAGAATATATGGCCTTGTTAATTACAATAACTATAGTTTTCACTTAATAGATACAGGTGGAATAGATCTTGGAACAGATTCTTTTAGACGCGAAATAAAAGGACAAGTAGATTTAGCGATCGACGAAGCAAATATAATTGTATTTGTAGTAGATGCTAAAGAAACACTAACAGCAAATGATTATGCTGTAAGAGATATGCTTTTAAAATCGGGCAAAAAAGTTATTGTCGCAGTTAATAAATGTGACAGTAAAGAATCAGAAAATCATAAATATGATTTTTATGAATTAGGATTTGATGAATATATTTATATAAGTGCTGAAGCTAAAGATGGAATAAGTGAACTATTAGATAAAATAGTTGAAAATTTTGATGAAACACCTTATGAAGAAGAAAAAGGAATCAAATTCTCAATAATTGGAAGACCGAACGTTGGTAAAAGTAGTTTGACAAATGCCTTATTAAACGAAGAAAGAGTAGTAGTATCACCAGTAGCAGGAACAACAAGAGATGCAATTGATACACCATTTAAATATAATGGAGCAGACTTTACAGTAATTGATACAGCAGGAATGAGAAAAAGAGGAAAAATATACGAAAATGTTGAACACTATAGTTTATTAAGAGCCTTAAAAGCAATAGATCGTTCTGACGTCTGTGTACTTGTATTAGATGCCAAAGAAGGAATAATTGAACACGACAAACATATAGCAGGCTATGCTTTAGAATCTGGAAAACCTGTAGTAATAGTTGTAAATAAATGGGATATTGTTGAAAATAAAGACGAAGAAATGAAAAAATTCAAAGAAAATATCCGCAATAATTTTCAGTTTATGCCTTATGCACCAATAGTATTCTTATCAGCAAAAACTAAAAAAAGAATTGGTACACTAATGCCAGAAGTAATAAAATGTTATGAAAATACACATAAAGAAATAAAAACATCAGCAATAAACGATTGTATAATGGATGCATACCTATTAAATTTGCCACCATCATATAAAGGTAAAAGACTTAAAATTTACTTTACAAAACAAGTATCATCCGCACCACCAACATTTAATATTTCTGTTAATAATAAAGGATTGATCCATTTCTCATATCCAAGATATTTAGAAAATAAAATAAGAGAAACGTTCGATTTTAGTGGTACACCAATAGTATTACAATTTAAAAATAAAGGTGAAGAGGATATATAATATCCTTTTTTGGTACATAAAAAATAGTAATTCATATAATGTTCTAGGAGGATGTTAATGAATTTTTCAGATAATTTTTTTAGAAGAGTAGAAAGGAAAACTAATGTTGATAAAGGAACAATATTAGATTTAGCTAAAAAATTACAAGAAACAGATTTAAAAAATGAAAATACATTAAGAGAAATAATACAAACATTAGGAAGTATGACAGGAAGAGAAATAAGTAAAGAAAGAGAAAATAAAATAATAAAAGCAGTTGTAAATGATGAAGTACCTAAAAATATTGATAAAATGATATAACCTTGACTTTATCAGATATAAGTGATAAAATCATAGTCAAGAAAGCAATGATTATATCAAAGTAGTTATTTTAAGACTCTTACAGGAACAATAGATAACTGAGAACTATTGAGAAAGATAAAATAATGAATTTCAATATATGAGCTTTAACCGTTAAAATGAGCGTTAATCATAAAGAGCCTTAAAAGGAATATGGGTGGTACCGCGGAATTATTCGTCCCATAATTTTATGGCTCTTTTTTATTTTGAGGAGGAAGTATGAAAGAAGAACTAAAAATAATAAACTCTAAAATGTTAGATGAAATAAAAAATGTAAACAACATTAAAGAATTAAATGAATTAAAAGTTGCATATCAAGGTAAAAAAGGCATAATAACAGAATTATTATCTAAAATGAAAGAATTACCAAATGAAGAAAAAAAAGAATATGGAATGCAGGTAAATGAATTAAGAAATAATTTTAATACAATATATGAAGAACAAATGAAAGAATTAAATGAAAAAGAACTAAATGAAAAATTGGAAAAAGAAGCAATAGATGTTACATTACCAGCAACTAAAATTAAAACTGGAAGTCCTAATATATTAGAAAAAGTGATTGAAGAAATAGAAGAATTAATGATATCAATGGGATATGATGTTGTAGATGGTCCAGAAATAGAAGAAGATCATTATAATTTTGAATTATTAAATATTCCCAAAGGACATCCAGCAAGAGATGCTCAAGATACATTTTATTTAGAAGATGAAAAAATACTATTAAGAAGTCAAACATCACCTGTTCAAGCAAGAGTAATGTTAGAAGGAAAAGGAAAAACACCAATTAGAGTAATATGTCCAGGAAAAACATATCGTAGAGATGATGATGATGCTACACATTCTCATCAATTTATGCAAATAGAAGGATTATTAGTTGATAAAAATGTTAGCTTATGTGATCTAAAAGGTACATTTGATGTAATTGCAAAAAAATTGTTTGGTGAAGATTGTACAACAAGATTTAGACCAAGCTACTATCAATTTACTGAACCATCAGTTGAAATGGATATAAGTTGTTTTGTATGTCATGGTAAAGGATGTTCGTTATGTAAAAATACTGGCTGGATAACAGTATCCGGAGCTGGAATGGTACATCCAAATGTTTTAAGAAATTGTGGATATGATCCAAAAGAATGGACTGGATTTGCTTTTGGTTTTGGAGCAGAACGATTAGCGATGTTAAAATATGGTATCAATGATATAAGAGTATTTTATAATACTGATCTAAGAGAATTAGAAAATTTTAGTAGGAGGTAAAAAATGATTAGTTTAGAATGGTTAAATGATTATGTAGATATAGCAAATATTGATCCTAAAGACCTTGCAGAAAAAATAACTAAAGCAGGTGTTAATGTCGAAAAAATAATAACAAATCATATAAATAATCTAGTAATAGGTGAAGTAATAGAATGTGAAAATCATCCAGATAGTGATCATTTACATGTCTGTAAAGTAAATATTGGAAGTAAGATCTTACAAATAGTATGTGGAGCATCAAATGTCAGAGTTGGACTAAAAGTAATAGTCGCACTTGAAGGAGCAATTTTACCAGGTAATTTTGAAATAAAAAAAGGAATTATTAGAGGTATTGAATCTAATGGAATGTTATGCGCTTTATTTGAACTAGGTTTAGAAGAAAAAACAGAAGAAAATTATAATAAAGGTATTTGCGAATTAGATAAAGAAGCACCTGTTGGTATAGATCCATTTAAATACTTACATTTAGATACAACACTATATGAACTTGATATTCATAAACACAGAAATAATGACTGTTTTTATCATATAGGCTTTGCCTATGAAGTAGGAGCAATTTTAAATAGAAAAGTAAAATTACCAGATTTAACAATAAATGAAATAAAAGATGATATAAATAAATATTTTAGTTTAAAAATTGAAACTAAAAAATGTCCTTACTATTTAGCACGCATGGTAAAAGATGTTGAAATAAAAGAATCACCAGATTTTATCAAAAAAAGATTAATTGATGCAGGAATGAGACCAATAAATAATGTTGTTGATATATCTAATTATGTTATGTTAGAATATGGACAACCATTACATTTTTTTGATAAAAATAAATTAGGTAATAATATAATAGTAAGAGATGCTTATGACAATGAAAAAATTATAACATTAGATGAAAAAGAAAGAGTTTTAGATCATAATGATATTGTTATAACAGATGGAATTAAACCAGTTGCCATAGCAGGTGTAATGGGTGGATTAAATACAGATGTTGATGAAAATACCAAAGATATTTTAATTGAAAGTGCTATATTTGATGGTGTTAGTATAAGATATACATCAAATAAATTAAACTTAAAAAGTGAAGCATCTATTAGATATGGTAAAGGTTTAAACTACGAATATACAAAAGATGCTATTGAAAGAGCATGTCATTTATTAGAACAATATGCAAATGCTAAAATATTATCAGGTATAGTAAAATATGATAATATTGACAAAACACCAAAAATAGTAACATTTGATGTAAGTGATGTTAATAAGATGTTAGGTATTGATATATCTAAAGAAAATATGGAAAAAGAATTTACAAGATTAGGCTTTGCTTATAAATTAAATGATAATACATTTACAATTACAATTCCAAATAGAAGACTAGATATAGAAGCAAATGTAAATGATATTGCTGAAGAAATTGGTAGATTATATGGATATCATAATTTAGTTGGTACCTTACCTTCATTAGGCCTAAAAAAAGGTGAATATAAAGGTGATTTAAAATTAAGAAAAGATTTAAGTAAGCATCTTCGAAGTCTTAATTTAAATGAAGTTAAAACATATACTTTAGTTTCACCAGAAATGGCTCAATTATTTAATTATGAAAATAAAGAAAAAGCTATTTTACCTAATCCAATGAGTATTGATAAAAGTGTTGTTAGAACAACTTTAATACCATCATTATTAAATATTTATGAATATAATAAAGCTAGAAAAGTAAATGATATTTTGATTTATGAAATATCAAAAACTTATGATAAAGAATACAAAGAAGATGTAAAATTAAGCATTTTAATGAAAGGAAATTATATATCCAATGATTGGATGAATAGTAAAATTAAAGTAGATTTCTATTTAATTAAAGGGATAATTGAAAATATATTAAATTATTTAGGATTTAAAAATAGATATTCATTTGATAAAGAATTAATTAATAATTTACATAATGGTATAAGTGCTTCTATTTCTGTTGATAGAGAAAAAGTAGGTATAATTGGTAGAATTCATCCAACAATTACTAAAGATGATGTTTATGTATGTGAAATATCTCTAACAAAATTAAATAAACCAGTTAAACCAATCAAATATAAAGAATCATCTAAATATCCTGAAATTAAAAAAGATGTTGCTTTTGTTGTAAATAAAGATATTTTATCTAAAGATATTGTAGAATGTATTAAAAAAGCAGGTGGAAGACTTTTAAATAATATTGATGTATTTGATGTTTATATGGGCGAAAATATAAGTATAAATGAAAAGTCTATCGCCTATACTTTAACATTTAAAGATGAAAGTAGAACTTTAAATGATGAAGAAGTAAATATTATATTTAGAAATATAATAGATAAAGTAACTGAAAAATTTAAAGCCCAAATAAGAGACAAGTAGAAATACTTGTTTTTTATATCCAAAACAATGTATAATGGAATTAGAGGTAGTATGTATGATAATAATGGGAAAATATGTTGGATTTTGTAAAGGAGTAGAAAATTCTGTTAATAAAACAATAGAAATTTTGAAAAAATATAAAAAAGTATATGCTCTTGGTATGCTTGTACATAATGAAAATGTTGTTAAAGAACTAGAAAATAAAGGTATCATATTTGTTGATTCGATTAATGATGTACCAAATAATTCACATTTAATTTTTAGAGCTCATGGTGTAAGTAAAGAAATATATGAACAAGCAAAAAATAAAAATTTAATAATTCATGATTTAACTTGCCCAAATGTTTTAAAAATTCATAAAATTGTTCAAGAATTAAATGATAAAGGATATTATATAATATTATGTGGAAATGCTAATCATCCAGAATCAATTGGTACCATAAGTTTTTGTAATGGTATTGTTACAGAAAATATAGAAAATATTGTAATACCAGAAGATAAACCAGTTGCTCTATTATGCCAAACAACAATAAGTATCGAAAAATTTACAAAAATTAAGAACTATTTATTAAATATAAAACCAAATATATTAATTTATAATACTATTTGTAGTGCTACTAAAAAAAGAGAAGAAGAAGTAATGAAATTATCAAAAATGGTTGATAATTTACTAGTGCTTGGTTCAAGTAAAAGCTCAAATACTAAAAAATTAATTGAAGTTTCTAAATGTAAAAATACTTATTTAGTAGATGATGTTGATAAATTTAATATTGAATTAACTGGAAAAATAGGTATTGTGACAGGTGCAAGTACTGATATTAAAGATGCCATTAAATTGCGAGGTAAATATGAATAAAAAAGAAAAAAATAAAATATTATTTGAAGATATTTTATATGAATTATTAAATCCATTAAAAAAAATATATTATAAAATAATTAATAAATATTTAAAAATAAAATATAAAAATAAAACTAATATATTTGAATATAAAAATAAATTATATTATAAAAATGATAATATATTTTTATATCAAAATTATAGTACATTATTTTCAGCAATTTTTTTTGCTCCAACATATCATTATTCTGTAAAAAACAAAATATTTCATGAACATGATTTTGAAACAGTTTTAAGAAGTTTATATTTTTATCCTGAATCATTTAAAATATTAGATGAAAATAAAGAAGAATATTCAAAACAGGAATTAAATTTTATTGATAATATAAAACAAGAATTAATTAAAATGGAATATAAGGATTGTGAAAAAGATAATGAACCTATATACGAAGAATATTTAAAAAGAAATTGTCAAAAAAATTATAAAAATGCTTATTATTATAATTTATATATGAATAATAAAGATGAATTGGAAAAAGAAAAAAGAAAAAGAAAAATAATTTTAAAAATAGTATTTATTGTTATTATAATATGTTTAATAATTTTTTTAATATTACAAAATAATTAATGTAAAATTTACTAAAAATAAAGACTAATATTTATAAATATGTTATAATTTAATAGAAAGGAGTAGATAAAATGGAATATTTCGATGCAATAGACTTAATATCATCTGATAAAACAATAACAGCATCATTTGTATGGATTATAATGTCTGTATTTGTTGCGTTAATTGGCGGAATCGCACTTTATTTTTGTTTTACTGATAAAGAATTTCGTAAAAAATTAAATGGAAAAGCTAAAAAAATAGTTGAATTTTTGTCATTCGAAAAAAATATTTTAGTACCAGCATTAAAAATATCTTATTTGGTATTAACGATATTTATAACACTATTTTCTATTATGCTAATAAGAGTAAGCTTTTTCTCATTTTTAACAACTCTAATATTTGGTAATTTATCTATTAGAATAGCTTACGAAATGATTATGTTATTTGTTAATTTAACAAAAAATGTTAAAGATATTAAGAAAGGATTAAGGAAATAGTAAACTATTTCTTTTTGAAAATATGAAAGAATTAGAAACAGAACGATTAATTTTAAGAAAAATTGAATTATCTGATGCAGAAGAAATGTTTAATAACTGGTGCAATGATAAAGAAGTATGTAAATATTTACCTTGGAATGTTCATGAAAATATTGAAGTAACATATAACCTTGTTAATTTTTGGATAAATGAATACCAAAATGAAGATACATACAGATGGATGGTTGTATTAAAAAAAACAAATGAATGTTTAGGAACAATTGATATTGTAAAACAAGATAAAATAAATAAAGTCTATGAAATAGGGTATTGTTACAAAAAAAGTGCTTGGGGACATGGTTTTGGAACTGAAGCTTTAAAAAGAGTTATAAAATTTTTGTTTGAAGATATAAAAGCAGAACTAGTATGCGCAAAACATTATGAAAATAATATTGGAAGTTATAAAGTAATGGAAAAATCAGGAATGAAAGTAGATTGTCTTTTGCGTTCTCGAGTAATATTTGAAGGCAAGAGAATAGGTGAACTTTATCACTCAATAACAAAACAAGAATATGAGGAAAATTTATGACAATAATTATACCTGCATATAATCCGGATTATCATTTATTAAAAGTTGTAGATGAATTAAAAAACTATAAAATTATTGTAGTAGATGATGGTAGTACATCAAAAGAAATATTTAAAAAATTAAAAAATGTAATCCTTTTAAAACATGATATTAATTATGGAAAAGGCAAAGCTATGAAAACAGCAATGGAATATGTTTATAAAAATAATTTAGATGATGGCATTATTTTTGTTGATGCTGATGGTCAACATAAAACAAATGATATCAAAAAAATAATTAATATTTTTAATAGAAATAAAGATTCATTAATATTAGGTGTAAGAACATTTAGTAAAGATGTTCCTTTTAAATCAAGAATGGGCAACAAAATAACTAAATATTTATTTAGATTATTTACAGGTAAAAATGTATCAGATACTCAAACAGGCCTTAGAGCAATTAATACTAGCTATATTCCATATTTATTAAAAATAGAAGGAAATAGATATGAATATGAAATGAATATGCTATTATCAGTTGTTTCCAAAAAAATAAATATAATTGAAGTTCCAATTGAAACTGTATATGAAGATGAAAAAAATTCAACATCGCATTTTAAAGTAATAAGAGATTCTTTTCTAATTTATAAAAATTTTTTAAAATTTATATTATCAGGTATTATATGTTTTATAATTGATTATATTAGTTTTATATTACTAATGCATTTATTTAAAAATACACCATCAAATATATTTTTATGTAATTTACTTGCACGATTAATAAGTGGAACATGTAACTATAATATTAATAAAAATTTTGTTTTTAATTCAAATAATAAAAGTGTTAAAGAATACATAATGTTATCAACAGGAGTAATTTTAATAAACAGTTTAATTTTGAATATATTTATAAGTAAATTAAAAATAAATATTTATTTAGCAAAAATACTAATAGAAATAATACTATTTATAGTTAATTTTATAATTCAAAATAATGTTATATTTAAAGAAAAAAGGAGGAAAATATGACACTAGTTATAATGGCTGCTGGAATGGGAAGTAGATTTGGTGGTTTAAAACAAATTGAACCAATGGATGAATATGGAAATTTTATAATTGATTATTCCATTTATGATGCTATAAAAGCAGGATATAATAAAGTAGTATTTATAATTAAAAAGGAAAACTATGATATTTTTAGGGAAACAATCGGTAAAAGAATAGAAAATAAAATAAAAGTAGAATATGTTTTTCAAGAATTAACAAATTTACCTAAAGGTTATAGTGTTCCAGAAGAAAGAGTTAAACCTTATGGAACAGCACATGCTATATTATGTGCTAAAGATAAAGTAAATGAATCATTTACAATTATAAATTCTGATGATTTTTATGGTTTAGATGCTTATATAAAAGCAAGTTCATTTATTAAAGAAAATAAAAATAATTATGCCATTATAGGATATAAAGTAAAAAATACTATAACAGAAAATGGAAATGTTAAAAGAGGAGTATGTAAAATTGAAAATGGTTTTGTTACACAATTAATAGAATCAGAAATAGAATATAAAAATGGTAAATATATTGCTTATCCACTTGATGGTAGTACTTCATTTGAAATAAATGAAGATACGATTGTATCAATGAATATGTTTACATTTACACCTAAAATATTTGCATATTTAGAAAAAGAATTTCCAATATTTTTAGATAAAAATAATAATAATTTAAAAAGTGAATTTTTAATACCTGATTTAGTATTTAAACAAATAAAAATGGAAAATATTAAAGTAGAAGTTATTGAAACAGATGCTAGATGGTTAGGTGTTACTTATAAAGAAGATAAAGAAAATGTTGTTGCAAGTTTAAGAAAATTAGTAGATAATGGTGAATATAAGAAAGGACTATGGTAATCCTTTCTTTACTTTTGTCAAAAAAACATATATAATGAATATGGTGATAAAATGAAAAGGGTGTTTTCCATAGTAATAAGTTTTATATTTGGTATAGTATTATTGTTTTTTATTACGTGTATATCATTTAAGGTATATAATATAAATGATTTTAATAGTATGATTACATTAATGAGTAATAATTTAAATATAAATAAAATTAATATGGATTTTAT
>ERZ824600.2952-NODE-2952-length-17008-cov-3.140211_pt1 | contig 17008 bp, 16 predicted proteins | sample MGYA00519933_ERZ824600 | MGnify/ENA primary metagenome ERZ824600 (study PRJEB31778, sample SAMEA3449178) | human gut metagenome | biome: human gut; feature: human-associated habitat; material: faeces | place: United Kingdom | collected 2010/2012 ... | reverse complement strand
GTATAGTCCATGTCGATTTTGGCCAGTTCAAGGTTGGCTTCGGCCTGTGCAACGGCCGCCTTGGCCTGCAGGTAGTTGCTCTCCGAAGTGTCCAGCGTGGCTTTGGAAGCGTAGTTCTGGCTGCTCAGCGATTTCTGTCGTTTATAGTCGCGTTCGGCGCGAACCAGATTGGCTTTGGCGCTGTCCAGTTCGGCTTTGCGGAGTTCGACGGTTGCCAGATAACGTTTCTGTTCAATAACGAACAAAATGTCGCCTTCGTTAACCAGAGAGCCTTCCTGGAACAGGACTTTCTCGACATATCCCGTAACCTGAGGGCGCAGGTCAACCGCCTTGATGGCTTCGACATGGCCGATGTAGCTCTTTTTGGGGGAAATGTTGCGCTGTTGAACCTGCTGAACCAGAACATAGGGATCGCCGGCGTCGGCTCCCATCATCGGCATCTGCGGGGTCAGCCGGCTTTTCAGATACCAGCCTGCGGCTACGCATAAAAGCAGAACAGCGGTTTGTTTGAGAACTTTTCTATTACTTACCTTACCTAATTTCATTTTCAGACCTTTCGTCCTTCAGAGCTTTTACTATTAAATCGAAACTTGTGCAAAACAAGTGCGGAAAATTTACCAAAGAATTACTGCTTATGGCATAGGAAAGCATGCCCTGCCATAAACTGAAGATGGTTATAACTGTATCGTTGATGTTCAAGTCTGCAGATATTTCTCCACTTTTTTGCGAATTAGTCAATGCCTGTCTGATGATATTCAAAGGAAAATCGCGAATTTCCTTGACTGAACTCCCGATGTGGGTAAACAGGGTTTCGGACCATTCCATCTGGAAAAGCATGAAAAACATGAATTTCCGGTAGTTGGGAATATCGCGCACCAGTTCGGCGATACAGTTGAAATGGGCGCGCAAATCGCTCAGCGTGTTAACAACCGGCACTTTGCGGGCAATCGCTTCGTTGGTGCGGTTGAACGACTCTTTTATCAGTGCGGCGATGATGTCCGGCTTGTTGCGAAAATGCCAATACACGGCTCCTTTGGTAAGGTTGATGCGTTTGGCTATCTCGTCAAAGGTTGTTTTGGAATAACCTTTTTCATAAAATATATCAAGCGCGGAAAACAGAATTTCCTGTCTTGTCTTCTCGGCCTCTTCCTTGGTTCTTCTGGGCATATTTCTACCGTTTTGCTGTTGTTTTATATATACTTGCCGGTAGGTATGTATAACAAAATCATTTTAATTTGCAAGTTTTTTTTGCAAAGAAAACAGAGATTTTTTATTGCTTCCGGCAGCCGGAGAATATGTCGAGCGCGGGTTCGTAATCGATGGTTTCGATACCGGCCAGTCCCAGAACGGAGTGGAAAAGGTTGTCGTGCGAATGCGGCTGTCCGGCGGTTTTTTTCAGACAATGGCGGTTGATGCCGAAAGCTCGGGCCGAACTGTCGGGAAGCCAGACCAGCATTGGGATTTCCTTTTGATAAGCCGGTGCTGTTTCATATGGCTGGGCGTGGAGATAAATGCCGTTCTCTCCCAAAGATTCGCCGTGGTCGGAAGCATAGAGGAGCGCGACGTTGTATTCGCCGGACAGGGCGGTCAGTTCGTCCATGACTTTGCTCAGAAACATGCTTGTGTAATAGACGGTGTTGTCATAAACGTTGACCAGTTCTTCGGCCGAGCAGCGGCTGAGGTTTTCGGTTTTGCAGACAGGCGACCAGCGGGCGGCCTCTGCAGGATAATGTTCAAAATAAGCCGGACCGTGGCTGCCGGTCTGGTGCATGACGACGAGGATGTCTTTGCCGGTTTGGCGGACTTTGGCGGAAAAGTTGGTAAGCATTATTTCGTCGAGGCAGGACTTTTTCGTGCAGAAGTCTTCGATTTCGACCCGGTCGCAGTTGTTTTTGCAGCCGGTGTTGTTTTCGCGCCAGAGAACCTTGTAGCCGGCTTTCTGCAGTACGTCGAGCAGATTCTCGGTATATTCTTCGGAGCCGACTTTAAAGTTTTTGCGGCCGCTGCGCGAGAACATACAGGGAACGGCGACGGCGGTAGAGGTGCCGCAGGCGGTTGTATCGCCGTAATAGACGATTTCCCTGCGGTGCTTGTCCAGCGGTGCGTTGGTCGGGCGACCATAGCCACCGAGCGAAAAGTTGGCGGCGCGGGCGGTTTCGCCGACTACAAGGACAAACAGGTTTTTCTTGCCGTTGTTCCAGTAACGGTTCAATTTGGCGTCGTCAGCTATCGTTACGAACGGATGGTCCGACTTGCGTCGCATTTTCCAAACCGAAAGCGAGGCGCTGATATAATTGACCGGGACCAGATAATATTTGGCGTCGCGGTGGTTGCGGAAGAATTGTTCGGTTGCGGTGTAATTGCCGAGCATGACGGCAGCGCAAAGGGTTGCCGAAGCGGCGATGACGGTTGCTGTGGAAAGCAATCCCTGTTTGAGGTTCCCGTAATCAATCCTGATTTTCATGATTATCAGAGACGGCAAAAGGCCGAGCAGAGTAAGGAATGTCAGCAGTTTCAGTCCCAGAAGGTCCTGAACTTCATAGATGTCGGTTTGGACGACGTTCAGAAGCATAATCTTGTCAATCGGCGTGTTATAAGCGCTCATAAAATAAAAAACCAGCGCGTTCAGAATACAAAAGAAGATTGCCAGCGGTTTGGCGGTGTATTTGTTGAACAGAAGCGAAACAGCCGCGCAAAGCAGCATAAAGGCACAGAAAAGTCCGCCGGCAACAAACGAAACCGACGGCGAAATGCTCCACAGTTTGCGGGCGAAAGGCAGGTTATAGGCGGCAAGCAGAAACAGTGCGAAAAGCAGGTTGAAACGGAGGCCGGAGATGCAAAACCACGGCTTGGCTGAGAAAATCGTCTGCAGATGTTTGGACATTTCAGTTCTTTCGGTCGTAGAGTTAGAAAAGTTCTCCCTGATGGTCGTCATTTAACACGGCCAGGGCTTCTTTGACAATGGGAATGGTTACGGCGCGTTTGCGGGCCAGCGAAATGTTGTCGGTTTCGGCAACGAGTTTACGGGCAAAAGCGTAGGAGCGCTGCATATTGGCAAGGATGTAGCTGAGCACTTCCTGCGAAATGACAACCTGCCGGTCGTTGAACAGCTTGACGATCAACGCCTGCAGCAACTCGTCGTCCGGTTCGCGGATTTCCACCGTGGGAACGATATTCAGTCTTGAGCGCAAATCCGGCAGCGCAATGTGCAGGCGGGCAGGAGCGATTTCCGAGGTAAAAAGGATATAGCCGTTTTCGTTGCGGTACTGATTGTAAAGATGAAACATCGCTTCGTTGTCGATATTGTCGTTCATATCTTCGACAATCAGGCAGGGATGCTGTTCGAACAGCCGCAGGGTTTCCGTCCCGACTTCCGAGGCGCGAACGCGGGGAATTTTATACGGATAACGGGTTTTGACGGATACGTTGTCGGAAAACATGTGAGCCAGATGACTTTTGCCGCAGCCGGCCGGGCCATACAGGCAGACGGCGAAAAACGGCCAGTCGGGCCAGTTTTCGACATAAGCAAAGGCTTCGGCATTACAGGAGGCGACCATGAAGTCCTCTTTGCCGAGAAACGGTTGGTGTTCGAAAGCCAGTGGCAGCTGTCTGATGTCGGTGTTTTTGTTCATCTTTTGTCCGTCAGTTTCTGCTCAAAACGTCAAAAACCTTTTTGGTCAGGTCGCCGAGGCTGAATGGTTTGGCCAGAAAGTCAAAATCCTGCGAGCCGGCAAGTTCGCGGCGGGCAATTTCTTCCGAATAGCCGGAGGCCAAAATGATTTTGACGGCGGGAATCTGTTCGCGGACGCGGGCGGCCAGTTCGGCGCCGTTAAAGCCGGGCATTATCATATCAGTTATCAGCAGGCCGAAGTTTTTGTCGTGCTCCAATTGTTCTAGCGCATTCTCGGCCGAATTGCAAGCGACAACGTCAAAACCTTTTTTCTTTAAGGCGCGGACGCCGAAAGCCCGAACCGAATCTTCATCTTCGACGAAGAGAATGCGGGTTGAGGCAGCGTCCGGATTTTCCCGGACGCTGCGGTCAATGGCCGAAACGTTCAGGCCGAATATCAGTTTCTGGCTGACGGCGACGGGAGAGGTAATTTTCTCCTGAACGGTCAGAACCGGCGAACCGTCTTTGGCTTTGACAGTGTCCTGTTCGTCGCCGCGTTTTTCCTCTTCATCGTCGACGGCGGTGTCAAAACGCGGCAGATGAATGGAGAAGGTGGTGCCTTTGCCGACAATGCTTTCGACTTTGATGAAGCCTTCGGTCTGGCGGACAATGCCGTAGACCATGGCCAGGCCGAGGCCGGTACCGGAGCCGACGACGTTTTGTTTGGTGGAGAAGAAGGGTTCAAAGATGCGGGTAAGGTTTTCAATCGGAATGCCGCAGCCGGTGTCTCTGACATCGATAACCACAAATTCGCCGGGTTTGATTACGTCGGCGCCGAACCGGTAAGGTTCGGAGAGCGTTTCGGTGCGGGTGGAAATGCTGAGCGTGCCGCTGCCGTTCATGGCGTCTTTGGCGTTGACGGCCAAGTTGATGATAACCTGCGAAAACTGAACCGGGTCGACGCGGATATATCCCAGGTCGCTGCCATGGTAAAATTCAAGCACAATCTGTTCGCCGAGAATCCGTTTGAGCATATGGCTGAGTTCGACGAAGTTTTCGGTAACGTCGATCAGTTTCGGCTTCAGGGGTTGTTTGCGCGAGAAAGCCAGCAGCTGGCGAACCAGCCCGGCGGCACGATTGGCGTTTTGCTTGATTTGGATCAGGTCGGTAAAGGACGGATCGCCGACGCCGTGACGTTGAAGCAGCAGGTCGCAGAAGCCGATCATGGCGGTCAGCAGGTTGTTGAAGTCATGGGCGACGCCGCCTGCCAACTGGCCCATGGCCTGCATTTTCTGAGCTTGGGCAAACTGCATCTCCAGCGTTTTTTGTTTGGTGGCGTCAATCATATACAGAACCAAACCGTCGATTTCGCTGATGTCGAAAGAATAGAAGCGGCGCATCGGACTGATGTAGAGCTGAATGATGCGTTCTTCGCGGCCGAGACTGACGTGGACGTCCAGCGAAGCCGAGGCATCGGCGGAAGCGTAAATGGCGGCAAACTGTTTTTTGAGTTCGGCGGCGTCTTCGGTTTTGACATAGTCAAAGATGCTTTTGAGCAAAATGTTTTCCTTGGCGGCGCCAAGAAAACTCCGGACTTTGGCATTGCAATCGGTTATTTGACCGTCGCGGTTGATGAAGACGATGCCGACCGGCGCGTAATTGAAAAGCCAGCTGATTTTATCCAGCGAAGCGCTGAGTTCTTTTTTGACGTCGCGGTCGGACGGAATGCCGGCGACGGCAACGCCGCGAATCTTGTACTCCCTGTTGCCGCGGAAACTTTCCTGAGCGACGAAACATTCGACCGTTTCATGTGCGGTGCTGACAAAAAACAACCTCCCTGACCAGGTCGTGTTCTGCGGCGTTTCGACGTTTTCGCCCAGATATTTGCGGAAATCGGTGCCGATAAGGTCTTCGCGGGCAACGCCGACAATGCGGGCAAAGGCGTGGTTGGCGTATTCGATTTGAAAATCGCGGGTGCAGGTATAAAGCCCGACCGGGAGATCGTCGAGAAAATCGTGAAGGTTTTTACGCTCTTCCTGAAAAACGTGCTCCATGTTTTTGGCGGCGGTAATGTCCTGGAAGTTCCAGTATAAATAGGTGTCTTTTTTGATTGCTTTAATTGAAAAAGGGCCTTCGAAAATGTCGGTTTTTTTCAAAAATATCGGCCGGACGGTAATTTCGAACCATTCTTCGTCGGCAAAAATTCTGTCCCGGTCATGGTGCAGGTTTAACGCCAGCGTGACTTTTTCGGCGGCAAGGTCGCGGCAGGCGGTTTGCAGGCGGTAGAAAGCCGCTTTGTTGAGACGGTTCTCGCTGAGCTGTTTTTCCAGATATTCGAGAATCGGTTCGTTTTTGAGCAGTTCTCTGGCGACGTCGTTCTGAATGACCGGTTCTCCGGCAGCATTGTCAATCCGGCGGGCTTTGAAGTCGTTTTTGATAATTTCGTTGGCAAAACCGCCGTAGCTGATGGCTTCTTCGCCGGCGCGGAGGGTTTTGATGGTAAGCGCAAGGCAGAAAATGCACAGTATCAGCATGGACAGAATCAGATAAAGGTAATATTCCGGGTATACCATAAACAGGATTATCGCCGCGGCGAGGGCGATGAGCGAATAGGCAAGCTGCAGCAAACGCTTTTGCAGCAGTTTATCGGGCCTGTGGGTTTTTAAGCTGCATAACATATCCAATTACCTCGGCAACGGCCTTGAAGTGTTCGGCCGGAATCGATTGATCCAGTTCTACGGAAGCGAAAAGCGCGCGCGCCAGCGGCGGGTTCTCGACAATGGGAATGTCGTGTTCTTCGGCTATTTCCCTGATGCGCAGCGCCAGATTGTCCAGACCTTTGGCAACGACAACCGGCGCGTCCATTTTTTCCATTTTGTATTCCAGGGCGACGGCATAGTGCGTCGGGTTGACGATAACCACATCGGCGCGGGGGACGGCATCCATCATGCGGTGGCGGGCGCGTTCCATGCGCACCTGACGGATACGCGATTTGACCAGCGGGTCGCCTTCCATCTGTTTGTATTCGTCTTTGACTTCCTGTTTGGTCATGCGCAGTTTCTTCAAATGCTGATATTTCTGATAGGCGTAGTCGGCAACGGCGATGACCAGAACGGCGATAACTACCGTAAAAATCAACAGTACCACAATTTTATGAATAAAAGATAAAATTGCCATGGTTTCCATGCCCGGCATCAGGTTGACCTTTTCCAGATAAGGGCGGATGACGAGAACGCCGATAAATGCGATGACGGTAATTTTGATGATGCCTTTTAAGCTCTCGACGATTTTTTTCATGTTTATAAACTGGGTCATTGCCGCAAAGATGTTCAGCTTGTTCCAGTTCGGTTCCAGTTTTTTCGGCGCGTAGACGAAACCGGTCTGGGCAACGCTGGCAAAAATGCCGAGCACCATGAAAATGGCAAAGGGAATGCCGAGAATTTTCATGAGGGCAATGACCGTATTGTAAAGCAGGAGCCTGATGTGGCGGCCGTCGGTGGGAATGGCGTCCGGATTTTCGACGAACTTGAGCGAAAACATATAGAACCATTTGAACATCAGCGGCAGCACCAGCCAGATGACGAACAGCATGCCGAGCAGCATGATAAAGCTTTTGGCATCCTGAGAGATGGCAATGTCGCCTTCTTCTTTGGCCTTGCTTATTTTTCGTTCCGACGGTTCTTCCGTTTTGGAGGCTTCGTCGTCGTCTTCGGCAACCATGATTCCTCCTTTTTAACGTACAAACCGCAACAGACCCTCTTCGTAGTATTTGATAAACCAGAGGATCATGATCGGAGTGGTGATGAACAGCAGTCCCAGTCCCAGATAAATTTGCAGAGGGAGGGACAAAAAGAAAATGTTTAACTGCGGCATCAGGCGTGAAACCAGTCCCATGCCGACATAAAAAACAAGCGAGAAGGCAATGAACGGCGAGCCGATTTTGAAGCCCATGATAAAACTTTGGTTCAGAGTTTGGCTCATGTAGTCGGAGAAATCGCCGACCGGCAGGGATGAGGCGACCGGAAACAGACGGTAACTGTCAATTACGGCGCTGAGCATCAGGTGGTGTATATCGGTAATGAAAATGACGGTCAGGGCCAAAACGCTCAGGAAGGTTTCAATTACGATGCTTTGGGTTTGGAAGGCGGGATCGAAAATCTGAGCGTTGGAAAAGCCGATGGCCTGGCCGATAAAGTTGCCGCAAAGACTCAGAGCGGAGAATAAAATCTGCATGGCCAATCCGAAGAAAACGCCGTAAGTGATTTCAAACAAATACATTTTTATTGCGTCCGGCAGGTCGGAAGGCTGAGGTGGCAGCTGATCATTCAGGAACGGAACCAATACGACACTGACGGCAAGGGCAATCGACAGGCGCTGGCGCATATTGACATAAGAGGCTGAAAAACCCGGCATTAACATAATTGCCGAGCCGATACGCAGAAAGACGAGAATGAATTTGAAGATTTCCTGATTAAGAAGCTGAGCCATTGTCAACCGCCGTTGATTATCTTGTCAAACAGGGTGTCAGTCAGCATTTGCATCTGATTCAGCATGAAAGGGAAAAGCAAGATGATGGTGACAAACACACCGAGAATTTTGGGAACGAAAGCCAGCGTCATTTCCTGAATTTGCGTCAGAGCCTGAAAAATGCCGACGATCAGGCCGATAAACAGCGCAACCAGCAAAACCGGCGTGACCACTTTTACCAGCGTGAAAATCGCTTCGCGGGAAATATCCAGGACTTCAACTTCATTCATGGGCGGATCCTATTCAAGCGGGGTTAAGTTTTCAAAGTAGCGGTGGTTTTCCAATCCGGTAAGAAAAGCGCCGTCGTAGCCGGATTTGATAACTCCCTGAAAATAACGGGACATATAGTTTTTCCACTCATTGTTCCAATAACGGGTTATTACTCCGCGCGGTTCAACGAAAGAGGCGCGGACCAGCCAGTCGGGAGAGCCGATTTTCCAACTGTTGTTCCAATAATAATCGGTGTCTTTGGCTTCGGTAACGCTGAAACGGGCCAGCAGCTGCCGGCGGGTGCCGTTTTTTTTGTATTTCATTGCATTGATTTCTTCCGGCGTAAAAGGCTGGCGCTGCCGAAAATAAGGTTCAATGACGACAACGTCATAATTGGAAGCTCGGACGGCTTCAATGAAATCATTTTTATCGGCATAGAGGTCGTCTTTAAGCAGGAATGAGATATTTTGGGCCGATTTCAGGTCAAAGATGTTTTCGGCATTTTCTTTGATAATCGGCTGAGCGGCAATTTTGCGGAAAGCTTTGTCGCTGCGAAGAAAGCCGTAAAAGGGAATTTTCTCTTTCAACGAGGCGCTTATCGCCCGGTCGAACGCGCGGCCGTCAGGACAAAGGTCAACGGAAAAAGCTTTTATTCCGTTTTGAACAATGACCGGATTAAGCGGAAACTTTTGGCAAAAATGATTGTTGACGACAACGGCGTCAATTGATTTGAGATATTCGGCCGATCTTCCGCCGACCAAAGGTTCGAATTCGGGTGAGGTTTGTTTCAAATTCAGCAAAAAAGACGGGTCGGACACGTCTTCACCGTTGTTGCGCGCTTTCAGGTAGCCGTCCAAGTGATATTCCCACAGGCTGCGGGTGAGCAGATCCTGCCCCTCATGGACCATTATCTGGAAATCCGGCCGGTTGGCTTTGGCATAGTTTGAAAGAGCTATAACGTTTTCGCGCAGCAGGTCACGATAATTTTTTATCGAGTGCGGCGGTACGTCGATGCTCAGCAGCTTTTCTTCCGGAGTATAGGGATGTGCTTCATCAAAGCCGTATAAACCGGCATGAGCGCTTATCGGAAAGACAAGCGCCGCCAGCAATAAAGCGGATGTCAGTTTTCTAGGTGATGACATCGGCATGCTGTTTTCCGGTACGAGATGTGATTTCGGCAATGTCCATGGCAATTTCCAAAATCGGCTGCAACATTTTCTGCGGGTCTTCGTCAAGCTTGTTTTGCTCGTATTTTTCAAGGTAAACGCGCAGGGTGGCACCGCTGGAGCCGGTTCCGGACAGGCGGTACACAATACGGGAACCGTCGGCAAATTTGACAATCAGGCCGTTTTGGGTGGAAGAATGATCCACCGGGTCGTTATAGACGAAGGGTGCAGCTTCGGAGACAGTGTAGCCGTTGTAAATTTTGCCGTTGAGCGTCGGCAGTTTGGCTTCAAGGTCGGCCATAAGTTTGTCGGCCACGGCAGTGTCCAGCCCTTCAAAGTCAAAACGCATATAGTAACTGCGGCCGTATTTTTTCCAATGTTCGACGGTAATTTCTTCGACCGATTTGCCGGTGGCGGCAATGATGTTCAGCCAGAAAAGTATGGCCCAGATGCCGTCTTTTTCGCGGATATGCGCCGAGCCGGTGCCAAAGCTTTCTTCACCGCAGAAAGTGATACGGCGGGAATCCATCAAATTGACGAAGTATTTCCAGCCGGTAGGCACCTCGTAATAGCCGATGTCATGCGCTTTGGCGACACGGCTGACGGCCGTTGAGGTGGCGGCAGATTTGGCGACGCCGTAAATACCGTTTTTGTAAGCGGGAATCAGATTATAGTTGTCGGTCAGAATGGCCAGACTGTCTGACGGAGTTACGAAAAACTTTTTGCCCAAAATCATATTGCGGTCGCCGTCACCGTCGTTGGCACCGCCGAAATCAGGCGCTTCATCGGAGAACATCAGGTCAACCAGTTCTTTGGCGTAAACAAGATTGGGATCAGGGTGCAGGCCGCCGAAATCGGGAAGCGGGCGAGCATGAACGACACTGCCTTTTCGGGCACCGAGCAATTCTTCAAAAATGCGAACGGCATAAGGGCCGGTGACGGCGTTCATGGCATCAAAGCACATGGTGAAACCGTTGGCAAAAAGCTTTTTGATGGCCGGAAAATCAAAAATTTCCTGCATCATATTCACATAGTCAACGACGGGGTCGATAATTTCAATTTCCATACCGCAGACATTCTGTCGTCCGAGCCGTGAGAGGTCGATATCGGCAATGTCGCAGATTTTATATTCGCGGATTGATTTGGTGTTTTCATAAATCTTATCGGTTACCGAGCTGGGAACCTGTCCGCCGGTTTGGTTGGAATATTTGATGCCGAAGTCGCCGTCCGGGCCGCCGGGGTTGTGTGACGCAGAGAGAACAAAACCGCCGTCAAGTTTGTTTTTTAAAATGACATGAGAGCCGGCGGGGGTGGAAATAAAACCGTTTTGGCCGATAACCAGCTTTTTGACGCCGTTGGCCGCGGCCATTTTGATGATTTTTTGAATAGCAACGTCATTGTAAAAGCGTCCGTCGCCGCCGACCAAAAATGTTTTGTCATCCAGTTTGCCGATGGTGTTGAAAATGCTTTGCATAAAGTTTTCAACATAATTCGGCTGCATGGCGACCCGGGATTTTTTCCGCAGGCCGGCCGTTCCCATTTTCTGGTCGTTATAGGGCGTGGTCGAAATTGTTTTAATCATCGCTCATCCTTTGTTGTCTGACATAAAATTTATAACCGGAGTTTAGCACCTTCGCAGGTAAACTCAAGCCTAAACATAGTTATTAATAACCGTTATTTCAGGGGGAGGGCGGTTTGAAGCTGCGGCAGCAGGTCGCCGAGGTAAGGCAGGTTTGCGGTTTGGTTGAGTGTATCCAGCATTTTCATTCTTTGTGCCGGCAACGGGCTGTTGGCAGACGTGGCGGCGGGCAGACCGAGAACCGACAAAGCTTCGGTGCGGGAATAGCTTCGGTTAAGACGCCGGTCTTCCTGCTGCTGGCGGAGGAGGGCTTTTTCCAGGCGGCCGGTAAATTTTCGTCCCTCCGGGGCACTGACGGAGCGGAACAGTTCCCGGCGATACAGGATAATTCCTAAAAGGCAAACGGCCGTCAGAGCGAAAAGCAGGCGGAGCCAATGGTGGTGGTGGATGACGAGTGCGGCAAAGCCGAGGTAAAAAACAAATCCCCAAAGAACATTGAAAGAGGCCTGAGAAGGAATGGCAAAAAATATCCGCCGGCCGTCGGCAGGAGAGAAACGTTCGATTAATTTTGCCAGCGCATAACCGCAGCCGACAAAAAACATTAAAAGAGCCAGTTCTTTCATCGGTTATTCCGGACAGATAAATTCGGCCAAAGCCCTGATTTCGCGTTTGGCGGCAATGTGCGAGACGCTCATGCGGCGCTTTAATTCGTCCGTCTGCATATCCAGAACCGTGAGTCCTTCCAGAAAAAGTTCCTTGTAGATGACACGGTCTTTAAAGCCCGGGCAGACGCGAAAACCATACAGTTTTGACAGCTTTTCAAGATATTCGAAAAACAGATTCTTGTTACGGGAATTCAGTGCCGAAATTTTGTTGCCGACAACAATCCAGTTGAGGTAAGCTTTGCCTTGCGAGGCCAGGTATTTTTTGACATCCCAGATATAATTGGCATAGTGTCCGGGCTTGCCGGCTTTACCGCTGTCAAAATCGATTTCCGACAATACGTTAAGATCTATCAGGCTGTCGGATATCGGTGTAATCAGGGTGTCGGCAAATTTATGAGCTTCTTCGAAAAGATAGTTTTTATTGCCCGGCGTATCAATGATGATGGCGTCATAAGACGTCATCAATTTGCCGATTTCATGGTCAACCCGGCCGCGGTCGGCGGGAATCAGCGAATAATTTTCCTGCGGCTCAAACTTGTAATGAACGGGAATCGGCAGAGCCAATTTGTTTTTTTCGCAGAAGTTCTGGCGGTTTTCGATATATCTGGAGAGGGTTCCCTGTCGTCCGTCCATATCAATCGTGGCAACGGAAAAACCTTCCTGAAGCAGTTTTATGGCCAGATGCATGGAAATCGTCGATTTTCCGGTTCCGCCTTTTTCGTTGCTGACAACGATTATATGTGCTTTTTTTGAATTATCCATTAGTATTGACTGTTAGCTAAAACAAGTTGGTTGTCGGTTCTTACGGCAACTACGATACAAGACTTGTTCTTCTTTTTCAAGTTTTTGCAAGCTTTATCCGCATCTGATTTGGCAAAACCGATGATTTTGGAGCGATAGATGACGGCCGAACCGTTGGCGACCGGTTCGATATCTATTTCTTTATCGGCCAGTTTACGGGCGGCTTTCTTAATTTTCAGCGCGTAGCTGCGGGCTTTGGCATAGTTGGAAAAAGCCCCGATTTGGATTCCCCATTGGTCGGGAGTTTCCTGTCGGTTGTCTTTTTCCAGTTTTTTTACGTTTTCGGCAGTTTCGCGAGACGAGATATCCCAAGAAGTTTCACCGTTATCGGCTACTTTGGTTTCTTCGGCGGTTTCCAGCTTTTTCTCGTCCAGGCTGGCGTACATGTTGGTATTCTGGAACTTGTCATTTAATGCCAGACGTTTCAGCCCTTTGTCCATCATCCGGGCGACGTGGCGGTCGCGTTCCTTGGCGGAGTTGTGCCCCATCGTTACGGCGATGACGCGTTTGCCGTCGCGCTGGGCGGAGGTGATGATGTTATATCCGGCGGCATTGGTGAAGCCAGTTTTCATTCCGTCCGCACCGGCAAAGGTTTTCAGAATGTTGTTATGGGTGTAAATCGTTTTGCCGTTGTAAGTGAATTTTTTCAGAGAGAAAAGTTTGTAATACTGCGGAAAATGATGATACATGGCGGCAGCCAGAAGAGCCATGTCGCGAGCCGTGGTTTTTTGCGCCTTGTTCGGCAGGCCGTTGGCATTTTTGAAAGTGGTGTTCTTCATGCCGAGTTCGTGAGCGACCTTGGTCATGGTTTTGGCAAAGTTGGCTTCGGTATAACCGAGGTTTTCCGCCAGAACGGAAGCACAGTCGTTGGCCGATTTGACAATTAAGGCTTCAATGCAGGTTTTTACTTTAATTTTCTGGCCCGGGCGCAGTCCGAGGCGTGACGGCGCCATATTGGCCGCGTGACGGCTGACTTTCAGGTCGTCATTCATTTTGATGATGCCTTTGTTCAGTGCGTCAAAGGTGATGTATAGCGTCATTACCTTGGTGAGAGATGCGGGATAGCGCAGGGTGTCCGGCGCTTTGGAGGATAAAATTTCGCCGTTTTCGGCGTCTATGATGATTGACGAGGTGGCGGCACAAGCCGTGCCGGCGGAGTTCAAAGCGGCTCCGAAACAGATAAGTGCACCGATAAAAGATTGTGCTAATGACAATTTTTTTAATTTAAACATTTTTCACAGCTTTTCTGCAGAGATATTCCTGTCCTCATTATTAGCTCGAAAAAGCAAATAATTTGTTAATTTTCTAGCCTGAAAAAGAATTTTTATAAATAATGAATAGGGTTAATTTTTAGCTTGACTTTCTGTTATATTGTTTGTAAAACACGAGAGCAATGGCGAACGTAGCTCAGTTGGTAGAGCCCCGGTTTGTGGTACCGGTTGTCGTGGGTTCGAGCCCCATCGTTCGCCCCAGTTAAAGAAAAGGCATTTCTTTGGAGATGCCTTTTGTTGTATGAGGCTGTGACACTAGCTTTTTTATTCCTAAACTATCCCAAACTTTTTCGGAAAAGAGCTTTTTGAAAAAAGGTAGCAGTTGTTTTCACATTTGTTGTAAAAGCCCATACTGCATTTTCGCTGTAAATTATAAAAACATCAAAAAAATCAATGAGTTAACTGTAGATAAGGGTTATCTTTGTTTTTTAGTGTTTTCTTCAATGTTATGACATTTTTTCTTTTGTGTGAGTTCGAAATTGGCAACTTTTATTGTTTCGTAGTATGGTAAAAGCACTAAAACTATTATTATGAGTATTAGGTATAGTCTGTAGTTAGTCATTGGAATTATGCAACATATATCTAAGATTAGAAATATTGCTGCTGAAATTATTAAAATGTAAGTGATTATTTTTAAATTATCGACAGCTTCATTTTTTTTGTCTTTTATTAACTCTTCTTTAGCAACCCTGCCTCTATGGGCTTGGTTCTTATAATTGAATGCATCAGTTGTTACTTCTTCGTCAGTGTTAATGTCGATAGCTTCAAAGTAGGGGGAAGTGTCTTTAGGAAAAACTAAATAGGTTATTATATCTGGATTAATTTTTTTTGCATATTCCATATAACTCTCGAGTTGTCTTTTACCCATTTGTATAGATTGTTCGTTTTTTCTTGCTTTTAACTCGAAAATTTGGATAGGTATATTTGTTTGAGTATCTATTACAACTAAATCCGCTCTATATCTTCCAATTTTATATTCAATTAAAATGCTTTCCTCTGGATAGCCATGTTTTAGAAGGTAATTTTTTAATCTGATTATTAAATTTCTTTCAGTTAGTTCTGCCATTTTTGTTTTCCTAAGTTTTAGTTAAGTCCAAGTATTTTGAAAAATATCTTGTTTTTCTTTCTTGTGTCATTAAATATTTTTTCATATGTGATAATTTCTAATGAAACAATACAACTTTCTATCTTAATAGTTAAAAGTTTTATTGCCTATATAAAAAATGATTTATTTAACAATGGTATATCATTGTCTAGTTAAATGTTTTGTATTTTGTGCCAAATAATCATTACATTATCATAGCAAAAAGTTCGAATATCATTGCATCGTTTGCCCCAGTTTTTTATAAGGTGTTCGGTTCAGACACCTTTTTTTTTATGTTTTCCGGCAGGTCGGGTTGAAAGTGCAGAGCGTGAGGCAGCAAAAACTTCCCGGGGAGGTTTTCGTCTCGGGCAATGAAGCTTTGCTAACGAGCGATGCCACGGCGGCGCGGCGGGAGAGTTTTACAAGACGAATTCCCGAATAATATATGGTATTTGCCGTCCCATCGTTTGCCTTATTCAAAAGATTCCTGCTGCAAGAAGGAAGTTCTTTGTTATTTGGTATTCAACAGGAAGGAGAAAATTGTATGACGATTTCTATCGTACAAACGTTTAATCCGCCGTTGCGGCTTTATACGGGTGTTGAAAAAGTTTCTGTAAAAAGCAGGGAATGGCAGATGGGTGAGAACTTGATCGTTTCGGACGGGATTCAGATAATGGGCTATATGGGACAGTGTCAAGTTGAAGAGGTGTGGAAGCGATACCGTGAAGACAGCGATATTTATGTCAGTAACTATGGTTATGTGGCCAAGATTACCGATGATGAAGCAAAAAGCATTTTCAGAGAGGAAACATTAAAAGCCCTGCTTCATTCCGGGGCTCGCTTTGTCTGTTTGAATGAGACTGAAAAAGGATTAATAACGAGATGCAACCGGGTTCCCACAAATAAGAAAAATTCCGGGTGCAAAATATGGCTGCAAATAGACGGGCTGGATGTTCATGTGATGGTTGCGGAAAAGTTTTTGGACAAACCCGAGGGAGCTTGGGGCGTTCATCATATAGATAATAACTCTTACAATAACAGTGTTACGAATTTAGTATGGGTTACCAGAGGACAACATAACAGAAGAATTCATCCGATGTCGTATCGGTGACGGGTGGGGTTAAGGGTTTGCTTCGCAGAGGCGGCGCAGGAGGGCCAACATGGCTGCAAAATTTTCAACTTCTTTGCGGGAGCGGAGATTGATGCGGTCGGCCAAGGCATAATAATTGCCGCGGCGGTCATAGTATATTATGCTTTCGGAACAGCGCCCGACGACCAGTTTGTTTTTGAAAAAGTTATAGGCGGCATAATTTCGGTTAATTTCCAGCAGATTCGGAAACTTATAGTTTTTGCTTTCCCGATAATGGGAAGAACAGCCGTAAAGTTCAATCCCGTCGTAGAACAAACCGTCGCTCCGGCTAAGAAAGGCGGTATAATCGTCGGGAAGCGGACTGAAATTCAGCATAAGCAATGATGTATTCAGCATTTCAATTTCTCCGGAAAGAGCCGGAGGAAAGAAGACGGCGCCGGGGCGTCCGGCAAAATATGGCAAATCATCGACGGCGGTCATGGTAAATTTTGCCTCCATACCAGGGAATAAGCAGTCTTTTTTGTAATTTTAAAAAATTATTGTTAAACTGCAGATCAAGAATTTTGTGAATATTTTCATGGACGGGGTGGGTTCGCAGCAGGCAAAGATTGCTCAGTTCCGCGGTGCCGCCGAAATCAAACGGAATTTGCAGGTGAGTATTGACATTTTCCGGTGTCAGGCCTTTTTTTAATAAGGCGATGTCTTCATCATCAAGACCGACAGCCCGGCAGTTTTCCTGTTCCGCATAGGCGAGCCGTTTAAGAAAAATAACCCGGGTTCGCTGAAATTCTTCATAAAGGCGGTTCATATCCGTCCAGCTTTGCGGTGAATAGGGGCGTTCGACTATTTCAAATCCGTCCAATTTGTATTCATGCAGCCGGCGCTCAACGAGGCCGTACATTTCCTGAATGCCCGGCGCTTCTTCCCGGGGCCTTTGTTCGGCTGCGGAGCGGAACGGATGGGCGGAGGGCTGTGTTCCTTCGGCCAGCAAATCATCATAAGCGG
>ERZ824600.2950-NODE-2950-length-17022-cov-5.990216_pt1 | contig 17022 bp, 14 predicted proteins | sample MGYA00519933_ERZ824600 | MGnify/ENA primary metagenome ERZ824600 (study PRJEB31778, sample SAMEA3449178) | human gut metagenome | biome: human gut; feature: human-associated habitat; material: faeces | place: United Kingdom | collected 2010/2012 ... | reverse complement strand
GAGAGGGGCGCGGGGGGAGGAACCGCATGGCGTATGAATGCGGTTCCTTCTCCCGATAATAAAAAACTAAAAAATTTAAATTAAACCAAGGGATAGCGGGTGTTTTAAACTTCCCTCCGCCACTCACTCGAAAAAATAAAGCAAAAAAATCAACGCTCCCTTAAAAATCAAAACAAAATATCTCAAAATCAAACTCAAAATCATTAACAAGGAGAATTCAGAATAAATGAAACTCTCGGAACTATACGAAACCACCGCAGCCCTCGGCTTCGGCATGAATAACGAAAAGCCCCCGACACGAGCCTTTATCTCTGCCGCAAATACCGCGCTCGGAAGCGTCAACGCCGTTTTTCCCTTTGTCGCAAGGACAAAAATAAAAGCCGCGGATATCTCCGCCGAAAACGGTGCCGTACTCGTCCCCGGAGAGGGATTAAAGGTCAACATAAGCGGTGCTTTCGACAGCTCGACCGATTACGCCGACGGATATCTTGTCGGTGCAATCGAATACAGAGGCAGACGGGAAAAGACCTTTGCCGAGGTGTGCCGCCGAAAGGATAAGAATACCGAAAGCAGCGTAAACAGTGTTAACACTGTTTACGCCGGAAAAATTCAGAGCGATAAAACGATCTTCATACCGTTTGAATTCCTCGGGCTGTCAGACTTCTGTCGATACGCTCCGGCGGCTTCCGCCTTCGCTGTGGTCGCCGCCGCGCTCGGCGACGGAGAAATAACCGCCGAGGTCATCCGCCCGCCGAGGACTCTTACACTTGATATGCTAAGCGACAGCCTCGGCGACGCGGACAGCGGCAACAGCGCCGTTATCGACGTTATGCCGGAAGCCGAGCCCCTGCTCGTGTATCTTTGCGCCGCACTGCTTTGGGGAGACGCCGAGCCGTCATTGGCGGAGACCTACCGCGAGCTTTTTGCATCGGTGGGTGCAAGATTGCCGCGCCATCCGCTTGCGTTTACATATTCGGTCTCTGTTTCAGACGCGGACGGGACGCATCGCTGACATATCTGCGGATTCCGCCGCGGTATATGGAGATCACCGAAATAAATCGAAATCGATATTAAGAAAGGAAGCTGACGCCCGAGCCTTCCGTGGCGGAATGACATGGGCGGATGCGGGTAACATTCAGAAAAATGTCAAAAAATCAAACCTCATCAAATAACTTAAGAACGCTCGGACCGTTTGAGGGCGTGTCCGCTTCGGAGGCGGCAAAGGATCCGACCGTCTGTCTTGAATATACCGAAAATATGTGGCGCGATCCCGACTCTCCGCACGGCGATTCGATCGTAACCTTCCCGGGCTTCAGACGTGTGCAGGCGTCGCCGCTCTGCCCGTCATCCGGCGGGGAGATATACGGAATGTGGCAGATGCGCAACCGATTCAGCGGAAAATATGACACGGTCATTCATGTCGGCACCGAGTTGCAGATCTATCCCTGCGGCGACGTTACCGATTCGGGGACGGCAGGGAGGATAACATACGACGGCGTGACAGCAGGCAAAAGCTCGGCAGTCCTTTCGGGCGACAGCCTTTGGGTATTCGACGGGAAAGCCCCCGTTAAGCTGACACCGACCTCCGGAACGACCTATTCCGTCCTTTCGGCAGAGACTTCGTCCGGACTGCAGTCAGTAGGGCTTGCCTATATCCCGACCGTGTTCAACGACACCGAGGACGCAAAAGCGACGCAGGAAAGAAATCTTCTGACCGATCTGTTTTACGACAGGAGAACGCTCCCGACACCAACCGAACCCGAGGGCAACGCTGCGCTTATATATGAATACAGCCAAGCCTCAAAAAGCGCAAAGGTCACGGGTATCGGTACGGACGACTCGTTTGTGTTCATTCCCGGGACGGTCGCGCACGACGGGGAGACCTATACCGTTACCGAGGTTGCCGCCGAAGCGTTCAGGGAAAACGGAAAAATAAAAGTGCTTGTGATAGACTCGGATATTTCGGTCGGCAACAGCGCATTTGAAAAATGCTCGGCACTCGGCACGGTCGTTTTCTGTCCCCCAACCGGCTCAAAGAGTCTTAACATCGGCGCAAAAGCCTTTTACGAAGCGCCGATCGGTACAATATATCTTCCCGATATTGCGACCGACAGCTCGACGGGAATACTGACCGTCGGGATAAACGCTTTCGGACGAGGGGAGGGCGGCGGACTTGCGGACTATCTTGCCGCGATCTACTATCCCGCCTCGGCGGAGGTGTTTACGGGAATAACCTCCTACACGCGCATATGCCCGGCTGATTATTCCGGACTTCATACAGGTGTCGGTGCAAAGGACAGCTACAAATACTATATTTTCAAGGCTCCCGACGGGTGCGCCGATGCAATTTCAGCCGACACCGAGTCGGTATTCGGAGATACCGAGGCGCATTTCGGCTGTGTTTTCAGAAGCAATGCCGAACCGTCGACGGTAAGATATTCGGCCCTTATGCTGCCTTACGGCATCGCGGCGGCGGGTAAGAGCATCGATCTGCTTTGCAGGTTTACCAAAGAGCGTATGACCTGCTCGTTCGGCTCGTCGGAATACAACAGTGCAGTTAAAAAATGCACTGTCGCGGTCAGATTCGACGGCAGGGTATTCATAAGCGGCAATGCGGAGCTGCCTGACACGGTGTTTTACAGTGAACCGATCTCGGCTGCCGCGGGCGGCGCGGACTGCTCGCTGTATTTTCCCGTATCGAACAGCTTTGACGACGGCTCAGATGATGTTCCCGTTGCGGCAATGGTGCCGTCTCCCGCGACGCTGACGGTTTTTAAGTCCGGAACCGGCGGAATATTTGTACATTCGCCGAAAAACGGCGCATATCCGTGCATATCGGGTGCGGCAGCGACTGGTACCGCTGCGTGCGGCGGCGCGGTATTCTTCGCGGGGTATCCGACCTTTGTCACAGCGCGCGGTGTGATGCGTCTTAGCGGAAGCTCAAATTCCTATGAAAGGCGTGCCGAGAGCCTAAGCGCCGACCGTCCCGACATTGCCGAGCTGCTTTCGTCTTACGCGGATGAGTGCAGTCTTTGCGTATTCGGAGACCGTCTGGTGCTTTGCGGCAAAGGTGAGATTTATATCACCGATCCCTGCACTGATTCGGGCAAGGCGGTATGGTACAGGCTACGGGACATCGGCGTTTATAAAAACCAAAGCGCGGCATATGTGCCGGTCGATTACCGCGTGGTCATCGAAAAGGGTGACGGCGGTATAATAACGATCGACCCGGATGATTTGGCGGCTTCCGGCGGCAGGACGGAATACTTTGCAAAGGTGGGCGACGAATATCTTCCGGTATGGCTTGCGCGCGGTGACGAGCTTCGCGGGTGCACACCGGGAAGCGATCGGACGGCAGAGGTCTACTCGACCGATCTTTATGCGGCACCGGATGAAAACGGTGTGTATGCGGCGCTTGAGCTTAAGCAATCTGCGCGTGTGGCTCTCATGACCTTGCCGTACCGTCGCGCTGAGCTTGGTGATCTTGTATATTCGGGCAATGCGGGTTCGGAGGAAGCGCGCTGTTTCCTTATGACCGAGTGCGGCGAGATGTGCGGCGGCAGCTTTGATGCGTGCTCGTTCTGCGCGTCGCTCGGCGGCACGTTTTATTTCGGAACGCGCGGCGGATATCTTTGTGCGTTCAACACGGACAAAAAAGGCTGTCAGGTGTACCGCTATGACACCTCGCTTGCGTCGGGCAGTGATACAAAATATGTAAAGGACGGGCAGGGAAATGTACATGAGCTGTCAGCGCCCCCGTCGGTCGGCGGAAGCGGAGCTTATTCGGGGCTGTATTGGGACGGCGAGGTATTTCGCGGTGAGCTTTGTCTGAATCAGGCGGGCAAGAGTGCGGGTGGCGCGGTGCTTTATCGGTACGATACCGGGGCGGGGAAATACTATCCGCTCTGCGAGCCGGAAATAACGGTGGCGGGTAACGAACTCCATCCGTATTATTACAGCTTTGACGGCAGGGCGATATATTCCTGTGCGCTTACGGGCAAGGACACCTGCGGCGCGGCTGTTGAAAAAAGCACGATAGGCGGCAGTGTTGTGCTTGCCGCGCCGCACTTCGCCGGAGCGGCAGGTCACTTTTCGGTCAGATGCCGCACTGACAGGCAGCCGTTTTTCACGGTTGCCGAGATAGCCGGCGGTGGCGTATCCCCGGTCGATTTTTCGGGATTTTCGTTTGCCTCATTCGGCTCGCCGTATTCTTATGACGGCGGTGAGGCGGATATTTCCGAGGGTAGCGGCGAGACCGAATATTTCGTGCTTGCCGAGAAGTGCAGGCGGTTTATATGGAAGCAGTATATGTTTTCGTCCTTCGGCACCGCGTCCCCGTTCGGAATTTGTATGCTCTGCTCACGTTTCGGCAAGCGCGGATAAAATTCCTGTCCCGCCCTACTTTCTTGAAATGAAAGAAGTTTCCAGCCGTTAGCTGAAAACCAAAGAACTTTCATAAAAATAAATTATTAAGTTTATGCGTAGCCGGAAAAAACAAAAAACTTTGCCCAAACCCGTAGGGGGCGGCACCTACGGCGCCCCGTAGAAAAGCAAAGACTTCTTACTGCCTTTTGCTCAAGAAAATCACCAAAACCCCTACCCAAAAAATCAAGGAGAAAAATCATGCCAATAAAACGAATAAGCAGAGAGGAGATCGAGGCGGCAGGCGTCTCGTCCCTCTCAACAAGACCAAATTCAATATCAAGATACGGCGTCTCCGGAATGACCCCCTCCGAGCTTCGCGCCGCCTTCGATTCACTTGCAAAGCTCGCCATAAGCCGCCTGAATCAGGTCATAGACGCAATAAACGCCGCGGGCGGCGACAGCGAGGACAACATTCTTTCGCTCATATATACCCCGATAATAAAAAACGGAGATACCTATCTGACACTTTACGAATATCTTGAGTACCTCTCAAAATACGGCACGGGCGTCTCACCCGAAATAAGCTCATTGCTCGAGGACAAAGCAGATAAAAACCACGACCACGATGATATCTACCTCCGCACGGTTGCCATTGACACCCTGCTCGCGGGTAAGCTCGCGGCAAAGCCCGACGGCTCTACCGCACTCATTACAGCCAACGGAAAAATTGCGTCATCATATCTTCCCGACTCGTCCCTCGGTCAGCTTAATTATATAGGCACCTTCACCACCGCACTTCCCACCGAGGTGACAGACGGCAGCGAAAAAAGAAACGTCCGCAAGGGTGATTACGCAATAGCCGGCGAGGGCGTAAGCGTGAGCGGCTACGAGACCGGAGACTGGGCGGTCTGCAACGGCACATCGTGGGATAAAATTGACAACACCGACGCCGTCCAGAGCGTCAACGGAAAGACGGGCGCAGTCAGTCTTGCCGCACAGGATATGACGGTCACGGACGCCGCGGGATATTTTTCCGCAGGGACGGTCGAGGGCATTCTCGGAGAGATAGGCGGCACACTGTCCGGACTTGAGAGCGCACTTGCGTCGATATGAAGCTTTTGCATGGGACCCGTTCGGACCCGGGTGCGACAATCAATAAAAAATAAGAGAGAGGAGAAGATCAAAGCATGAGCATAAGCACAGAGCTGACAAGAATAAAAAACGCAAAGTCGGCACTGAAGACCGCGATAAACGCAAAGGGAGGCACTCTGACAAACGAAAAGCTTGAAGCATACGCGGCGGCAGTCGGCGCACTGTCAGGCGAGACGGAGTTTGACTATCAGATAAATGTCGGAAGTGAATTTTCGGTCTCATATGACGGCTCAAGTCCGGATATCGTGAGAATAACGCCGACCGGCGCACTTACATATTGCGACGACGGAGGTGTGCTTGTATTTACGGGCGTTATAGAGGGCAAGGCGCATATAGTTATCGCCGACGACCTCGGCGAGGGCGAGGAAAGCATTATCTCGGAATATGACGTCAATGTCATTCCCGCGTATGAAATGTCGCTTCAGAGTAAGACAGCAAGCTCAAACGGCGTTGTGACGGCGGACGAGGAGTACGACGGACTTGAAAAGGTCACCGTAAATGTAACACCTTATCTTCAGAACAAGACCGCAACACCTTCGGAAAGCGCACAGACCATTTCCGCTGACGGCTTGTACGACGGACTATCAAGCGTTACCGTCGCGGCAATAGCGACCGAAACAAAATCCGTCTCTCCTGCGGCGTCGGCACAGGAGGTAACGCCGGCAAGCGGGAAATATCTTAAAAAGGTCACGGTCGGAGCCGTGGCGACCGAAACAAAATCGGTAACGCAGAACGGAACCTATACCCCGACGTCGGGAAAATTCTTTTCAAGCGTCACCGTAAACGTCGCGGCAACGGGCTACGACCGCGTCGTGACTGTCGGAGACACGGTCAATGTCGATGACCTTCCGTATGACGAAGCATATACGATATCAAGCTCGAATACGGGCGCAGTAACCGCCGCAGATGACGGCGGAGTATGGCTTGTCGAAGCGGTCGGTGCAGGCGAGGCAACCGTTACGGTCACCGAAACCACCGCCGACGGCGACGTCGCAAAGGGACGGCTCCGCATTCTTGTCAACGCAAAGCAGGTCGCGGGAAGTCCGATCGAGGTCGCTACGGCGGCGGAAATGAACGCACTTCTCGTCGAAAAGAACGTCGGAAAGATATATAAGTTTACGGGTACCTCGGACGGTACATATGTGAACGGCGATATTTACGAGGTGGTGGCAACGTCATGAGCGAAATATGGTATTTCAACGCAAGCCCCAAGGCTCTCGGCACACAGGGAACCTCGTACAGTGTAGGCTTCACCTCTAACGGAGAGCATTTTACGGTACTCCGCAACGGCACGGTTTTCAAGGAAAAATTCTATCTGTATTATAACGATACCGAGGCGTATAAATCAGGCTGGAAAAGCACGGCGTTCAGAACGGTCGTTTTTGACCAAGCGCCGAGCGGCGCACTGCTGACCTACCTTGAAGCAAACGCTACGAAAATGGAGGATGAGCCGATAAAATTCAGACACTTTACGGGCGACACGTCACTTATCGGTACGGGTAGCTTTAAATTCCGACATCTGACGACCTCTTAAATTCCGAGCTTTAAACAAAATACCGACGAAAAACCCATATAAAAAGAAAGGAGCAAAAATGCCACTGAAGCTTTATTTTATAAACGGAGGGGGCGTGTTTACGGGCTGTGAAAAATTCACCCGTACCGCTCTGTCCGACAAAATTCCCGGGATCTCCGTAAATACCGCCGCGGAAAAGGGTACCGACACAGGAAAAGTCTTACCTTTAGCCCTGCTTTCGGAAAACACCGGCAAGATCTATCGCCCCGACTTAAACGGCTGCATATTTATCCCCGCCACCGAATTTTCCCTGTCCGGCTGCGATAAAAGCACAACAGCCAAAAAGCCGAAAAGCTCGCAGATACCTTTTCTTGTCCTACGGAAATCAAGACTTGCAGCAAAAAATGACGGCGCGGATGGAAATAATACCGAGAGCAGCGAAACCGCGGAGATAGCTTTCCCCTGCGAGCCGCTTGTCTGCGAGGGCAGCCGTATCAGGGGTGCCTTCGACGCAAAGGACTATGTCATAGGACTGATCGCAGACCTTGAGGGCTGCGAGAAAAAACTTGCCGCGACCGAAAAAAGACTTTCGGCACTTGAAAAGCTGAACTCCGGCTATAACCTGTTTTGACAAGCGCGGGGAAAACATAAACATCCGATTCAGAAAGGTAACCGAAATGAAAAATAAAAATCAAAACAAATCAATCAAAAGCATGAATGACCCGGCCAAATTCGGAAATGAATCCGAATTTGAAAAAGAAAACACGGGGATAAGAACAAATATAAATAAAAGCAAAAGAAAAGCCGTCGCCAATATAGCGACAATAACGCTTCTTATAGTCGCCTGCATGACGGCGGCTTACATATTCGGCACCGTTATCGGCGCCGAACAGCCCGATATGACGGCGGCGGATCCGGCTTCGGAAATTTTTGACGGAGCTTCCGAGCCCGCAGACCCTGCCGATACGGATACGGCACAGACTCCCGCAGAGACGGAAAACGGCGAAAATGCCGCGCCGACGGAGGCCGCAGACAATACGGAGCCCGCTGAACCGACACCCGGCGCGGAAACCGAAGCGGTAACCGGAACGGAATTGATAACAGACGCGAAAGCCGGCGCCGTAACCGATGCGGAACCCGGGACGGATGCCGACGCGGCAACCGATTCGGGTAAGGATAACATAAAGGACATTGCCGATATCTGGTGGGCGAGTGCCAAGGAATGGATAATAGAGAATCTTTCGACCGTATCCGGTATTGTCGTTTCGGTCGTCGCCGTTATTGCCGCGCTGTTTGCCAAGTTCGGAATACTCCCGCAGGGGATCAATGCGCTGAAAGCCTTCGGCAACGCCTGCGAGGGCTGGTTCAAAAACATTATGAGCTTTACCAAGGAAAACAGAGACAGCATAAATAAATTCATAGCCGAAAGCCGCGCTCTTATGGAGACAATCGAGAGCGAAACGCGCGAAAATCTTGAGTTGAAAAAGCAGCTTGCCGAGAAAAATACCGAGCTTGAAGAGCTTCGCCGCGAGCAGTCGGCGACACAGACCGCCATGGCAAGATCGGGTATGCTTGTAGCCGATGCGCTCGGCGCCGTCGTTGACATCAGCTCGGTCTCACAGGTGCGTAAGGACGCGATCTTTGAAATGCTTTCCGACGCAGGAAAAGAGATAAATATGCTGATAGGCAAGAGTGCGGGAGCGGACACGGGAAATCCGGACAAACTCTCGACCGTCGGCAGAGCTGCGGGAGACGGGAACGATAACAACCGGGATGAAAAAATATAAGACAGACAAGGCATACGGAAAATGTGAGGGAAACGAGGTGAATGAAAAGCATGAAAATCATAAATAACATGAAAAAAATCCCGCAGGGGCGGGACGGTGCGTCGGATAACGTCGTGGACGGCAAAGGCGCGGCAAAAACACATGAGCGCCGTGCCGACGCGGCATATGAGCCCGCATATCTCCCGTATTCGCAGAAAAGCACGGCTTCGATGATAATTTTCGCTGTCGGTATGCTTATCTGCACCGCCGTGCCGGCAGGGATCACGCTTGCGTATTTCCCGCTATGGAGGCAGAACATAAGCGCGTCCCCCGTAAGACTTGCGGGCGGAGCGCTCGTTATGGTCGGCATATGCGTGCTGATCCCGCTCTGCCGCTGGATATTGCCCAAGCTTAAGCAGCCGGCTCCCGTCGTCATGTGGACGGTCGCTTGGATGATATTTTACGCCGTGCGCGATATTATCGCAAGCCTTACGGTCATTGCCTTCTGGGGTATGATCTCCTCGGCGGTGTCTGCGGTGCTCTTCGGCATATCGGCGCATCTTGACAGAAAATACAGACGCTGAAGGGCTGACATAAGCGTTTTTATAACGCAGCTCGAAAACAGGCTTCCCGTCCCGCTCATATGATTGCCGTGAGCCGGGACGGGTAAACCTGCGGTGAATAAATATAATATAATTATATAATAACGGAGGAAAAAAGCTATGGACAGCCATGACAAAAGCAATATACAAAGCGGAGACGCGCGCGGGATTGAGTACGATATAACGGAAAATGACATGGAGTGCGGCGGCTGGTTTGACGACGGCACATTCAATCCGCGGTCGTTCAATAACGGCATAAAATCCGGAGTGAATATACTTGCCAAAAATCTTGAGACCATAATCGCCATGTTTACTGTCGTGGTAATGATAAGCGTATTCTGGTTCAAAATTTCTATAGGAGACATTCTGACCGTCTCGTTTGCCGCGGATATTTTTCTGACCATGCTGCTTTTCTGCATCATGCAGTATGAAATGCACGAAAAGGGCAAAAGAAACGGCAGACTTGACGCACAGTACATCTCCTCATACAGGAAATACTGCGAATACCGCGACAGTGCCGTAAGCACCGGGCTTCCGGAGCTTGACGGCTTTTGTGAGGAATACCGCGAAAGCGAGCTCAAAAGCGCGCGCACAAGGATACTCAGCCGCGTCGGGATAAAATATTCGGAATGGTACGAAAGCTACCGCGGCGTGCCGAAAAAGCGGATATCAAAATGTACGATAGTGCGCGGGGGCAGCGAGCGGAGGCTTACCGCCGCCGAGCGTATGGCGGTCATCCGCGCAAACGCCATGTGCGAGATAACGCTCTCTCCGGATATGCTTATCTGCGACACACCGATGGATATGCACCGCGGCGGGCTTGGTACGCATCCGGTGAAAAAGGACCACCGACGCATGACGAGAGCAACAATAATGCTGGTCATCACGAGTGTGTTTACGGCAAGCATTGTGATAGAAATGGCGGCCGAACCGACGCTTTCGACATTTGTCTACTGCCTTATCAAGCTGTTTTTGCTGCTTTGGCGTGGTGTCAGCGGATATTCGTCGGGATATGTGCTTTACGCCATCGACTTTGCGAGAATGCACGATAATCAGTCCGTGCTCCTTGGCAAGTACGCGGCATGGCTTGCGGAAAGAAAGCCCGACATTGAATGAAAAAACAAAAAGAATGAAAAGAGCTTAAGCAGCCAAAACCCAAAAAAGCTGTCGGCAACGACGCACCGGGGTCAATTTCCTGTGCGCTTCATGCTGACAGCTTTTACTTTTTATAAAATTTTTATTTGGCGTGAGACTGCGGAATTTAAGCCGCACTCAGCACTCTGTCGCTCCGCTTTCTGATTACAAACAGGCAGATATACGCCGCGATCGGGAATATAAACGCCACAATGCTCCAAAGAAGCGGCTCGCCGAGCCCATAGGCTTCAAAGACACGATAGCAGGCTACCGTGTAAAGTATTCTGAAGGCAAGCCCGAGCAGACCTATAAGCCCCGTCACCACCATGGCAATGGCGAGATATCCCGCAATGCCCGCAAAGGCTTTGACTACGGTCTGTAATGCCTCCTGTATCGACTCGGAATTTCCGAGCTGTGAGCTTATAAGCTCGGAAATCGCCTCTGCTGAATAGGTCGGAAGCGATATGAGCCCGAGAAAAAAGCCCTTCAGCGAATTATAGGTTCCGTATGCGTCAATGCCGCCGGCAAGGGTCGAGACAAGCGACGCAACTATGGTTACCGCAAGTATCGACCGTATCACGGAGAGCACAAGCTTCGAAGCACTGACTGCGGTCAGCGTCGTGCGCCAGAATGAAGATTCTTTGCCGCCGGCATTTTGTGCGCCCGCTTTGCCACTTTGTGCGCTGCTCTTGGCAGCGCTTATGTCGGTTATTCTGCCCATCACATAATCCTCGCCGACCGGGATAAATGCAAGCCACGGACAACCGAAGCCGAGATCCTTTGCCATGCGGTGGAGCGCAAGCGTTCTGAGCATGTAGCATATCAGAATAAACGCAAGCGACAAAAACGAGATTACCGAGGTTAATCCGAGAATAAACTCAAAAAGTCCGGTCGGAAGGTTCCCGAGACAGTCCGAAATTTCATTGAGCGCACCTAAATCCTGTTCACCCATAGTTTTATTATTCACCATAGCCTTTGCCGATCGTTTATGTCCGGCAAAAGCTTCCTTTTTTAATATTATTTATATAGAAGAATCTTTACTCCTTCTTCTTTTTGTAAAGCCCGCTTATGCGGCGCTCTCTGCCGTGGAGGATATCGTCAAGATTCTTCCTGTGACGGTAGATTATATAAAGCGAAAGCGTAGCGGTAACTATCGCGGCAACGGCGCTCTTTTTCCAGAGAATGTTGTAAACGGGGAAAGAAACCATAGTCACCATGGTCCCCATCACGATATAGTCGGAAAGAAGCGACACCAAAATGATAAGCACGCCGACAATAAGGAAAAATTTCCAATCTATCCCGAGAATCATTCCGAGATAGGTTGCAAAGCCCTTTCCGCCGCGAAAACGGAGATACATCGGGTGCATATGACCGATAACGCAGAATATACCCGTGACAACGCCGATGACCGAAAGCTCGGACGCAAGCGCGGGAAAGGCGGAGCGACAGATAAGCCTGACGGCAAGCACGGCGGCAAAGCCCTTGAAAATATCGCAGGCACCGACAAGCACGCCTATCTTCCAGCCCATTGTGACGGCGGCGTTTGAAGCGCCCGCGTTTTTGGTTCCGGTCTTGCGGATATCAAAGCCACGGCGGCGCGCAAGAATATAGGACAGACTGAAGCCGCCCGCAAGATAGCCTATAATCGCGGCGGCGGCATATATGGCAAGCACCGAGAAAAGCTTTTTCGGGTCCGACATAAGCGCGGAAATCATCCCGCTCTCGCCCGTCGTTTCCGACAATGAGGTCTTTGCCGATATTTTCGATAATTGAAATAAAAGTGAATAAAATTTCATGCCACACCACCTCCGTCATAAATACAGACAAGCTGTATAATACAGGCATAGCCTGTATAACAGCCATAACTGTATTAATATATTCTATCACATAATATGCCGTTTGTCAAATTTATTATCTTAAAATCAGAATAAAGGATCTGCGGCACCGATTTGCCTGCCTGTCGGCTTATCGGAGAGGCGGAATATGAGCGGATTCTTTGTCATGCGGTTGACAGTATCCGTCGGATGTGTTATAATCGGTCAGAAATAATAGAAAATAAAGGATAAAAGTTAAACGGAGGACAGATAATGATTCTTACATTTGAGCAGATAAGATCCGTCACATCCGGGGCTGTCAGCCTCGAGCAGGCGGAGGACGGGATACATTTTTATAAATGCACAAAGCGCCAGATCGAGGCGTGGTATAAAAGAGGCCATTCGCTTGGTGTGCGCGCCGAAACAACGACAGGCGTGTGCCTGGACTTCCACACGGACGCGACAGAGCTTTGCTTTTCGGTCGCCGGCGGCGACGGCTTTGAGGTGATGGTAAACGGACTTCTTCGGACGCGCCTTAAGGCGGGCGGACCGGCTTCCTTCAGGGTATCCCTGGAGGACGTTATCGAACGCGGAGAGCACGGAGCTCGGGAAGAAGGCACGCCCGGAGCAGAGCGCCGTGTTACGGTCTGCTTTCCCTGCCATTCCAAAGGAATTCTTGTGTCCGCGGAGCTTGTCGGCGCAACCTTTGTCCGCCCGCACGAATATGACCGCAGCATACTTATGATAGGTGATTCCATTACGCAGGGTTGGGCTTCGCAGTACGACTGTCTGTCCTACGCGGCGCGCGTGAGAAAATTCTTTAATGCTTCCTGCACGGTGCAGGGCGTGGGCGGCGGCACGTTTGCCCCGGACACGTTCGACAGAATACCCACCGAGCCTGATATCGTGACGGTGGCTTACGGAACAAACGATTTTGATCTGGTGCCGGATATGGACACGCACCGCGAGAATGTCCGCACCTATCTCGGACTTGTCAAGGAGGCTTACGGCGACAGACCTGTGTTTGTCATAACACCGCTTTGGCGCGGACGGCTTGAGGGACGGAAAATGGGCAGCTTCGGAGACTGCTGTGAGGTGATACGCCGCGAGGCTGAGGCACTTTCGCTGATCGTGGTGGACGGCTTTTCGCTGGTGCCGCCGATCGAAGCGTTTTATACGGACGGTTGGCTGCATCCGAACGACGACGGTTTTTCGGTCTATGCTGAAAATCTTATAATGGAAATGGAACGGGTCCTGCGCCGTGCATGAAAGCATGACGGCATAGCAGTATAGCGGAAAATATGTATAGGAGAGGGAAGCATGGCGATACGGTGGATATTTTTTGATGTCGGGTCAACGCTTGTTGACGAGGACGGCGCTTTCAGATGGCGCTATGATAAGCTGCGCGGGCAGATAGCCGAGGCGGCGGGACGGGATATCCCGTACGAAGAATTCGAGGAAATGATGCACGAAGCCGGAAAGGTCAGCGGCGCTCCGTTTTACCGTGTGCTGTCCGATATCGGATTGAAGCTGTACATAGAATACCGCGCGGAGCTGGAGCGTCCGTATCCCGAAGCGGCAAGCGTACTCAAAACGCTGAAACGGATGGGGTACAATATAGGGATAATTGCAAATCAGGGCGTGGGCTTGAGTAAGCGCCTGGAGACCTACGGCCTTTCCCCGTGGCTTGATGCGGTTTTCGGCTCGGATGACCTAAAGCTTTGGAAGCCCGACACGGCGTTTTACAGATACGCTCTTGAGCAGACCGGATGCCTGCCGAATGAGGCGGTGATGGTCGGCGACCGGATAGATAACGATGTCGCGCCCGCTCATAATGCAGGTATGCGTGCCGTGCGGATCCTGTGCGGATATTTTGACAGACGCCTGCCTTCCTGCCCCGAGGAGGAGCCCGACGCGACGGCAGAAGATCTTTCCGGACTTCCCGATGCAATATCACGGCTTGACTGACGGATGCCGGGAACGCGGGAAGCTTAAAAATAAAAAAGGGCTGAATATTCAGTCCCATAGCATGAGAGACGCGGCACCCGCCGCGTCTCTTTTTTTGAAGATATTTTGAAAATATATTTAATTGACCAAAATAGTCATCTCTTTGACCGATTTTGAACCCGCTTCGTAGGGAAGTATAAAGGTCTTTTCGGTCTTATCCGCAACATATATCTCCTTAACTCCGAGATTGTGGCGGATAAAATAGTCGACCGCATAATATGAATTCTTGTTCTTGCCGTTTGTCTGGTTCTCGTAGGCGTTCTGATTTGTCGGCCAAAGCGCGACGGAGGGCGAGATCAGCCGGTAAAGCTCAATCGTGGCACCGTTGTAGCCGTGGTGCGCGACCTGGACAAAATCGCTTTTTACATAGCTTCCGAAGCTGTCCGAGATCTTGTCTGCCGCAGCCGTCCAGATGTCTCCGAGCCACATGGTGGTCTGACCGCCGAGCGTCATGCGCGTGGTTACGGATGAGTTGTTGAAGTAGCGCAGACGGTCGGGGTAAAGATCCTCGTGCGTAAACAGTACCTCAAATTCGGCGTCGCGTATGTAAAGCTTTTGCCCCGTATGTATCTTGACAAGCTTTATTCCGCCGTTTACATAGTCCGATGCCTCATAGAATTTATCCGGGAAGTAGTTTCCGGGATTGTTTGAGTTGTAATCGGCGGCGGGCGAGGTTACATTGTGGTAAAACGCTTCTATCGTGACTTTCTTGCCGTATGCCTTGCAGAAGTTGTAGAAATTCTGAAAATGGTCGTAATGCTCGTGCGTAAGGAACCAACCGGCTATAACAATCTTTTTGTCCGGGCGGGCGTTGAGACGTTCAAGCAGCTTATACAGGCGTATATGGTCGGTGTTTCCCTTGTCGGCGCCGCCGTCAAAGATCACAAAGCTTCCGTCGGAAAGCGTGATAATGTAGCACATACCGAAGCTGCCCGCGGCGTAATTCAGGGTCATCTGTGTTATTGCGGGCTTTGTTATCGCCTTTACCGGCTGCTTTTCAACGGGCGGCAGCTCGGTTCCCTCAAGATATGCACTGATAACGCGGACGGTCTTTTCATAGTCGGTATAATAAACGTGCAGCATTCTCGTTTCGTCCGTCATTGTGGCATAGCGGTTGTTGCCTATCTTGTTTGAGGTGTACTCACTAAAGCCCTTTTCTTTGAGCAGGGCGATATAGCTCTCGAAATCCGCCGCCGTAGCGCCGGTGTAGTAAAATTCAAGCGTGTAGTTGTAGCAGTCGTATGTTCCGGCAAGCTTTGCGCCGGTTCCGGTCTCCGAGAACTGCGGGAAATCAAGCAGCCAGCCGATAGCTTTTCCTTTTATTATGTAACCTTCGGGAAGGTTTCCTTCTTGAAGGCTTCCTTTCGGAAGGCTTCCGTCGCTTTCGGGAAAGCTGAGTGTCACTGCCTTGTCTTTTGCGCCTGCCGAGATAAGCTCAAGGAATCTTTCGCCCGCTGCCTGTATGGTGGTCTCGTTGTGTCCGGTTATTATGATATTCGTGCCGATAAGGGCGATTGCGTATTCATCGGGTGCGATCGCGCCAAGCACCGCGGCGGTCTCCTCGTTGTCGACTTTGCCGATGAAAATAGTGTTTTTCACATTTCTGTAATCTCTGAGCAGATAGCCGTTTCTGGGAGACTTTCCGGAAATGGCTTTTATCTTCTTATTTATTTCGTTATAGATTCCGACCTCAAGGTCGATGCCGTTGTTTTTTATAGTCGCGTCGGGAGAATAGTCAAGCTCGCGGTCGAATGCGGAGTAATAATCGCAGCTCTCGCCTGTTGCGACGGTGACCGAAGCCGACATTTTGACGGAGACAGCGGTGTCCGGAATAAGCACCTTTCCGTCCCTGAAGCTTATCATGGTCTCAAGCTTTGCGGCGGCACAGAGAGCGGCTGCCGACGACGTACCGCTGACGCATATTCCGGTGCCTTTGTTTCTTGAGGGGGAGATCAGATATGTGTCCTTTCCGTCAATCTGTACGGCGCTGCTATAATTGTCCGCAAGCTCGGCGCGGTATCCGAAATATACCGTATAAGGTGCGGAAAGCTTCTGCACCTTGGCAATGACATTGTTGACTGCCTGCGGGGTGGTGCCGCAGCGGGTGCCGATAAGCGTTGCAAGCTCGCCTGCTATCGATTCGAGATAAGCTGCCTGCTTTGAAGCGTAGATTATGAGGATATCCTCGGGGGCTACCTCGGTATAGGTCTGCGGCACCGTCGGAGTGTCCGGCTTTTCGGTGCCGTCGGGCAATTCCGTCGCCGTGTCCGAATCGGAATTTTTCCCGGACTCTGTGTTTTCGGCGGAACCGGATTCCGAAGCGCCCGTGTCTGGCGAGGGCGTCGTGGTTGGCTTGCAGGAGGGCAGGGAAGTGAGCAGAATTGAGATAAGGACAAGCAATGTAAGTGCGAGTGTGAGTTTTTTTGTGAATCTGGTTTTCATGCGGTATATTCCTCCGTATGCTATCATATGTGGTTTGTTTTTTCGGGGGAGTTTGAATCTTTTGTTATCCCTTGATTTAGTTTATTTTTTCGCTTTTTTATTATCCGGGGGGGCGGACCCATGGCTCAGGCGCCGCTAAACAAACTTTGTCTTGCGGCATCATGCCGGCATGATGCCTTGCAAGCCAAAAAGCGGGACATTTTCCCTGCGGGAAAAGTCTGGTTCCT
>ERZ824600.2949-NODE-2949-length-17028-cov-3.288105_pt1 | contig 17028 bp, 9 predicted proteins | sample MGYA00519933_ERZ824600 | MGnify/ENA primary metagenome ERZ824600 (study PRJEB31778, sample SAMEA3449178) | human gut metagenome | biome: human gut; feature: human-associated habitat; material: faeces | place: United Kingdom | collected 2010/2012 ... | reverse complement strand
TATGGGCAGCACCGAAACCTTCGAGTGCCCAAACCTCCATTTCTCCGAAACGCTGACCACCGAATTGAGCTTTACCACCAAGAGGTTGCTGAGTAATCAATGAGTACGGACCGATAGAACGAGCATGCATCTTGTCTTCAACCATGTGACCGAGCTTAAGCATGTATGTGATACCTACTGTAGCCGGCTGGTCGAAACGCAAACCTGTTTCACCATTGTAAAGGTATGTCTTACCGAAACGTGGAAGACCTGCTTTGTCTGTCCATTCGCAGAGGTCATCGAGAGATGCACCGTCGAAGATTGGAGTTGCGAACTTAAGACCGAGCTTCTTTCCTGCTGAACCAAGGACAGCCTCGAAAATCTGACCGAGGTTCATTCGTGAAGGCACACCCAGCGGGTTGAGCACGATATCAACTGGTGTTCCATCCTCGAGGAACGGCATATCTTCCTGACGTACGATCTTTGATACGATACCCTTGTTACCGTGACGTCCGGCCATCTTATCACCGACACCAATCTTTCTCTTCTTTGCGATGTAAACCTTTGCCATCTGGATGATTCCTGAAGGAAGTTCATCACCGATTGTGATAGCAAACTTCTTGCGCTTGAGTTCTGCATCAAGGAGCTTGTACATCTTGAGATAGTTGATGACGAGGTCACGAATCATATCGTTTGTATGCTCGTCTGAAGTCCAGTTGCTGAGCTGAACTGTTGTATAATCAATATTGTCGAGTGCTCCAGCTATGAATTTAGAACCAACTGGGATAAGTACTGTTCCCATGAAGTCCTTTACACCCTGAGAGACCTTGCCGTCTGTGAGTGTGAGAAGCTTGTCGATAAGTATTGCACGCAAATCGTTGGCTTTGTCCTCGAACTCGGCATCTATCTTAGGAAGGATGAGCTTGTCGGCATTCTTTGAAGCTCTGGTCTTCATTGCTCTTGAGAAGAGCTTCTTGTCGATAACGACACCGCTCAAAGACGGAGTAGCCTTGAGAGAAGCATCCTTAACATCGCCGGCCTTATCACCGAAGATAGCTCTAAGAAGTTTTTCTTCTGGTGAAGGATCAGATTCTCCCTTAGGAGTGATCTTACCGATGAGGATATCGCCTGGAGCTACACGTGCACCAACGCGGATGATACCGCGGTCGTCCAGATCCTTCAGCGCGTCATCGCCGACGTTCGGGATGTCGCGGGTGATCTCCTCGGGTCCGAGCTTGGTGTCGCGGGCCTCGGTCTCATATTCTTCAATGTGGATGGAGGTGTAGACATCCTCGCGGACGAGCTTCTCGTTCAGCAGGACGGCGTCCTCGTAGTTGTAGCCCTCCCAGGTCATGAAGCCGATCAGGGCGTTCTTGCCCAGGCTGATCTCGCCGTTGCGGGTCGCGGGGCCGTCGGCCAGCACGTCGCCGGCCTTGACGGTCTCGCCCACATTGACGATGGGGCGCTGGTTGTTGCAGTTGCCCTGGTTGGAGCGCATGAACTTGATGAGCTCATAGGTGTCGGCGGAGCCGTCGGCGCAGCGGACAATGATCTTGTCGGCGTCGACATACTCAACGGTGCCGTCATGGGCGGCCAGGACGCAGACACCGGAGTCGGTGGCGGCCTTGTACTCCATGCCGGTGGCGACCAGCGGCTGCTGGGTGACCATCAGAGGCACGGCCTGACGCTGCATGTTGGAGCCCATCAGTGCACGGTTGCAGTCGTCGTTCTCGAGGAACGGGATGCAGGCCGTAGCGACGGAAACCATCATACGCGGAGAAACGTCCATGTAGTCGACCTGAGAAGCGTCGAACTCCTGGATGTCGTTGCGGTGGCGGCCGGAGACGCGGGGACGGACGAAGTGGTTGTTCTCGTCCAGCGGCTCGTTGGCCTGAGCGACGATATACTCGTCCTCCTCGTCGGCGGTCATATAGACGACCTCATCGGTGACAGTGCCGGTGGCCTTGTCGACCTTGCGGTACGGGGCCTCAACGAAGCCGTACTTGTTGATCTTGGCGTAGGTGGCCAGATAGGAGATCAGACCGATGTTCGGGCCTTCAGGCGTCTCGATGGGGCACAGACGGCCATAGTGGGTGTAGTGAACGTCGCGGACTTCGAAGCCTGCGCGGTCACGGGACAGACCGCCGGGGCCCAGAGCGGACAGACGGCGCTTGTGGGTCAGCTCGGCCAGCGGGTTGTTCTGGTCCATGAACTGGGACAGCGGGCTGGAACCGATGAACTCCTTGATGGCGGCGACGACAGGGCGGATGTTGACCAGGCTCTGCGGGGTGATCTCGCCGGATTCCTGGTTCTGCAGGGTCATGCGCTCGCGCACAACGCGCTCCATACGGGCAAAGCCGATGCGGAACTGGTTCTGCAGCAATTCGCCAACGCTGCGCACGCGGCGGTTGCCCAAGTGGTCGATTTCATCGGTCACGCCGATGCCATGGTCAAGGCCCAGCAGGTAGTTGACGGAAGCAAAGATATCGTCAACGGTAACGGTGCGGCTGATGAGCTTATCATGATTCTTGGTCAGCAGTTCTTTCTGCTCTTCCGGATCGGAGGTAGCATCCAGAATCTTACGGATTTCGGCGAAGGAAGCGCGCTCATTGATGCCGCATTCCTTCACGTCAAAGCTGAAGAAGCTCTGGGCATCGACACAGCCGTTGGAGAACACGATCACATTGACCGGATCCTGGCCCTTGCGCTCCACGATAACAGTAACGCGGGAAACACCGGCGTTATCAATTTCAACAGCCTTTTCGTGGCTGATGCGCTCGCCCTTGGCGGCCAGCAGTTCGCCGGTCAGCGGGGCAATGATGTCCTCGGCAGTCTTATAGCCCGCAATACGGCGGAACAGGCACAGCTTGTTGTTCATCTTGAAGCGGCCAAAACGAGCCAGGTCGTAACGGCGCGGATCAAAGAACAGCAGGTTGATGTGGCTGCGGGAGCTTTCCACCGTCGGCGGCTCGCCGGGGCGCAGCTTGCGGTAGCACTCCAGCAGGGCTTCCTCTGTGGAATGGGTGATATCCTTTTCCAGGGTGGCGTTGATTTTGGGTTCAGAATCGCCGAAGTACTGGCGGATCTGCTCATCGGTGCCAAGCCCCAGTGCGCGCAGGAAGGTAGTAACCGGCAGCTTACGGTTTTTATCAATGCGCACATAATATACATCGGAAGAATCGGTTTCGTATTCCAGCCATGCGCCGCGGTTGGGGTTCATGGTTGCGGTGAAAAGGTCCTTGCCGGTACGGTCCTTGCTGGAAGCATAGAACACGCCGGGCGAGCGAACCAGCTGGCTGACGATAACACGTTCTGCACCGTTGGAGATGAAAGTGCCGGAATCCGTCATGAGCGGGAAATCGCCCATGAAAATTTCCTGTTCCTTCACTTCGCCGGTGCTTTTGTTCAACAGGCGCGCAGTGACATAAAGCGGCGCAGCATACGTTGCGTCACGCTCTTTACATTCTTTAATGGTATATTTGGGGTGCTTGTCCAGACGGTAATCGACAAATTCCAGCGAGAGATTCCCGGTGTAATCCTCGATCGCGTCAATGTCGTGGAACACTTCGCGCAGGCCCTCGTCCAGGAACCAGTTATAAGAGTTTTTCTGGATCTCGATGAGGTTGGGCATGCCAATCACTTCGTTGATGCGGGAAAAGCTCATTCTGGAGGTTCGACCGTTTTGTACGGGCTTGACCTTTACCATAAAATGCGACCACTCCTATTCCGTTCAGATTTGTTTTTGGCAAAAGCGCTCCGCCGAAGCAATGATTTTCTTGGAACATTCGTCGTTTTTAACAAAGTTTGAAAAAACGCGAAAAAATCAAAATTCCTTTAGGGCGCTCTATTCCATTTTGTGATACTATGCCAGTATACCAGCCAAAAAGCTGATTGTCAAGGGCTCTTTTGGCATTTTGCGTGTTTTTTTATCAGGCAATTGAACGCCCGGCTACGTGTCACATTTCTTTTGGCAAAGTGCTATTTTTGCATTTCTTCTGCCACTTGACAAATCCTTGAAATGCCGCTAATTGGCACAATGCCCAATTACCTTGTGTGTTTTTTGTATGGGTTGCAGCCTGCGTTTTTTCTGCATTTTCCCGGTTTTTACGCTTTGCAAACAAAAAGTGCCCTTCCCGCCGTTATCCGTGTGCAGGGTGGGCACTCGTCTGTTTTTGGTGTTATGCGTTTGATGCCGGGCCCGCCACACGGGTATTTACACCAGCTCCACCCGGTATTTTTGCAGCCAGTAATTCAGCTGCACAAACCAGGCAATGGTCTGCGGGGTGGTCATCAGCTGGCCATACCAGGGGGTCGCAGTCTCGGAAGCGGTCAACAGCTGTTCCAGCGCTGCCCTCTTGGCAATACGCAGCAGCGGGGCATCCGGGTCCTGCATCGCACTGCGCAGCATGGCGCTGACAGCGTTCAAATACGCCGGGTTCCATGTTTTAGGGTAGGGGCTCTTTTTTCGCCACAACACTTCCGTGGGCAGCACGCCCTGCATCGCCTGGCGCAGCAGGCCTTTTTCGTAGCCCTCGTAATCCTTATATTCCCACGGCACGCTGTACAGGTATTCCGCAATGCGGTAATCGCAGAACGGCACGCGCACTTCCAGCCCGCTGTACATACTCATTCGGTCCTTGCGGTCCAAAAGGGTCTGCATAAACCAGTTAAAGTTCAGGGCAAACATCTGGCGCATCCGTTGTTCCAGGGGATCCAGACCGGGGCGGATGGAAGTTTGCTCCAGCGTGGCGCGGTAGCCTTCATCAATATACGCCGCCGGGTCAATGCCGCCGAACACCTCCGGCTTAAAAAAGCTGACCCTGTATGCCGTGCTCTGCGCCCAAGGGAAGCCATACCGCTCCCGCACGGTCTTATCCCTGTACCAGGGGTAACCGCCAAATATCTCGTCCGCGCACTCGCCGGAAAGTGCCACGGTGGCTGTTTTACGGATCTCACGGCAGAACAGCAGCAGCGAGGAGTCCACATCCGCCATGCCGGGCAGGTCGCGGGCGTCCACCGCTTCCAGCAGGGCGGCGGCCAGTGCTTCGCTGTCCAGCGTTACCCAGGTATGCTGCGCGTTCAAGAACTGGTTCATGGTGCGGATATACGGCGCATCCGGGCTGGGCTGGAAATGGGTGGCGTGGAAGTACTTTTTGTTATCCTGATAACCGACCGAGAAAGTCTGCAGCGTTTTGCCCCGCGCCGTAAAGTGGGAATCCGCGATTGCCGAAATCAGGCTGGAATCCAGCCCGCCGGAAAGGAAGGTTGCCACCGGCACATCCGATACCAGCTGCCGCGTGACGGCATCCATCACCAGGTCCCGCACTTTGGCTGCGGTGTGGGTAAAATCATCGGGGTGTTCGTGGTCGGTCAGCTGCCAGTAGCGGCGCACGGTGAGGCGCGGCGCACCAACCTGTGGCACAGTGTATTCTGCGCAGCAGCCGGGCTTCAATTCCTGCACATTGCGGAACACCCCGCACCCCGGCGTGCGGCCGGGGCCGAGCAGCAGCACATCGGCCAGCCCATGGGCATCCACCTGCGGCGGGATCTCCGGGTGGCAGAGCAGCGTTTTCAGCTCGGAAGCAAAGATCAGGCTGTCCCCGCGCAGGGCATAGAACAGCGGCTTGACCCCGATGCGGTCCCGCGCCAGAAAGAGCTTTTGCGCCCGCTGCTGCCACACAGCAAATGCAAAAATACCGTTCAGCTTTTCCAGACAGTCCGGCCCCCACTGGGCAAAAGCATGTAACAAAACCTCAGTATCGGAATGGCTTACAAAGCGATGGCCCAGAGCCGCAAGCTGGGCGTGCAGCTCCGGCGTGTTGTACAGCTCGCCGTTGTACACCAGAATGTATTTTTCCCCGCCCTGATCCAGCACCATGGGCTGGCAGCCGTTTTCCAGATCCACCACAGCCAGCCGCGCATGGATCAGCGCCGCATGGCCGTGCAGGTATATTCCCCGCTGGTCCGGCCCGCGGCGTGCAAGGCTTTTCTGCATTCGGCAGTAAGCTGGGTAGTTGGCTGCAATCTTATTTGGGTCCGCGCTGATCTGTCCGGCAATTCCACACATCGTTATCCCCTCCCCTATATCATCAGGGTAATCGTATGCTGTGGCTTTGTCATTTATGCCTGCTGCACACAAAAATACACCCGCACCGCCGGGCAAACAGCAGTACGGGTGCAGATGATTTTAATTTGCTATTTCTATTCTATATAAGAATCACGGCATCAATCCAGGAAGTCGCGCAGCTTTTTGCTGCGGCTGGGGTGGCGCAGCTTGCGCAGGGCTTTTGCTTCGATCTGGCGGATACGTTCACGGGTAACGTTGAACTCCTTGCCCACCTCTTCCAGCGTGCGGGGGCGGCCATCTTCCAGGCCAAAGCGCAGGCGCAGGACCTTTTCTTCACGCGGGGTCAGGGTTTTCAGCACATCGGCCAGCTGCTCTTTCAACAGGGTCTGGCTGGCGGCTTCGGCGGGAACGGGGGCTTCCTCATCGGGGATAAAGTCGCCCAAGTGGCTATCTTCCTCCTCACCGATGGGGGTTTCGAGGCTGACGGGTTCCTGTGCCACGCGCATAATCTCGCGCACTTTGTCCACCGGCATATCCAGGCGCTCGGCAATTTCTTCGGCGCTGGGCTCATGGCCGTTTTCGTGCAGCAGTTGGCTGGAAACCTTTTTGACCTTGTTGATGGTTTCCACCATATGCACAGGGATACGGATGGTGCGGGCCTGATCCGCAATGGCGCGGGTGATGGCCTGGCGGATCCACCACGTTGCATAGGTGGAGAACTTGAAGCCCTTGGTATGGTCAAACTTTTCAACCGCTTTGATCAGGCCCAGGTTACCTTCCTGGATCAGGTCCAGGAACTGCATGCCGCGGCCCACATAGCGCTTTGCAATGGAAACTACCAGACGCAGGTTGGCCTCGCTCAGGCGCTGCTTGGCGCGTTCGCCGTCCTTGCCGCCTTTCTGGATATCCAGGGCCAGCTGCACTTCCTCATCGGGGGTCAGCAGGGGCACGCGGCCGATCTCTTTCAGGTAAACCTTAACGGGGTCATCGATGGTAATGCCGTCCGAGGTAACGGTATCCTCAAAGTCATCCATCCCCTCCTCGCCCATATCGGCCACAGCGGACATATCAGTGGCGTCATCATCCACCACTTCAATGCCGTTGCTTTCCAGCTCTTCATACAGCTTTTCCATCTGCTCCGCGTCAATAACACGGCTGCTTTCTTCCATAGCGTCACTGATTTCGGTGCTGGTCAATTTGCCTGCACGGCGGCCCTGTTCAATCAGGTTGCGAATCGAATCTTTCTTTTCTGCCATAAGTAGTTTCTCCTTTGGTTTTTATTCTGCCCATCTTACTGGAACGGGATAAAACAACATGGTTTTGGCCGGGTGGAAATTATTCTTCCGGCGGGCGTTCGCCCACTTTTTTGCGGGCAAGGGCGGCAAATTTCTGCCGGAATTCATCGTCTGTGGTGCCTGCCACCTGGGCGCTTTCGGGGTTTGCGGTCTGCAAACGATCCAGCAGCATATCAATATCCCGGCGGGTCAGGCGGGTATCGGCGTTTTGGGCCTGGGCCAGCACCACCTGGCTGTAGGCTTTTTCCTCCAACAAGGGGGAAAGGGTCGTGGCGTTGGCGGGCTGGCCGCGGGCGGCGCAGTCGTAAATCGCCTTGATTGCCTGCTGCATTTCCGGCAGCACCACCATGCCAAGGTTCAGCCGCTCCCGGATGTAGGGGATGGCGCCGGCATCCTGCAGCATAGCCGCCACAAGCTGGCGGGCGGCGCTTGCGGCCCCCAGGGCAGCTTCGCCCCCGCGGTCATAGGGCACGCGGATATCCGCCGCAATCCCCTGGCGGGAAAGTTCGTTCTGCTCTTTGCGGCGCGCCCTGCGCCCGGCCCCGCGCACGGCGCTTTCCAGCTGGACCAACACAGCCTTTTTATCAATGCCGGTCTGCTCCGCAATGCGCCCGGCATACACATCCCGCGCCGTGGGGCTGACCGCGCTGCCTGCCAGAATGCCGATGGCTTCATCCACATATTGCAGGCGCTGGGCATCGTTGCGCAGGTCATATTTTTTCACTGCCTTAGCCAGCTTGAACTCCAGCGGGGTTGCGGTGCCTTCCAGCACGGCTTCAAACCGGTCGCGGCCATAGGTGCGGATAAATTCATCCGGGTCCTTGGCACCGGGGATGTTCAGCACCCGCACCTGCAAATTGGTACCGGAAAACAGCGCCAAACTGCGCTCCGTTGCCTTCTGGCCTGCTTCGTCCGAGTCATAGCTCAGCACCACTTCGTCGGCGTATTCCGTCAGCAGCTTGACCTGCTCCGGCGTCAAAGCCGTGCCGCAGGCACAGACAGCGGTATCAAACCCGGCTTCGTGCATCGAGATGACGTCCATATACCCTTCGCAGAGGATATACCGCTTGGACGTTGATTTTTTTGCCACATTCAGCGCAAACAGCGTGCGGGATTTGTGGTAGACCATCGTTTCGGGCGAGTTGATGTATTTCGGCTTGGAATCATCCATCACGCGCCCGCCGAACGCAATGATATTGCCCCGCACATCAATGATGGGCACCATCACGCGGTGGCGGAAGATATCATACAGATTGCCCTTGGCGCTACGCTTGACAAGGCCGGAGGATTCCAATTCCGGCTCGGTAAAGCCGCGGTGGCGCAGGTAGTGCAGAAGGCCGACAAAATCTTCCGGTGCATAGCCCAGGCCAAACCGGCGGATGGCCGCATCCGAAAGGCCGCGTTTTTCGCGCCAGTAGCGGCGGGCCATGGCGGCTTCCGGCGTTGGGGCGTTGAGCTGGTCATAAAAATAGCGCGCGGCGTTGCGGTTGATCTCCAACAGGCGGGAGCGGGAACGGCTTTCCTGGTCGTCCTCCTCCGGCATGGGCATCCCGGCGCGGCCCGCCAGCTGTTTAACAGCTTCCACATAGCCCAGGTTGGAAATTTTGCGCACAAAGTTAATCACATCCCCCGCCGCACCGCAGCCAAAGCAGTAAAAACTTTGGGTATCCGGGTAGACGGTAAACGAAGGGGTTTTCTCGTTATGGAAAGGGCACAGCCCGGTATAGGTCCGCCCGCGATGACGCAGCTGCACATATTGGCCGATTACTTCGGTAATATCATTGCGTGCAACCACTTCCTGTATGTATTCCTGTGGGATCAATGGGGCTCCGGGCCTCCTTTCGCGTATATATCGTAATAATTTATAGGTTAGCGGGCGCACAATGTGCGCCCCTTCGGGGCGGGCGGCAGTGCTCTAACATACTGCCAATTTTATAGCACCTGCCACTTTTGCGGCACAAACAGCTCCTCAAACAGGCGGGTAGCAAATTCATCGCTCATGCCGGAAATATAATCCGCCACGGCACGGTCCATTCCCTGGTGATATGCCACCTGCATATAAAAATTAGGCATCAGCGTGGGGTCCGCGCAAAGGCGCTCATACAGCGCTTCGATCATCTTGTCCACTTTTTTCTCTTCGCGCTTGGCATCCTTGTCCACATACACCGTGCTGTACATAAAGTCTTTCAGCACCCCGTATGCCTCCTCCACTTCGGGGGAAAACTGCATTTTCCCATTTTTGCAGTTTGCGCTGTTTGCCACAAGGTCGGTGATCATTGTGGTGATGCGCCGGGACTTGGTATCTCCCAGCACCTGCACGGCATCCCGCGGCAGGGCGGTGGGGTTCAGCACACCGGCGGCCACGGCATCCTCAATATCATGGTTCAAAAAGGCAATGTGGTCCGCATAGCGCACGGTACAGCCTTCCATCGTGCGGGCCCAGGCGCCTTTGGTGTGGGTAATAATCCCGTTGCGCACCTCCCAGCAAAGGTTCAGGCCCTTGCCGTCCTTTTCCAGGTAGTCCACCACCCGCAGGCTTTGGCGGTAGTGGGTAAACCCGCCGGGGCACAGCCGGTTCAGTGCGCGCTCCCCCGCGTGGCCGTATGGGGTGTGGCCAAGATCATGCCCCAAGGCAATGGCTTCGGTCAGGTCCTCATTCAGCCGCAGGGCGCGGGCAATGGTTCGGGCAATCTGGCTGACTTCCAGCGTGTGGGTCAGCCGGGTGCGGTAGTGGTCGCCCTCCGGCGAAAGAAACACCTGTGTTTTCTGCTTCAACCGCCGGAAACTTTTACAGTGCAAAATTCTGTCCCTGTCACGCTGGTAGCAGGTCCGCAGGTCATCTTCCGGTTCCGGGGTGCGGCGGCCAAAGCTCTGCTCACTTAAAGCGGCATAGGGGCTTAAGGTCAGGCGTTCAATTGTCTGGGTCTCTTCCCGCACAGTCACGGCGCAGCCTCCTTTCCCCTATCCGGTTCCCCGTTGGGCATATCATGCCCAAAAACGGCTCTCTATATTATAAATACGATAAAAAGCCGCCAAACACTTGTATGAAATGTAAAAATTTCATGGGAAATTCTGCTTTCTTGCCAGAAATGACTGCGCAGCATCAAAAAGCTGCGTAAAGTGGTTTGCTGATCGTCACTTCGGCACTGCCGCGGGTCAGCTCGCTCAGGTCATGGCACAGGGCTTCTTCGGTTCCGGCAGGCATGCGCCAGCGCAGGGTCACAGCGTCGGCATACTCCGGTTCCTGCAGTTTGGCCCCGGCGGCTGCGATCATCCGCTGGGCCTGTTCAAACTTGGGGTATGGCACGGTCACGGCGCAATCCGTCACCAGCCGCATGCTGACGATCTCCGCCTGCTGCAAGGCTCCGGATGCCGCCGCGGTGTAGGCCCGCACCAGCCCACCGGTACCCAGCAGAACTCCGCCAAAGTACCGCGTAACCACCACGATCACATCCGAAAGCCCCGCATGGCCGATGGCTTCCAGCACGGGGGTACCGGCGGTTTTGGCGGGTTCGCCGTCATCACTGTAGCGGGTGCGGCCGCCCTCGCGCAGAACATAGGCATACACATTATGCCGCGCGGTGCGGTTGGCCGCTTTGATGCGGTTCAGGTGGGCAAGGGCAGCTTCCTCGGTATCGGCAAACGCAGCGGAAGCAATAAAGCGGGAGCGCTTTTCTTCATATTCAAAGGTGGAAATACCGCGGATCGTTTGATAGTCCGGCATAGGGGTTCTCCTTTGAGATGCAAGATGATGTATTTGAAAAAAATACCGCAGATGTTGCCATCTGCGGTATACAAAACCTTAATGCAATTACTTGCCAGCCTTGTTGGCGTAGCGGCGCTTAAAGCGCTCAACACGTCCGCCGGTGTCAACCAGCTTCTGCTTGCCGGTGTAGAAGGGATGGCACTTGCTGCAAACTTCAACGCGGATCTCCGGCTTGGTATCGCGGGTATGGATCACGTTGCCGCATGCGCAGGTAATGGTGCAATCCACATAGTTGGGATGAATACCCTGCTTCATTTTCATTTCACCTCTTTCTCGATCATGACTAAAGGGAGCCATACTTGATATATGTGCTCATCACAATCTTCGAATTTCGGCTACCAGCAGACGCCATCCTGTGCGTGTGGAGCAGCCCTCTGAACGATTGCTAGAGTATTTTACCAGAGTTTTTGTGTTTTGTCAAGTAGTGCGGGCAATCTTTTGCGGCGGCAAATTGCCAGCAAAAGTACAATCATTTATCTGCCCATCCGGGACGTCGAGGACGCCGTCTCCTACTGTGGGGCAAAGTACATCACACGTTTTTTGTATCTGCTCCGGTAAGTTTCCGGCGGAGTCGGGTACCCCCGCCCTACTGGGTGTTTGTGGGTTGGCCGCACACAATAAAATGCTCTGTAGGGAACGGCCTTGACCGTTCCGGGGCCTTGTAGCAGATGCCGCAACAATTTTCCGCAAAGCCTTTGGCTCCCCTTCGAGGGGAGCTGTCGTCGAAGGTGACTGAGGGATGATTTCTCAAGCGGAGCCTGAAAATGCGCGTTATTTCCTCACTGCGGCGGCTAGGGGGCTGCATACAAAAAAGGCCGTCTGCGTATTACAGCAGGCGGCCCAAAAGCGCCAAACCTATGGAATCACATTATGCCAGCAGCGGCTTAACGGCAGCGGCCAGTTCTTCTTTCTTGGCTTCGGCTTCGGCCAGGTCTTTGCCCTTGGTGGTAAAGTAGGTCTTGATCTTCGGCTCGGTGCCGGAGGGGCGCACCACAACGGTGCAGCCGGATGCCAGGGTGTAGATCAGCACGTTGGCGGCGGGCAGACCGGTCTCTTCAGGCTTTTTATAGTCCACAACCTTTACAACGGCGTCACCGCCAAAGTCCTTGGGCGGGTTCTCACGCAGGCCGGACATAATGCCCACCATCTTGTCCATGCCGGACAGGCCCGGGAACTCAAAGCTGTCCACCTTGTTCAGGTAGCGGCCATATTCGGTGTAGATGCGCTCCAGTTCTTCCTTGATGGAGGAGCCCTTGGCGCGGTAGTAGGCGGCCATCTCGCAGATCAGCATCGAGCCGATGATAGCGTCCTTATCGCGGACGTAGGGACCGGCCAGATAGCCGTAGCTTTCCTCAAAGCCGAAGATAAAGCGGTCCACCTCGCCGTCGGCCTCCAGCTTGGCGATCTGGTCGCCGATCCACTTGAAGCCGGTCAGCACGTTGCGGCACTCGACGCCGTAATGCTCAGCGACCTTGTCAGCCAGCGGCGTGGAGACGATAGACTTGCACATGACGGGGTTCTTGGGCATCGTGCCCTGCTCGATGCGGCCCGCGCAGATGTAGTCGAGCAGCAGAACGCCGACCTCGTTGCCGGAGAGCAGCTCATAGCTGCCGTCCTTGCACTTGACGGCGATGCCGACGCGGTCCGCGTCGGGGTCGGTGGCCAGCATCAGGTCAGCGCCGGACTTCTCGGCCAGCTCCAGACCCAGGCGCAGTGCCTCGAAGATCTCGGGGTTGGGATACGGGCAGGTCGGGAAGTTGCCGTCCGGGTTCTTCTGCTCGGGCACAATGGTGATGTCGGTGATGCCGATGTCGCCCAGAACATGGGTGACGGGCACAAGGCCGGAGCCGTTCAGCGGGCTGTAGACGAGCTTCAGACCGGCGGTCTTGCAGATGCCCGGGCGGATGGAGCGCGCCTCGATGGCGGCATACAGCGCGTTGATGCAGTCGTCACCGACGTACTCGATCAGGCCCTGGGCCATGCCGTCCTCAAAGGAGATCAGCTTGGCGCCGGTCAGGATATCGGTTTTCTGAATTTCGGCGTAGACGATGTCGGCGGCCTCGTCGGTCATCTGGCAGCCGTCCGGGCCGTAGGCCTTGTAGCCGTTGTACTTGGCGGGGTTGTGGCTGGCCGTGACCATGATACCGGCGTTGCAGTTGTAATAGCGGGTCGCAAAGCTCAGTGCGGGCACGGGCATAAGGGCGCTGTAGATGCGGACCTTGATGCCGTTGGCGGCCAGCACCTCGGCAGCGGTCCTGGCGAACAGGTTGCTCTTGATGCGGCTGTCATAGCTGATGGCAACGGTCTGGCTGCCGCCCTGGGTCTTGACCCAGTTGGCAAGGCCCTGGGTCGCCTGACGGACAACGTAAATATTCATACGGTTGGTGCCTGCACCAATGACGCCGCGCAGGCCCGCGGTACCGAACTTCAGGGCCACGGCAAAGCGGTCCTGAATGGCGGCATCGTCCCCCTTAACGCTTTCCAGCTCGGGCTTGAGGTCAGCGTCGTCCAGCTCGGCAGCGAGCCAACGCTCATACATATCCTGATACATAAGTAAAACACCTTCACTTTCCATAGGAAATACTAACTTGGCTTATTCTAAATATACCAACTTTCTGCAAGCCTGTCAATCGAATTTTGGTTAATTTTGCCTGATTTTTCCCGTTTCGTGCTTGTGCAAGGGCGCGCTGTGCGGTATACTGATAAAAAAGCAGGAAAGTGGGAAACAGGCCATGTATGCAAAAGTGACGAGCCTTGGTGTGACCGGTCTGGCGGGGTACATCGTGCAGGTCGAAGCCGACCTTTCGGGCGGGCTGCCGCAGTTCAATCTGGTGGGTCTGCCGGACTCCGCCGTGAAGGAGAGCAGTGAGCGGGTGCGCAGCGCCATCAAAAACCTGCACTATGAGTGGCCCGCCAGCCGCATCACCATCAACCTGGCCCCCGCCGACGTGCGCAAGACCGGGCCGGTGTACGATCTGCCGGTGTTTGTGGGCATCATGGCCGCGCAGGGCAAGCTGCCCGCCCCCGGCAGTGAGCGGGCGTTTCTGGGAGAGCTGGGGCTGGACGGCACGCTGCGCCCCGTGACCGGCGTGCTGCCCATGGCGCTGGCCGCGGTGCAGAACGGCGTGAAGGAGCTGTTTCTGCCTGCCGAAAACGCCGCCGAGGCCGCCGTGGCCGAGGGACTGACCGTCTACCCGGCCCGCAGTGCGCAGGATGTGGTGCTGCACCTCTGCGGCGCAACGCTCCTGACCCCGGCAACGCCCGAGGGGTACGACGAGGACGGCGTCTGGCTGGGGCCGGACATGGCCGACGTGCGCGGCCAGAGCGAAGCCCGCCGCGCCATGGAGATCGCCGCTGCAGGCGGACACAATATCCTGCTCATCGGCTCGCCCGGCGCGGGCAAATCCATGCTGGCGCGGCGGCTTCCGTCGATCCTGCCCGATATGACGAGGAAGGAAGCGCTCGAGGCGACGGAGATCTGGTCGGTCGCGGGGCTGACGGACAGTGCGCAGCCGATGCTGCTGCACCGGCCTTTCCGTGCGCCGCATCACACGCTCTCCGCTTCCGCGATGACCGGCGGGGGAAAGGTGCCGAAGCCCGGCGAAATTTCGCTCGCGCATCACGGCGTTCTCTTTTTAGATGAATTGCCCGAGTTCCACCGCGATGTGCTCGAGGTGCTGCGCGCTCCCATTGAGGACGGCGAGGTCACCATCACCCGCGCCGCGGGCAGCGTGACGCTGCCGAGCCGGTTTATGCTCGTCGGTGCGATGAACCCCTGCCGCTGCGGCTGGTACGGCCACCCCTCGGGGCGCTGCCACTGTACAAAGCAGCAGGTGGAAAAATACGTCGAAAAAATTTCCGGCCCCATGCTCGACCGCATGGATCTGCACGTCAATGTGCCGAGCGTCGAATTTGAGGCCATGCGCCGGCGCGAAAAGGCGGAGTCCTCCGCCGAGGTAAAAGCGCGCGTGAACAGAGCGCGCGAGGTGCAGAAAGACCGCTTTTCCGGTACGGACGTTGCCTGCAACGCGCAGATGACGCCCGCGATGGTGGGCGAGTACTGCACGCTGGACGCCGCGGGCGAAAAGCTCTTGAAAGGCGCCTTTGAGCGCCTCGGCCTCACCGCCCGCAGCCACGATCGCCTGCTGCGCGTGGCGCGCACCATTGCAGACCTTGACGGCAGCGAGACCATTGAAGCGCACCACCTCGCAGAGGCTATCCAGTACCGCAACACCGATATTTTGCAAGGATGAAGCGGAGATTCCAGCACAAAAATAAGTAAATTCAGCCGCGGTTCCCGCCGGCGCGGGCGCGGCTATTGAAAATGAGGAGAACAACACCAATGCATGAAATGATCCTGTGCAAGCTCGGCGAGGTCGTGCTCAAGGGGCTCAACCGCCGCAGCTTTGAAGATAAGCTGATGGCGAACGTCAACCGCCGCGTGGCAAAATGCGGCAATTTCCGTATCTACGCCAAGCAGAGCACCATCTACGTCGAGCCCAAGGACGAAAACTGCGACATTGAAGCGGCCTTTGAGGGCTGCAAGAAGGTCTTCGGTATCATCGCCGTCTCCAAGGCCCTGCCCTGCGAGAAGGACGTGCAGAAGATCATCGGCGCGGCGAAGGAATACCTTGCCGATGAAATGCGCGCGACGAAGAGCTTCAAGGTCGAGAGCAAGCGCGCCGACAAGACCTTCCCCTTGACGTCGATCCAGCTTTCCCAGCAGGTCGGCGGGGCGCTCCATCAGGCGTTCCCGACCTGCGAGGTCAACGTCCACGACCCCGAACTCGTCGTCCACATTGAAATTCGCGACGACTCGGCCTACGTCCACGGCCCCGCGGAAGAGGGCGCGGGCGGCCTGCCCATCGGCATGGGCGGCGTGGCGGTGAGCCTTCTTTCCGGCGGCATCGACTCGCCCGTTTCGTCCTACATGATCGCAAAGCGCGGCGTCAAGCTTGAAATGGTGCACTTCTTCTCCCCGCCATACACCTCCGACGCGGCGAAGGAGAAGGTGCTTTCCCTTGCCAAACTCCTTGTGCCCTGGTGCGGACGGATGACTGTGCAGGTCGTGCCCTTTACCGAGATTCAGGAGGAAATTCGCCGCAACTGCCCCGAGGAGTTCTTCACGCTCATCATGCGCCGCTTTATGATGCGCATTTCGCAGCGCGTGGCCGATCAGGTGAAGGCCAAGGCGCTCGTCACGGGCGAGAACTTAGGTCAGGTCGCCTCGCAGACGATGGAGGCCCTGCGCGTGACGGAGGACGTGGTCGATTTGCCCGTCCTGCGCCCGCTTATCGGCATGGATAAGGAGGAGATCGTGCGCCTGTCGCGCAAGATCGGCACCTTTGATACCTCGATCCTGCCCTACGAGGATTGCTGCACGGTCTTTACGCCGAGGCATCCGCGCACGAAGCCGAATCTTGAGGAAGTCCGCGAGGCGGAGACAGCGCTCGATATCGAGGGCCTCATCGACCGCGCGATGGCAAACCGTGAATTTGTACGCATCAAATTCTGAAAGGAAGTCTTTACTATGGCGGAAAACGAAAAATTGATCGAACAGCGCTGCTGCGAACTGCTCAAGGCGCGCGGCATGACCTTTGCCGCGGCGGAGAGCTGCACCGGCGGGCTCATCGCCAAGCGCATCACGGATGTGCCGGGCGCGTCGCTCGTTTTTATGGGCGGCGTGGTGAGTTATACCGACACGGTCAAGCACCGCGTGCTCGGCGTTCCGGCAGAGATGCTGGAGGAATACGGCGCGGTGTCCGCGCCCGTTGCCCGCGCGATGGCCGAGGGCGCGCGCAAGGCGACGACGGCCGATCTCGCCGTCAGCGTCACGGGTGTCGCGGGCCCTGACCGCGACGAGCGCGGCAACGCCGTCGGCACGGTGTTCATCGGCTTTTCTTCCCCGGAGGAGACGGTCG
>ERZ824600.2947-NODE-2947-length-17036-cov-2.617337_pt1 | contig 17036 bp, 14 predicted proteins | sample MGYA00519933_ERZ824600 | MGnify/ENA primary metagenome ERZ824600 (study PRJEB31778, sample SAMEA3449178) | human gut metagenome | biome: human gut; feature: human-associated habitat; material: faeces | place: United Kingdom | collected 2010/2012 ... | reverse complement strand
CCGTGAATGGTCTGCCTGCTGTGACCTACGTTCTGGAAGAAAGCGACACCGCCTGCATCGCCTTTACGACCGAAGCCGGATATGTTCTGGAGGTTGCAGGCTCTCCGAAGTCCGACGAAGGCTTTGCCGCCATCCTCTCCTTCGTGATGGCTTCCATTCAGGGCGAATAATCTCGGCTTCTTTTCAAAACGCATAAAACAAGGCTGCCTGAAAGGTCGTTCACCGATCTTTCGGGCAGAAACGTTGATGAAGCTTGTCAACGAAGGAAGAGCGGCGCGTTCATGTAGGCGCGCCGCCCTTTCTTTTTTCTTTTTCAGCCGTGTTACCGCGTCCAGAATCTCGGCAAAGCATTCGTCCTCCGACCGCTCGGTGGAGATCAGAATGCCGCGATTCGCCCGACAGATGTCCCTGTATTCCCGACGCAGACGGTATTGCAGTTCCATATCGATGTAGCGGTCCCGTTCCTCTTCCCGTGCGCGGACACGGCTGACCGCCGTCTCCACCGGCACGTCGAAAAAGAATGCCAGATCGGGACGCAGAACAAAGGACGATGCCTCATAGATCCAACGGTCGCGGCGGTATCCCCTTGCGCGAAGATTTGCAAGGCAGGAATAGAAGTACCGATCGCACAGAACCGTTTCGCCCTTCTGCAAATGCGGCAGTACCGTGTGCGTGACGTGCTGGATGCGGTCGCTTGCCGCAAGCAGGGACAGGCTCCGATAGTCGTATGCCGTGTGGTCGGGCTTGTCCATATACGTACGGAATATCTCCGAGGTGCGCACGGCGTTTGTGGGCTGTTTTGTCACAAACACGCCGCCGTCCCCTTCCAACTCCCGCCGCAGACGGGTCAGCATGGTGGTTTTGCCGCATCCGTCCAGACCGCAGAAGGTAATGAGCATTCCGCGCTCTCCGTGCGGCTTCATTTCCAAAGCTCTCATGTTCTCCCCTCCTTTCCCGTGGGTTTGGTATATTGCAGGATCAGGTTGTGCAAAAGCGAGGCTTCCGTCGGGGACAGAAGTCCGTCGCGCTCCGCCGCGCCCTCCAGCTTTCGGAGCAGGTCGAGCTCCTCGGGCATCATATACATGCGATCCATGCTGTATGTCCCCACAACGAAAATGCCGCCCGCGCGTCCGCTTTGCGTGTATATGGGATACGAGACGCTCAGCCTCTCGATATCCCTGCGCACGGTGCGTTCGCTCACCCCAAGCTCCATTGCCAGATTGGCTACGGTATCGCTCCTTCTCCTGCAAAGTTTTTTCATGATCTCATTGCGTCTTTCTGTGACCTCCATGTGCGGTTCACTCCTTTCTGAACCGCATTATAGAAGGCAAACCGGACAACCCCTGTCCGGTTTAGAAAAGAAAAACGGGCAATTCGCCGAGAATCGTTCGACCGAAAGTGACAATACCCCTGTTTCCTCGAAACCGCACTTCGACATTGTTTTTTCGTTTTTGCAACAATCTGTTAAAATCGACCTCCGATTTCTTCGTTTATATATATTTTATAACAATAAATGGGAAAATATCGCCGCCGTTTGTTAATGTTGACACGCTTCGCATAATAGTATATAATATGTTCACAATAAAAATTATTTTGCTTCACGATTTTGTCATATCAAGAAATTGCCGTGGATTTCCGCAAACGGTACTCATTTCACCGTCACCACACGGTGCATCAATATTCCCCAAAGAACGGAAGGAGTTGTCAGCAATGGATGCTTTGAATCGGAGATTCGGGATCATCTGGATCCTGTGCCGCAAACGTCACGAAACCTTGGTCAACCTGTCGCAGGAATTCGGCGTTTCCGTGCGCACCATCCAGCGGGACATCAACGTCATCGGCAACAATGTCCCCATTTACATCAAGCCGGGCAGATACGAGGGCGGAGTTTACGTCATGGAGCACTATCAGCTTCCGTGCCGTTATTTCACCAACGACGAACGCTCCCTGCTCCGTCAGATGTCACGGATATGCCGCTCGTCCCTCAAGCAATCGGAGCTTAAGGTCTTAGACGGCATCATGGGGCAATGCGCGGGGTAAACGGGGTCCTCACTGCGCCCCGCCCGCCCCCGGGGAGACGTCAGCCGAACGGCTGACTGACGCCTCGGCGCGCTTGATATCGCTCCGTTTTCCGTTATACAGCGGCGCCGAGACGTCTCGGGCACGGCGTGCCGTGCCCAACTCCCCGGGGGCGGGCGGGTAAAGTGAGGCACAGACGTTCCCAAAATACCGTATGCACACCGTTTTCACGACTGCGCATACGGTATCTTTTTGCCGAAGTCCGCATTATCACGGACCGACACGCCGACTCAGGCGCGATTAGACATGTATGCCTTCTCCAACTCTAAAAGTTGATCGGAGTCCGACCCGTCGTACGATTTTTCCCGTATCCGCGCCGTCAGAGCCGTAAAGAACCGTCCCGCCTTGCCGAAGCTCTTGCCGTTGCGGGAAAGAAGCTCAGCGGGCTTGGAGATCAGTCCGTGCCGCACAAGACACGCCGCCGCAGAGCGGAGCGCATCCTCTCCTCTCGCCCTGCCGAATTCGGGATATTCCACCTCCAGCTCAAAGTCGATTTTCCCGAGATAGCAGTTCGCGTCAAGGCACACGGATGCCCCGTCCGGCAGACGCATTTCGGTGCGATCGGTGATGAGACAGCCGCACTGACGCAGGGCAAGATCCTCCCATTGTGCCGTCAGCGGCGCACACGTGACGGGCGTGCTCAGTTCCTCCCTGCATTCGCGGCGATAGCGATGCGGGAGCTTCACCGTGCGCTCGAATCTGCCCTCCCGTTCCCGCACGCGGTAGCTGATCCCCAGCCGATACAGCATAAACGAGGGCGTATCGTAATAATAGTTGATATGACACCCGCGCCGCGCGCCGAACATGTAGTGGCGGTACAGGCAATCGTACTCCTCCTGCGTCAGCAGGAGCTTCATTTCATATTCCTTCATAAGTCTCCCCTACTCCTTCCGTATTCCGTAACCGATTCCAATATGGTGCGCTCCGTATCGCAAAGGGAGCGCAGTTTGGCTTTCACTGTTTCCAAAAGATCGCGCCGCTGTTTGATGAGATAGGATGCGTATAGCATGCGCATGCGGTTCGCTTCCTCCACCACCGCCTGATACTGCGTGCTGAAGGCATGATTTTTCTCCCATGTCTTTTCCATCATGACCAGCCGCTCGCTCATGACCTTTTTGTGTTCCCACAGCAGGCGGAAAATGCGTGGGTCGGTTCGCTTGTAATCGATCTCGCCGTTCAGCAGGAGATTCAGATACAAAATCAGAAATTCCTGCACGGCGCACCCGCAGATGTCCCCTTCCTTCCTTGCAAAATAGTCCTCCTTGGACGAATGGAGATACTGTGCTATGCCGCGCACGGCGTCGTCGATGCGGAAGCGGCATTCGCCCCGATGCAGAAGAATGCCGTCAAGCGACCCGTAAATGCCCTGATCGAAGGCATACTGTCTGCCGCGCTCGAAGTCCGCCTGTGCGATGTCGAACGTGCGGTAGATCCACCGCTGATCGTAGGCGTACATGCGGAAGGTGCGCTTGTCCGCATCAAAGCCGCAGATCAGCCCGTCATGCAGGAAGTGCCGCTCCCCGTAAAAGGATTTTCCGCGGATGAAAAAGTCGTCCACGCATCCGTATGCCACGTAGTAGCCGTCGGACAGCATGTCACAGATGATGCGATTGGTCTCCTCTCCCTGATAGCGCATGGGATACCGATCCACAATGATCCACGGGATCTCCCGATAGGAGGAGCGGAGGATATCCAATTCGGGACTGCCGTACCCCTCCAAAAAGCGGCGGGGGCATTTCAGCTCCATCACAAGGCTGAGATACCAATTGCGGATGGTCGGATTGGAGGCTAACACCGCGCCGCCGATCCCCTGCGCATGATAGGTGCTGTACGGAGGCACGGTCAGCGGAAGGGATACCCGATCCTTTTTCGGCTGTGCCTGTTTGGTTTGCTCCATTTGAAAAATGCTCCTTTCTGAAAAAATGTGTGTTTGATTTGCTTTCGCAAGCGCAGTCTATCAGAAAAATCGGACAGCCCATGTCCGGTTCTGAAAAAATATTTCGTTTTGAGGCAAAAAAATACCGCACCCCTCCGAATCGGAGACAGGTGCGGTATTTTTGCAGTGGATAGTGGGAAGTGGATAGTGGTCAGTGGAAAGAGACGGAATTCGCCGTGTCAATCCGCCGTCAAAAGGGTGCGGCAGATGCGGTCGAATTCGGGATTGTGTGCCGAGGTCACAAAGCGGACGGTGCCCTGCCCGGTTGCTCGGGACAGCAATCCCGCGCATTCCAGCCGACGCTTGGTTTCCATTGCCGTTCCGCGACAGCCGTCGAACACGGCGGCATGCGGAAAGTGCGCCGCAATTTCGCTTCGGATGTGCGGATAGTGCGTACAGCCGAGCACCACGGCGTCAAAGGAATCGGCATCGAGCGCCGAAAACAGAGAATCCAGATAGCGTTTCAGCAACGCATCGTGGATATGCCCGCTCTCGATCAGCTCCATCAGCCCCGGGCACGGCAAAAGCGTGAAGTCCGCGCGATCCGAAAACCGATTGCGCAACTCCAAAAACTTATCCTGCCGCAGGGTGAGCGGGGTCGCCATCACCAGAACGCGCGGGTGCTCCCCCATGAGCGCGGCGGACTTCAGCTCCGGCTCGATCCCGATGATGGGAAATTCCGGAAGCGCGGATCGCAGTGCCGCCGCGGCGGCGCCGGTCGCGGTGTTGCACGCAATGACCACCGCCTTGCAACCGTATTCGTTCCGCAGACGCTCCACATTCGCAAAGGTGATGCGGCGGACCTCTTCATGCCGTTTGGTTCCGTAGGGTGCGTTTGCCTCGTCGCCGTAAAACACATAGCTTTCGTGCGGCAGGACGCAGAGAAGCTCCCGCAGGACAGACAGCCCGCCCACACCCGAATCCAGCACGGCAATGGGGGAATCCATATCGCTCATCATAACCATAACTTCCGTTTCCGCATTGATTTGTAAACACGGATACCGCGGCAACAGCCGCGGTATCCCATAGCATCAAACACATTCCGCACGTATTTTCCCTAAATATAATGTAGAAAACCGTGCGAATCCGAGAAGAGACGCGGGGCGGATTTACGCCTCGATGATCTCCACATTGTCGCCCCAGTGTACCTCGACGGTGACGGGTGCGGTGCTGTGAACGGTGATCTGCGGCTTCTCGTCCGCGCTCTTTCTTGCCTCGCAGATCAGATCCACATCGGCATCACCCAAAGGATACTGCATCACGCCGTGGCGCTCGGTGCGGTTGACATGCCACACGATGGTGTTCTTGCCCGCATGCGGACGGATACCGAACACATACTCGAACATGATGGAGATGGGGAACAGACCCGACCAGCCCACGAATTTATCCTTGGACCAGGAGCCGCGCGTCACAGCCTCGGGCGCGTAGTTCTCCCACAGGGTTCCGGTATCGCGGAACACCTGAACCACATTTTCCAAGTTGTTGCAAGCGATCTCATAAGCCAGCTTTTCGTAGCCGTTCTTTTCCAGACCTTTGAGCACCATGTAGTTTGTGGGCGCCCAGACAGAACCCTTCCAGTAGTCGCCGCCCGGACGGTAGTCGGGGCTGTCGGCAGACAGGGTGGGAACGCGGTGCGTCCGCTTGAATTCTGCGGGATTGTCCAGATGCGCCACAAAGCGATCCAGACGCTCGGCAGGGATAATGTCGGCAAGCAGTGCCCAATATGCGCCCACGGTCTTGACGTGGTTCAGCGTATCGTCGCGGTAGAGGTCGTAATAGAAGGCGTCCTCCTCGCACCAGAGCTTTTCGTTGATGACGGTGGTGAGGTGTGCAACCTCGGCGCGCAGTTCATCTAGCGCTTCCTTATCGTCGCGTCCCAGCACCTCAGCCATGGAGAGCAGGATCTTGGCGGAGAGCACCTGCTGAACGCAGGTATCCATCCACACCATGTGACCGTGATCGAAGGCTTCATGGTAGCCTGCGGGCAGTCTGGGCTGGTTATCCATGCCGCAACCCCAACCGGTGTTCCAGTAGGTGCCGTCGCGCCAGGTGTGGTGCTTCTTCAGCCACAGATGGTATGCCAGAAGCGGCGGATAGATCTTGGCAAGACGTTCCTTATCGCCGGTCTGGCAATAGGACTCCCACTCGGACCAGGGCATGATATTCGGACCGGTTCCGGCAGGGTCGAAGCGGTTGAAGTGCTCGCCGCGCTCAAACTCGCAGATCTCGCGGCAGATGTAACCGTCGCGGTGCTGATGGGAGTACATGTTGTCCAGGGTCTTCTGGAAATTGAAGATCTTGGAGCCGTACTTGCCGAACATCACAATGAAGGAAGAGTCCCACATGAACAGAAAGCCGTTGAAGGCGGTATCGATGAAGTTCGACACAAAACCCGCCTCCGCATTGGGCTTTCTCAGGTTGCCGAAAGCAGTCTGCCATGCGTAGTCGTAGCACGCGATGGCATCGTCATGACCGTCCCAGAAGGGCTTGGGGAGACGGTCGCGGTTCTCCTCATAGGTAGGAAGGGGAGCGTCCTCCGCCTCCATGGTGCGGAAAACGTTCTCTGCGACAAAGGGACTGTCCACATAGGTCAGGTCGTTGTCAACTTTTTGCAGTTCCATAAAATATAATTCCTTTCCGAATTGGGGGGCAATGCCGAACCTGCACCGCACGGCGCGCGGCATTCCCTGACTGTTGGAATTATAACATACCCCGCCGCGAATTTCAATAGGAATGGTGCAAATTGCAGAAAATGTTTGACAAGCGCCCTCGGCTCTGCTATAATGTGCATAAAGATAACTCGGCGGAGAACCGCGGAAAAGAGGATTGAATTCATGACATTCGAACAGCGTGCAAAGGAATTGGTCGCGCAGATGACGTTGGCGGAGAAGTGCTCTCAGCTTCGCCACGACGCGCCCGCCATTGAGCGTTTGGGCATTCCCGCCTATAACTGGTGGAATGAGGGTCTGCACGGCGTGGCAAGATCGGGCGTCGCCACCGTGTTCCCGCAGTCCATTGCCATGGCGGCGAGCTTTGACGATACGCTCATGGAGCGTGTGGGCTGTGCCGTATCGGACGAAGCGCGCGCCAAATATAACGAATACCGCAAATTCGGCGACACCGGATATTATATGGGACTGACCTACTGGTCGCCCAACATCAACATATTCCGTGACCCGCGCTGGGGCAGAGGTCACGAGACCTACGGAGAGGATCCGTACCTCACCGGCAGAATGGGCGCGGCATACGTCCGCGGTCTGCAGGGCGACCCCGCCTATACCTATCGGAAATTAGACGCCACCTTAAAGCACTATGCGGTGCACTCGGGACCCGAGGCATCCCGTCACGGCTTCAATGCCACCGTGAATCAGAAGGATCTTTGGGAGACCTATCTGTGGGCGTTCCGTTACTGCATCGAGCATTCCCATCCCGCGTGCGTCATGGGCGCTTATAACGCGGTCAACGGAGAGCCGTGCTGTGCCTCGCCCGAGATGCAGGGGAATATCCTGTACGGAAAGCTGGGCTTTGACGGCTACTTCGTATCCGACTGCGGCGCCATTGCCGACATCACCGACAGCCACCACCGCAACGACAGCTATGCGCAAAGCGCGGCGGATGCGCTGAAAAACGGATGCACCCTGAACTGCGGCTCGGCATATCAGGCGCTCCTGTCCGCCGTTGCGGCTGGACTGGTCACGGAGGACGTGGTCACCGCCGCCGTGGAAAAGCTCTTCACCTCCCGCTTTGCTCTGGGCATGTTCGATACCGACTGCAAGTACGATAACATTCCCTACGACACCGTGGACTGCCGCGCGCATCGGGAGCTGAACCGCCGCATGGCGCAGGAATCGGTGGTACTGCTGAAAAACAACGGCATTCTGCCGCTGAAGAACAGTCCGGATCTGACCATCGCCGTCATCGGCAACAACGCCGACCGCCGCGAGGTGCTCTTGGGCAACTACAACGGAACGCCCTTTGAGGCTGTCACCCCGTTTGACGCCTTCCGTCAGCGGTTCGCGGGACAACTGTACTACGCCGTAGGCTGTCACACGGTGTTGGAGGAGGATCCGACCACCTATCTGGAGCACCCGCTCCGCGAGGCGGTCATCGCCGCTCAAAAGTCGGACGTGGTGGTGATGTGCATGGGCATCGACCCGTCCATCGAGGGCGAGCAGGGCGATGCATATTCCCTGTTCGGCGATTCGGGCGACAAGCGCTCTCTGGAATTCCCTGCATCGCAAAAGAAGCTGTACGAGGCGATACGCGCAACCGGAAAGCCCATCATTTTCGTCAACATCAGCGGCAGTGCCATGGCGCTGGGCGATCAGGACGAACACTGCGCGGCAGTGGTTCAGCAGTTCTACCCGGGCGCACAGGGAGGAAACGCTCTGTTTGACGTGCTGTTCGGCGAGGTCAACCCCAGCGGACGTCTGCCCGTCACCTTCTACCGTTCGGACAGCGATCTTCCCGATTTTTCGGATTATTCCATGGAGAACCGCACGTACCGTTACTTCACGGGCACGCCTCTGTATCCTTTCGGCTACGGTCTGAGCTATACCCGCTTCGCATGCGACACGCCCAAGGTGCGCCGCGAGGACGGCGGCTATGCCATCACCGTGACCGTCCGCAACACGGGCGATCGGGAGGGCGCGCTGGTCGTCCCGCTGTACGCAACGGTGAAAAACGCACCGTGCCGCGTGCCGATCTGCTCTCTGGTGGATTTCACCCGCGTGGAGCTGACCCCGGGCGAGGAACGGATCGTCTACTTCCGTCTTGAGGATCGGGACGTCTCCTATGTGGACGAAAGCGGTACGTTCTGCGTGCCGGAGGAGGTCGTTTTCTCCACCGAAATTCCGAAATAACGGCAAAAAAGCAACCCAAATTACGCGCACGAGCGTTTTTGGTTTTGCATCATACACTAATTTGACGGCGGTATCCCGAGAAAACCGCCGTCTTTTTTTGTCTCTTCTTTGCCGTATGCGGAATATATGCAGGCGGGAAGCCATTATTTCATAACATTGCGGTCTGCAACATCCGCAAAAAAGCGACTTTGTCGTACTTTGTCGAAAGAAAATGTTCACATTTTAGTTGACATTTTTCATATATTCATTTATAATATTCTCATGAGACCGTTTCATTTTTTACACATTTTGGAGGAAAACGACATGAACAGACTGCATTCGACCGGAATTGCCGTTCTGTTGCTCTCTGCCCTGCTTCTGTCGGGTTGCCGCTCGCACGAAGCCGACATCCCCGAGGGCGATACCCCCCGTGCAGACCGAAAGTGCCGCACCCGAAAGCAAGACACCTTCCCATCGTTCACATCCGGCAACACACTGTGACAAATCTCTCAATTCTATCTCTGTGAGGATATTGATATGAAAACATCGAATCGAATCGTTCCGATACTCCTGCTTCTCAGTATTCTGCTACTGTTCTGCGCCTGCGGGCGGCAAGTAACGCAGGATGAGACCCCCGCCGATCCCCAGTTCCTGTGGGACGGTACCGTCGCCACCGCCTTTGCGGAAGGAAGCGGGACAAAAGAGGATCCGTATCTGATCACAAACGCTGAGGAATTTGCGTATTTCGCCCATCGGGTTAATTACGTGAAGGGATATCAGGATAAGGTCTATTCGCTGATGAGCGATGTTGACCTGAACCATATCGACTGGATCCCCGTGGGCAACCGCACACTGCCGTTTTCCGGCAGCTTTCTCGGCAACGGTCACACCGTCAGCAACCTAACCGTTACCCGCGGCGTAACGTTTGAGAAGCCGTACGTGCTCGCAAGAGCACAGCGATATGCCATGGGGATGTTCGGCAACTGTGCCAATGCGGTGATACGGGACCTGCGCGTGGACGGCGCCAGAATCGTTGTGACATCGGTGCCGCAATGGTATGACACGGCAATCGGGATCATAGCGGGAAGCTGTCACGCGGATGCCGTATCGGAAATATCCGGCATCAAAATTACAAATTCCGAGATCGTTACCGAATTCGAACCAAACGAATGGGGTCAGGCGGGCGGCGCGCTGAATATCGGCGGCGTTTGCGGCGAGATCACGACCACGGGCGAATCCGGAAGCTTTACGGCGCGGGGAATCCAGGTCGATGTGAGTATCACATATCGAGCGGACTGCCATTCCGTTAACACGGTCGGCGGCATTTTCGGAAGCGTTGTCCCCGCACAGTCGGTTCACATTACCGATTGCGCCAACTATGCAACCGTCAATCTCATCATCAGGAGCAACAACCGATACTGGAATGATGTGGGTGCCATCGGCTCCGCGATCCGGTGCGGGGGCAATATTGAGATCAGCAACGTATTTTCAAAGGTGACGCTGTGTCTGAATATCGGTCCGGAGCTAAAGCTCTCCCCGCTGTTCCGCGCCAATGCTGTCATCGGCTCCATGTATTTTTACGGTCAGGGCAGTTCGGCGGAATACCGCCTGAGCAACCTGTTCGGCTATGTGGAACAGACCGATGCAAACAATCCCAAAGCCAGAGCTGAAATCCGCTCCGTATACGAATCCCTCAATCAGGTCTCGTCGGAAAACTGCATCGGCGCTGTCTCCCTGCCAGACGGGCACGGCTTCGATCCCGCAATCTGGGATCTGAGCGACCTCTCACACCCCAACGTTAAGTGACGCGCAAACCGAATATATCTTTATTCAGATATCTAATAAAAAGAGGACTTTCATCATGAGACATACCACGCGCATCACCGTCACCCTCTTGCTCCTGTGCGGCATCATTCTGTCGGGCTGTCAGTCAAACGACAACGGCAAACCCGCCGACGTGACCGCACCGGAACAGTCTGTTACCGCGCCGCAGGAAAGCGGCGAAACCGCGAAATCCGAAGATGATCCCGATCCCGTCATCCAAACCGTCACCGATATCCCGGGAGTCACAGGCTACGAGGAAGCCACGGGCACCGTGATTTCCGATCTTGAGCTGTCAAGCGGCGTAGAATTGAAGCCGTTCAAAACGATGATCCGCCTTCTGTCCTCCTACACGCGCGAGCACGGCATCGAGCTTCACGCCATACGCTTTGACGGCGTTTCCCTCGCGGTAACGGCAACGGACAAGGGTCTTGCCGCCGTTTCCGTCACCTCCAATAACGCCACACTGACCCCGGACACGCCCATCGACATTCTCGGCGAAGGGGAAAACGATCGGTGCTTTTCCATTGTCACAAGTCAATACAGAACCGTGGTGAGTACGGAAAACGGTCCGCGTCACTACTTTTTGGAGAACGGCAAGGTAACCCTGCAGGATTTTTCGGGCAACACCGGCAAAGACTTCCGCGTCTTTTTTGCCCGCGACGATTCCGGTTATCTGAGATATCTGCGATACCCCGATAAATATTTGAAGTATACCACACCCGAGGAATGGATCTTCTGCTGTAAAGGATTCGACGAGGGATACTGCGAAGAGGGGTCGGCGTTGGTCGGCGAATATATGTGCAAAAAATACGTCACCATGGAAAGCCACCGCGAAGCCATGGAGCAGGCGTTCGAGGCAAAAAAGGACAGCGCGGGAACTGTCACCGCCGCAAACGGAACCAAGTGCAAGACTCTCACGGAACTGTTTGAACAAAATCCCTCATCGGAATCGTTTTATCTTGAAAGAACACTTAACCTTTCGAATTTCATGAACGAGGAACAGATCCACGCCTACCGTCTGGCAACAGAGGTGCTTAATGGGGAAAATATGGCAAACAAATTTGATATTCTGCATATCCTCGCCCGCTATATGGACGGAACACCGTCCGACGGAAGCAGCATTGATGAAGAAATAGACGAATACCTGAAGAATTTCAGTTATCCGGACGGCATTGAAATTTCACTCAGCAAAAACGGTTACGGCTATTCGGCGGTAAAGAGCATTTACCATACAATGAAGGATCTTCGGGAATTCCTCGGTCAGGCATACACCGATGATTACTGTGACCGATGCCTTGACGACGATGCATTATTCATTGAAGAAAACGGATATCTGTACTATATTTACCCGGGATTGGGCACTCCCCGCGAATATACAGGACGGGATAACGACACCTACCTCCTGTTATATCAGGATGAAAACGAGCTTCGCTTCCTTCGCGTCATGCATATGATGGACCGATATGACACCCCCATACAGACCATCCGCGAATACTTTGGCATTACCGTCATGAAGAAAACCGATGCCGGCTGGCGCGTTGACAACTTAAGCGGATTTTGATCCCGACCGATAAACTGTGCTATCTATATAAATATAAGGAGAAAAAACATCATGAAACATCGTTCCCGCATCACCGTCCCTCTCCTGCTCCTGTGCGCCGCGCTTCTGTCCGGCTGTCAGACAAACAGTAATGACACGCCCGCCGACGTCACCACACCGGAGCAGTCCGTCGCCACACCGCAGGAAAACACATCCACCTCCGACAAAATCACAGAAACGAACAGCCCTGTCGAACCGGAGCAGATCCCGCAACCGCCGAAGGAATACCGAGAGCTTCTTGCTCTTCGCAACAAGGTAGCACAATACGCAGAACAGAACGGCGAGGATGAAATCGCTCTGGACTATAGTGACGCGTTTGCGGAAGCATGCGCCAAAGCGTGCGAAACGGACAATCTTGATTTAGTCAAAGCCCTGCTTCATTCCCTCAAGGTAGAAGCCGAAAGATTAAGAGAAAATAATGACGAAGGATTATATAATGAAGCGATCGGACACGCAAGAGCAGGCTATGCCCTTCTGGATATGAACGGCGACGAAAAGGACGAATTGATTTTCATGACGGAGAACCACGATCTGATTGCCGTATGCATGATTCAGAACGGAGAATACATCTTTCCACAGCCTGATCATTGTAGCCACCGCAAAAAATATGTTGCAACCATAACCCAAAACGGTGCCGTTTATTACAACTGGTATCAAAACGGCGACTATTACGGCAACGAATATGTCCGCCTGAACACCGAAGGCTCGTGGGATCAGTTGTTTTCTGTCCGCCACACCTACCATGAAGCCGAGGGATTTGATCCCTACACCTGCGACGATCCCGAGCTTTACGCCGCCATGGAGTTTTATCACATACAGATAAACGGAGGGGAGCCGTACGAGTTGACAAGCGAGGAATATTCAGCCGTGTGGCCGTATGTCATAATATACACACGGGATTTCCGGAGTCAAAATACAAAAATCGTCTTCATTCCCTTTGAATAATCATATCAGAACATAAGAATTCAGCGCACAAAACGGAAGGATTTTACCCATGGAGTATTCGCAGTCGCAAAAATCAGCACCGAAAGGATCATTCAAAAAGACATTTACAAAAATTCTGATCATCCTTCTTTCCGTATTTTTCGTCTTTGAAGCCGCTTGGGCGGCACTTTGGATGTATCTGTCTTATTTCATCTCGTTCACATGGGAATATAAGATAGAAAACTTCCTGAAATACAAAGCGGACTTTGAGTCGGTAAAGGATGAATGCCTCAATTACATCAGCACCCATCCCAAAACGGGCGAAAACCCGACCTTTTGGTATTCGGGGACGGAAAGCAACCAACTGTTCGTAAACGGAAATCTCGTGATCGAAAACGAAAGAACAAGAGAACATCTGAAATGCGCCGCGCAGGCGTTTCCCGCGAAGAATGCGTACTTCTCATTCATCAAGGCGAAGGACGGACTCCTGTTTTTCGGCTCGGAAATTGACGATTACCAAATGGTCTACCTGCCGGATACAGAGCCGTTGACAACTCTGACAGACATGAAGGAATATTCTGTCCGAAAAGCCGCGAACGGTTGGTATCACATGGCATACACAAATCAGGGGATCGGAGGAATTCCTGCACCGATTCTTGTACGCATGTTTCTCTCTCAGTAATGTAAAACCGCGCAAAGCCGATCGGGCAACATGCATGATCACCGAAGCCGCCCCGCATCCTCTTCAACACAAACCATAACACGAAAGGGAGATATCACCATGAAATCTACCGCCCGCATCGTCATCGCTCTCCTGCTCCTGTGCGCCGCAGTTTTGTCGGGCTGTCAGTCGAGAGATAACGGCAAGCCCGCCGACGTCACCACGCCGGAGCAGTCCGTCACCACGCCGCAGGAAAACACGGCAACACCCGATCCCGATTCACCGTGGACCCTCTCTGACAAATCAGACATTCGGATCGGAGACAAAACCTATTGCGCCACCTCATATTACCAAGCGAGCATAGGCACAGAACCGCTCCGAAAAATCGTTATCGCGCCGTCCGATTCTCCCGAAAGCAAAACCGAAATTCAGCTCGGCGCTCCGCAAGGCACCATAGAACCGTTGCTGTTTTCCACAGACGTAAATTTCGACGGCTTCCCCGATCTTTTGGTTTTGGACTTCACCAGTGCATACGGAGACAACTACACTGCAATTGTCTGGGATAAAGAAGAGCAGAATTTCGTCCGAACCTACGGCTTTGAAAAAATAACGAATTTTACCTTGGTCGACAACGGCGAATACATTTTGGGCAAACGCGGCGGGGATATGTCGGAGCATTACTCGATCTCCGTGTACAACGCCGTAGACCACGCCTTTGTGCGAACCAATTATCTCCGTTTTACGTTCCCGTATGACGGCGAAGAGAACATCTCGGTTTTCGAAGAGCATGTTATGGGTTGCAAGGTCCAAACCGATGATTTCACAGTGCCCGATGACGACGCTTTCCGCGAAAACCCAAAAATTCAGCCCTATTACGAAGCCGGCTCCACCTGGGACTTGAACGCAGAGAGATGGAACGCTTCCCAAGAGCAGGATCAATGGCACGAGAGAGCGGAACAAGCCGCCGACATATACGCCACCGCCCTTGCCCACGCCCAAAGGCGAGCTGCTTGCATAGCAATTTTCAATGGAGCCGTCGGACATTTTAAACGTGCCGCTCGATGCGACATAGACGCCGCCGCCGTCAGCAGGATTTCCTTCACCTGTATGACAGCCGCGGATCTCACCGCCATTCATGATGAAGGTACCTGCTGCATAGACACCGCCAGCGGCTCCTGATGCCGACGTGCACGAATCGATTGCGCCGCCTTCCATAATAAAGGTACAGTCTGAGTCTACATATACGCCGCCGCCAAGAGCACGTTCATTTGCAGTACACCTTTTAATCGTCCCGGCGTTCATGGTAAACGATGCACCGTTTGTCAGATACACACCGCCACCAGAAGTGACGGCATAAGATTGATAAATCGTACCGCCGTCCATGATGAACGAGCCGCCTTCCACATACACACCGCCGCCCAGCCGGAAGGCATCCCCCCCTCCAAACGAGTCGATCGCACCGGATTGTTCCTCGTTGCTGTCCGTCAGCGTCAGGCTGGCATTTTCGCCTATTACGCGAATCGCGCTGCACAAAGCTAGATCATTCTTTCTGATATGTCTGCCGTTCAGGTCCAACGTGACATTGCCCTCGATTACGATCGAGGCCCTGAGCACAACATTATCTGCCAGACGGTAGCTGCCTGCGGGAAGCGGATTCTCGTAAGAATATGCATTCAAATTCGGATTTACCGGGGTTGCTTCCCCTAAAAGTTTGTCAAGTTCTGTCTGATTCAGTTCAATTACGTTCCCTTCCGCAAACACCGCAGCCGGCAGCAAAGCGGCGCAGAGGCAGAGGATCAGGAGGAGGGACAGGAGACGTTTTTTCATGGCGTTTTTCCTTTCAGACGGCAGATTCTGTCTGCGAGCAGACAGAACAGCGGGATATCCCGCTGGGTGGCGGATGGCTTTTGTGCCATTATAACATGCCGGTGGGAAAAAGGCAAGGATTTTGGGAAGTTTATTTTTGCGGGCAAAAAAGCCTCCCCTTCCAGGGGAGGTGGCTCGGCGTGAGCCGAGACGGAGAGGTTGCTGCAAATTTGATAAAACCTCTCAGTCAGCCTGCGGCTGACAGCTCCCCTGAGAGGGGAGCCTTGGGGCGGCGATGTTTTGTAATTATGTCAACTGTTTGTTGTGCAGTTTGACAATTGCTTTTTTTCGGAAATCTGATAAAATGTAGCACGCTACTGATTTCGGTAGCGTGCTACGTTTTTAATTGGCAGGAGGCTTCTATGAACGATTGTTCCCAGAACCTCGGGCCGCGGCTAAGGTATCTCAACAACCGCATCACGCAGTATATGGATCAGCAGTTTCTGGCGCTCGATCTGACGTCGACGCAGTCGTTTCTTCTGCACCATCTGTCGCTGCATGAGCACGAGGCCGTGTACCCGAAGGACCTTGAGAAGCGCTTCCATCTGACGCACCCGACAGTCTCGGGCGTGCTGCAGCGGCTGGAAGCGAAGAATTTTATCATCATCGAGCCAGACAAGGCGGACCGGCGATGCAAACGCATCCGGCTGACCGACCGGGCCCGCCGCTGCGACGAGGCCGTCGGCCAGGCGTTTGAGACGCTCGAGCAGCGCATGTGCGCCGGGATGACCGAGGCCGAGCAGCAGACGCTGCGGCGGCTGCTCGATCTGGCGGCGGAAAATCTGAAAATCACGCAGACAATGGAGGTATCAGAGGTATGATCAAACGTTTGGCGGCCTGTATCCGGGAATACAAAAGGCCGACGATCCTGACCCCCGTGTGCATGGTGGGCGAGGTCGTATGCGAGTGCACGATCCCGCTGCTGACGGCGGATCTGATCAACGCGATCCAGAACGGCTGCACGATGCAGATCATCGAGGCGGTCGAACGGGTCAACGAACGGCAGAAAAGCGTGGTCTTCGAGAAATTGCAGGCCGCGCTGGGCGACCTGCGGGGCAAGCTCGTCACGATCTGGGGGCTGGCGTTCAAACCCGAGACCGACGACATGCGCGAAGCCCCGGCGACGGTGGTGATCGACCTTCTGCTGGAGGCCGGCGCCGAGGTCTGCGCCTACGATCCGGTGGCCATGCCCGAATCGCAGCGGCGGATGGCCGGGCGTCCGATCCGTTACGCCCGGACGATGTACGAGGCGGCCGAGGGCGCCGACGCCGTGGCCCTCATCACCGAATGGAAGGAGTTCCGCAT
>ERZ824600.2944-NODE-2944-length-17051-cov-6.095081_pt1 | contig 17051 bp, 18 predicted proteins | sample MGYA00519933_ERZ824600 | MGnify/ENA primary metagenome ERZ824600 (study PRJEB31778, sample SAMEA3449178) | human gut metagenome | biome: human gut; feature: human-associated habitat; material: faeces | place: United Kingdom | collected 2010/2012 ... | reverse complement strand
CGATTTCAAAGCCCAGCACATCGGCAAGCTGTACCGCTTCGGTATAGCGGAGCGACTCACGCTGGAGCTTGTTGGATAGATTGGAAACGCTGTCGCTCCATCCGTATTCATCCGATAACAGGTCAACGACCTCCTGCATGGTCATGCCCTGGCGTACAATGTACGACTTGATTTCATTTCTCAGATTCGATTTCATATAAAAATTCCTCCATAAGTTCGTGATATTGGTTTTCTGTGCGGTGAACTGCTGTCACCGACAAGTGTTGATTTTGAAGATGGTGTTTTTCTCTCAGATTTCGCTCTGCGTAGTCCTGTTCATAACAGCACCCTATCGGTTTTACTGTTTTGTGGTAGAGCAGACCAAGCAGGAAGAAACACTACAGTTCCGTGAATTGGCTTTACTGCCCCGTAAATCACCGAATGATGATTTTGATACTGCTATCAGTGTAAATCTTCACGGATTGCACAAGGCTTGATTTGGAGCATGGAAAAATAGCCTTGATAACAGTGCGAATGTGGTGAGTGGACAAAATGTCCACTTAGCACATTTCCGTAATTTCACGGCTGAACTTGAAAACATCCATCCTATCCATCCATCTATCCGAGATACCGCCGTTTTCGGGATGGATGGGATAGATGGATGGATAAATTTGAGTTCAGTTACAAAATCCCCGGCGAGATCAACGCTTCAATGCCCCAAAAGCCGTTGACCTGCTTGCCGAGGGAATTTGTGATGTGGTTATCGTGTTCCAGACCAAACTCGTCTGCGTGTTTCTTTAGCGTCATGCTGACCGTTCGTGCCGCCAACGGCTTGTAGGTGTTATCGTTGCACCAAATGCAATAGATGGCATACAGATCGGCAGAGGTAATGGTGCTGTCCGCTTTCAGACGGATATATCCCTCCGAGCGCAAAAATAGCAGCACATTATCCGCATCACGCCTTGCCTGTTCACGGTTGTCCTTGGTACGGCTGCTTTCAGAAAAGCGGTAGTTGTTTGCTATCAGTCTGCGTAAGCCCTCCAGACACCACAGGAAAATGCCCTCGATTTCAGAAACGAGCTTGTCCGCAAGAAACGGGTCATCCTCTCGGTCAAGGGGTTTCTTCTTTACCGAAAGAATAAGCTGTCTGCGGTAAAAACCGTCCGAATGGTCATAGAGGGATTCCAGATCACCGTTGGAGAACGCAAGGAAACGGACGTACATTTCCCCTTGGTAGCTCTGTTCGCCCTTACGTTCCAAATCCATCGGCATTTCCGCTGTGATAAGGGATTTCAGATAATGTGTAGATTTAAGTGCTTCCATCTTCATATCATCGTCCACCATGACAAGCTCGTGTTCCAGATCGGCTCTGGCAAATGGACTACGCTCCACCTTGGCAATGCTGCCGTTTTTGAGATTGGCACCGAGCATAGCCTGCATGACAACACCGATACGGCTTTTACCCTCGCCGCCGTTGCCCTTCAGAAGCATCATGGTCTGTCCCCGTGTGGTAGGGATAAGGCAGTAGCCGAGATACTCCTGCAAGGTCAGAATGTCCTCATCCTCCAACAGTTCTGATAAAAAATGCAGCCATGTTACAGGCTGCGGAGCATCGGGATTGTATTTGACGGGCAGACGGTTACGGCAGAACTCCTTGTGTTCGCTGAACTCGCCCCTGACAAACAACGTGCCGTTGGCAACGTGCAGCCTGTCCTCGTGGACGGGTAAGTTGTCCTTGTATGCTTCCATGCGGAGCATTTCAAGCAGATTGGAGCATTTTTTAGCCAGCCCTACTTTCAGAAAGGGACGCAGCATTTCGTAAATCTCCTTCTTGATGCCGTTTTCATCGTGGATGCGTCCCTCTTTAGAAAAGAACTTGCCGCCCACACAAACCATAGGGTGACGGCAGATGAAATCACAGCAAAAGCCGACTTCATCCAAAAACTGTCCGTTATACCATCCCGGCTGTTCTTCAATGCAATCATCTTTCTTCTTGCTCATAAGACCTCTCCTTTCTGTGTTTTTTCAGATGCATTTGCAGCTTTTGAAGCTTGCCATCGGTCATCATCATGTCGATAACCTCGGTGCGCTCATAAGAATCTTCCATAATCAGAAGATCCACCAGATACTCCACATAATCGAGCGTGTGGCAGGCTTCCACAAAACGATCATCCTGCGTGTCCTCCGGCGATCTCGGCGCATACAGCCGCTTCCATTCTTGAAGCAGCTTCATATACTCCAAGAGCGCAGAAAAGCACAACTTCTCATTTTCTCTGAGTCGCTGTGCTTCGCTTTTCCTGTTCAGTTTTTCCTGCATTGCCTTGTCGGGTGGCTTGTCCTGCGTGATGCCGAAGTCGTATGCCAGCTTCTTCGCTGCATCGTACAGGGTCAAGCCGTGGAGCTTTGCTGTGAAGTCGATCACGTCCCCATGCTCACCGCAAGCGAAACAATGGTAGTGGTCATCGTCCACAAACAGGCTCGGATTGCGGTCATTGTGGAATGGGCAGAGTGCTTTCCCGTGACGGTTGACTTCCACGCCGTATCTCTCCGCCGCTTCTCTTGTGTTGATACTTGTCTTTACTGCTCCGAATACATTCATCGCATTCCTCCATAATTCTTATTGATTAGGGATGATTTTTCATCCCCTCGTGTATATTATGAGGAAAATCGAAAAAAACAGGCTAATGGCATGACAAGCTCATTTCAAAAAACATGACAAGGCGTTTCAGCACAAAACAGCGTAAAATCTTGGATGAATACGGCGAAAAAATCAGCCGTTGTTCTATATTTTGTCACAAATGTATGGTATAATAGGAGAAAAGAAAAAACATGACAGATTGGAGGCGGGCACATGAGCATCCTTAATCAAAATCTGCTGACGCTTGATTTTTGGCAGGACAAGGTAATATACGGCAAGCAGACCGTTCCTATTGGTACGATTGGCTGTGCCGCACTCAACATCACCGATGAACAGATCGCAAAACTAACAACGCTCTGCCAGCCGTTGACCGAAATCATTCTCATGCTCGGTACGGGCAACGTGGATGTGTCCGTGTTCCCTGTGGCAGAAAAAGCTCTGCTGAAAATCATCCGTTTCTTGCAGAAAACGGAGCCGTTCTCTTTTCTGGATTTGGCAACAGACGAAACAGAAATTCACCGGCTTTTCGATGAAGCACACATAGAAAATATCGTTGCGTACATTAAGGCGGCACAGGAAATCGGTGCAGTTGCCGCCTTTGACGTGAAATACAGTCGTGGTGTTGGTGTGTTGAAGCTGATACAGGTCATGGCTCAGCTCGGCGGCACGTTGCAGATTTACAAGCAATCCATGACAGCTTTTGCCCATGCGCTCCACGACAGCCAGCGCACACCGGACGGATATGCCGCCGCATTTGCAGAGCATTTTCCCAAAGATGATACATTGTCGCCCGACAATTCCATGTGGATGCAGTTGACCAATACCACGACACAGTATGTGTCCGCTGTCATGCCGAAAAAAGGCATACCGCAGCTTGTAAAGCGTATGCACTATGTTTCCTTTGTGGGAATGTTCCGTTCCGACTTGTTTGAGGGCTTGTGTGTCGGTCATGCACCGAGGAAATGCCCCATCTGTGGTAAATGGTTTCTGACCACCGATGCAAGGCAGACCAAATACTGCGGAGGGCTTGCACCGGGGGACAAACTCGGACGTACTTGCAGACAGATTGGCAATCTCAAGGGTAGAGAGCAACGAGAGCTTGCGGACGACCATCCGATTAAGGCGATCTACACACGCCGCATGAACACGATCACGCAGTATCTCCACCGTGGTACTCTGGACGAGCAGACCGCTGCCGTGATGAAGCGTCTGGCAAAAGACAAATTAGAACGTGCGATCTTCGACCACGAGTATGCTAAGGGCAGCTATGAAGCGGAGATGTCGCAGGATGCTTTACTGAATGAAGCAAGGATAAGAGGATAAAGCAACAAGATTGGAGGTATATTCATGTTGCAGAATTTGAGCATCGAAAAAATCAAGATATTTGAAAATGAGTTCAAACAGTTTATGGGAATAAAAGATTTTCCTGCATATCAACTAACCACCAAGGAAGTTTCATTAGCAATTGCTGATTCATGTGGTTTTGATAGTGCTGCATCTACATTCTACAGTCCGAAAACCAATATTCATACATTACAAATAAGCACCAATCTAATACTATCAAAATATTTGGTATTCCACGAGTTCACTCATATACTTGATGCAGATATGTATGCGAACGGCGATAGCACAAAATATGCGGGACTCTCCGGCTATACGGAATATCATGCATCTCAAATAGAGCTAATGCAGTTGTTGGGTACAAAAACAGCAACTGACAAAATATCTTTTGAGATGAATACAATTATTAGCACGTTTTCTGGCGATAAAAGCGTTGCGCAATATATCCGAGAAAAACAGGAGCACGCAATACAACTATTCAGTAGAGCAGATTTTCCCGCTGATATTAACACATTAAAATCTGCTTTTGGTGTCCTGTACAATTATTGGGGACTGCGCTCAATTTGCGAGATGTATGCATCTGATTATGTAGAAGAAGTTCAAAATGATGCGTTTCTTCAGTTTATCCCTACTATAAACTTCTGCTTAATGAACATTATGATGCATGGATGGCTCGATAAACAAAATATTGAGAAGAGTATCCCTCTGTACATAAATACTCTGTTCCCACTGATTGAGAAATATAAGCTGATATAATTGCTCGAATTTGATGTAAAACGCTATGAAAGGAGGTGCGCCAAATGTCCGAAGAACGCTTCTGGAATACCGATGAATATGCCAGCACGGCACAATTTACCGTGCCGGACGGAGCCATGACCATGCGACAGGCAGGGCGCATCTTCCGGCTTGATCCTGCGCCGCCCAAGGTAGAGGATATCAATGATTACATCATTTCCGCTGTCCGTGAAAATGATGTGACCTACTTTACATACTTCCTCCATCATTATGAGTCCAGGCTGAACAAGCGAGTGTACCGATTTCTGCAAACTGAGGGCATTGACCGATATGACCCGCTGCGTTTTCTGGATTACAAGCTCAGTTGCGTTCTCGCCATGTTGGAGTGCTTGCAAAACTACGCTCCCGACAAAGGTGCAGACTTTCTGACCTACGCCCATCACTTCATCGGCAACGCACTTTTAGATTGCCGCAGACAGGAAGAAGCAGGCTCATTCAAATCTCTGGACGAGTACAAAGCTGCCCGCGGCATTGCATGGCTTTACAACAACTCCGGCAAAAGCACAAAGGAAGTCATTGCCGAATATGCCGCCGAGCAGAACTGCACCGAAGAAACTGCCGCCGAGTATCTGACTCTTGCAAGGCAGAACCGCAGCCGTGTTCCGTTCTATTCCACCATACAGGACGAGGACAGCGAGGAAACGGGCGAAGATGTTACCCGTGACGACAGTTGGAACTATGCGGATATTCTCTGGAACGGTGTTCGTGCCGATGCGGTGCAAGCTGCCTTTGACAAGCTCAGTTACAAGGAGCAGACCTATCTTGAAAAACGAAATGCGATCTGCATGACCTGCGGACGTGTCAGTTCATGGGAGGAACGCCCCACCTTTGAAGATTTGGCGGTCATGTTTGAGGGCAGCACAGCCAGCGGCGCAGAGCGAGCTTATAAGAAAGCTCTGGACAAGCTGACGGGACATCTGGTAGATGCCGGTGTCCTCGGTGTTGTGGAATTGAAGCTGATCGAGAAAAACAAAAAAATCGCCGCCGCTGCATACGAGTACAAAGCGGTACATCGGTATGCAAGCGACGATGATGAATGGGGAGAAATACGATTTGACTTTTCTGCCGGAACAGCGCAGATCGTAAAACTTGCAGACGGCGATACGAGCAGAACGAACGTCTTTGCAAAAATCGCAATCCGCAAAATTCTGAAACTCTCTATGAACGAGCTTCCGAAGAAATTGACGATTCCCTTTGAGTTGGAATTGGAGAAAATACGGTACGGGGGCTGATCGCTGCGGCGGGTTTTTATATACCTCTTGCTCCCCCGTTGGCACAGCAAATCTTTCCGCACAGCTTCAAGATTTCCTATGCCAACTACACCCGAACAGCCGGATTTTGCTCATAGCAAATTCCTTGTTTTTTGTAGCTTACAGCCCACAAAATCCGCCTGTTCTGCTGCCGCCGAAAAGTGTCTGTCGAGCGTGGGACAGCCCCTTTCCAGCGTCAGCGGTCGCAAAAGGTATAACACACTAGACTTTGCAAGCAAAATCGTGTGCCAACAGGGATGCTTCTCGCCCCTATTGGAAACCCAGAGCCAAGGGATTTCACCCCTCTGGACACCCCGCATATTTTCCTCGAAAATGGTACCCAAACTGTAAAAATGCAGTTTGCTACCTTTCCTCAGAAAATACAAAACCGCTGTAATCTCCATCCTTGCGTGGATGAAAAATTACAGCGGTTTTCATTTTGCCTCACTCATTGAAAACTGCGTTTAATTCGTTTGGCAATGGAACGCACGGCGCAGATTCACTCCGTTCAACGCTATGCCTGGCATTCCATAGTTTGAAGTGCTGTCGATTAGTGTTCGCTTATATAACTAATAAAATCCTTTTCAACCAACTCGTAATCCACCGACGATTGAAGCCGTCCGAGTTGGTCTTTCCAAGAGTCGATATTGGTTCGCACCTTGCGGAATCCAAGTGCTTCGTAAACGTGCTGCGCTCTTGTGTTCGTCAAGTTAGTGTCGAGGACGATTTTAGAACAGCCGTTTCGGAACAACCAACCAATCAGCATACTCAAAACCTTTCTGCCGACACCACGGTTCTGACAATCAGTTTCGCAGATCTTAATGCCGATTTCTGCAACACCATCAGACACGTTGCGGTAATTGCACTCACCAATCAAACGGTCGCTTTCTTCAATAACCATACGACCGTTACCAAGTCCTTTTACAACTTCATCCTCGGTCGTTCCCAGCCCGTTAGGAAAACCGGCGTGTGCCATCACAGCACCGTCATTCCACCAAGCGGCAAGCTGTTTCGCATCGTCAACTTCGGCTTGACGGATTGTTAAGTTCTCATATTGTATCATAATTATCTTCTGTTTTTGAATCAAGCGGCGACTCGGCGCACCAAATCGCCGCCCTTTCGTTAGTTATTCAATGTGTGCGAAAGTTGTACCCAAGGCAATGTCAAAGCCAAGTGCTTGATACATCTTTTCATCACACGGTGCACAGCATACCGTTAAGCTCGATATGCCATTATCCTTGCACCAAGCCTGTGCAGCCTGCGCTAATTTACGAGCAACACCTTTGCCACGGAAAGCAGGTTCGATGTAAAAATCCTCATATACTCCCGTATCGGAGCAAGAGAACGTGGAATAGCATTTAGCAACGCTACACATACCGACAGCACGGCATCCACGCTTTGCAACAAAGAAGGTGGTCTTGCCGTCTTTGATCGCTTGCTGAAGCTGTTTCTGCATTTCCTCCGTGAGCGATTCTTCACCGATGTCTTTTTTGAAGCCGTTTTCCAATTTCAATAGCTGCCAATCGGTTGGATTGTCCAAGACCTCTACGGTGAAAGGCGTTTCATCGTTTGGTGGCAAAATCATCAACGGCTCGCCCCATTCGTCAACACCGTTCTCAATGAAACCTACACTTTTCCAAAAGCGCAGGCGGCGATCATTACTGCCATAATTCAATTCGGCATAGAGTGCGCCGTATTCCTCTGCCCAATTCAACAAAACTTTGGCACATTCTTTGCCTGTACCGTTTCCACGATATTCCGGATACACGCAGTATTCCATAATGAAGCATTTGCCATCCTCGGAGGTGTAGATCACCGGCAAGGCAAAGCCTATGTCTTGTCCGTTCCTTTGAAAGAATAGGTAGTAGCACCGATCTTGCGGTCTGTCGTGGATCTCCTGCATCGTGGATCGGTATTCATCACCGAGGAAGTAATCTCTTTCCTCTGCGTTTGGGTCGGGAAACATATCCCGTTTGTAATAGGTGTGAAGCTGCTCCCAAAAGAGTGCAACGTCGTTTTCCGTGATCGCTTCACGGATGGTGATTTGGTTTTCCATTTCGTTTCCTCCAAAATTTTATTCGGAGGGTTAGGAAGCGTGAACCCTCCATACACGACTCATTTTCATAAAAAACCACCCTTTCTGTTTCGTATTTGTACTCAAAACACTTGTGTAAGTGTTGATACCAAGTTGATTTCAAAATTTACTTAATTATTTCATTTTGCTCTTTACAAAAATATTAGATCAAAGCGAATGTATTCTTCTCCCAATCTTCATATCTTGCCGCCACTTTGGAGCTTCGCCATCGTCTGCCCAATACTCGTCCATAGCGACAATCTTATCGTCTTTCAGCTTGATGAAGGACGTAACGTGGAAAGAAGCGGAGCGATCCTTGGGATATACCCGTGTAGCAGTGATAATCATATCGTCCGTCGTGACGATCTTTTCAACCTCGCCATCCCAATCACCGGGATACTCGCAGTTGGCTCTTATAAATTCCTCGACCGTGAAATGCTCGTTGGAGCAATGCCAATTCACATAAGCATCGGCGTGGAAATATTCTCTTATCTCGTCTGCTCTCTGTGCGAGAACGTCAGACCAAAACTGTTGTATGTTCATAACAAATGTCCATCCATAATGTTCTGTAATGCGTCAATAAGCTTGCCGTAATGCTTCTTTAACCTTTCGCTTTCGGTATATACTGCATCAAAGCGGATAAGACGATCTACGATATGCTCTGAGACAATACTCTTGTAATCTGTGGTATCTTCATATCTGCGTATTATCAAATTACCTCTTGATTCCTCGTCAAGAAGGCGCAAATATAGATCGTTAATGGCGATTTCACGGATAACAGCGACTTCATTTTCACTGACAAGCTCGGGACTCCATGATGTCATTCCTCGCATAAATCCCTCATCGTTGATCTCATAGATCGAACACTCATTATCTTTGAATAACAACCGGAAGGCACCGGGATAGCATTCCATAATAACGGGGATACCATTTTCTTCGCTGATAATAAAGTCAAAATCATCATGGGGCGCACCAAATAGAAGCCCAGTGACCACATTTTCGATAGCATATACATATGGCTTTTTGTGCGTAGAAACCTGCGGTTTCAATTTTTTAAGACCTGCGGTTTTTGATATATGGTAAAGCATACTTATCTCTCCAATCTGAAGGTCAATCCATCATATTTCTGCCCGTGAACCTCTCGTGTACCTATGTTGCGGTTGCACTCTATAAAGCCGAGCTTTTCAGCACAGCGGAGCATACGGACGTTACCCGACCAAGTTTGTGTGTAAAGCTCGTCCACGCCGTTCTCAAAGTAGTAACTCATAAAGGCACGGAGAGAGTTTGTGCCAATGCCGTTACCCCACACGTCGGGTTCGCAAATATCAATACCGATAGCAAGATAAACGGTCTGACCGTCCTTGATCTCGCCAATCCATTCGTAGTTCTCGTCAATGGGGTAGGAGCTTACCCATCCAACGTGCCTGCCGTTCCATTCGATTTCAAACTTCCAACGGCGAACATCGTCGGGCAGGTCTTTCACAGACTCATAGTATTCACGCCATGACGTGCGCTCGGTTTCCTCGTCCGATTCGATAGGCTCCCACGGTGCATCCGTATTCGACCACTCGGTTTCGGTGGTGAACCAACGCACATAGTCCTCAATGTCGGACTCTATCATATCCCGAAGGATGATGTTTTCAAATTTGATTTCCATGTTTCCTCCAATCTTCCTTCAGCAGACCGTAGAAGTACAGGTCTGCCCAGTTGCCGTGGTTATCCTTTGTCTGGTTCCGTTGGATGCCCTCAAGCTGCATACCCAACTTTTTCATCAGTCCGACAGACTTCACGGCATCGATTGCTTCAGCAAAAACCTTATGGGCGTTCAGCTCTCCAAAGGCATAATCAATCACAGCTCTGCAGGATTCGTATGCGTATCCTTGTCGCCAAAAGCTGCGGTTGTAGATCCAGCCCATTTCATATACACCCTCGTAGGCTTCGTTGAACAGGATGTAACCCATCATTTTGCCGCTTTCCTTGTGAACCGCTGCCACAGCACCTTTTCTTTCAATGCAGAAAGAAATCAAAAACTTCTCCGTTTTATCAAAGTCGTATGCCAGTTCGCAGTTCTCCATGGTTTCATCATCACCGAAGATTTCGTGCAGATCAGCGGCATCCTCCGGTGTGAAATCACGAATTATCATTCGTGGTGTTTCTATGTACATTTTTATCCCTCTTAATAATCAAATTCATGTTCGCCGACCGTAATTGTCTGCGTGAGCTTTTCGCCTTGGTATGGCTTGCGAATCTCAATCAGATTCAAAACTGTATAACCACGCTTGCGCAGAAATTCGATCATGCGGTGATTGTTGGGGTGAACGTAGTTGTAAACGGTATCATCGCCATAAGAAGCGGCGATTTCTTCCGCTTTGCTGTGCAGAGCAGTAGCAACACCGTGACGACGGTATTCCTTTTTGACAAAGATGGACTCCACCCACACGACCTCGCTATCAATACGGCAGACCACATAACCTGCGTATTCACCATCTATAAGAGCCGCAAACACCGGAAACTTGGCAGAAAGATATTCTTCCATTTCCTCACGTCCGGCGTCAATGTTCGGCTTGGATACAATGCCTTTATATGAACGCAAATCTACCCGAAACAGGGCAACCATTTCCGCAAGTGCGTTATTTACCTGTGTTACCTCTAATATCTCAACCATAATTGCCCTCCTTGCGTATGGACATAAAATCACATAATAATTATACCACGAAAATGTGAAGAATTCTACCACATATGCAAAAATCCCGCCCATCCCGACAAAATGTAGTGGTCAGAATGGGCGGGTGATGGTTAATCAAGTGGCTTATACTCTGTTACAGTTCTTAAATATGCTTCGGGATCGCCGTTCAAAATAAGGTCTACGTACTCCAAAGGAGCGTTGTAGATAAGATAATCAAGCTCTGAGCGTTCGTACATATTGCGGGCAACCTCGTTCTCAACTGCAATCGTATCAATCGCAATCATGCTGCCATCGGTGTATTTCAGTTCCACACAGCAATTATCAAAGTTATATTCGCAGGAAATCAGCTTTTTCATAGGGTTTACCTCCAAAATTGTATTGTTTGGAAGTAATGTAAGCGTGGGTTTTAGTGTGGTGTCTTTAAGTTTGGGAACCCCCGCGTTCCCAATTTGAAACGGATTGTGCGGTTATGCCCAAGCGTTCGCCCAATTCCGCCTGCGTCAGCCCGACGGTCTTCCTGCGGGCAGCGATATAGGCTCCTATTTGTTCCTGGTTAAGCATTGTTTTTTCTCCTTTGCTTTTTTGATGAAACAATTATAGCACGCGGAACGGAGGCGGAAAAGCGAGTGATGCTTTATTTTTTTCGCCGATTGTTAAGCCGGCGTTCAGAAAGAGCGCAGGCGGTCGGCGGCAGAAGAAACATGAACAATTGCGCTGTTCATGTGCGGGTGCAAATGTGATATAATTTCTTTGTGATACGTTTCAAATTGATTAAATAATCAATAACTTATACTGATTCACAAAAACATCAATCAAGCTTCGGCAAAAGTACGAACAATTCGACTGAAAAATCCGGATTCAATTGCGAAAGTTTATAACAATGCTGCCGAAAAACTCGGGAACTCCGCATATAAGCTTTGATACGGATTTTGGGCAGGTTCCGCATTCTCGAATCCGAATTAACTTTCAGTCATTCTTATTCGTTGTTCGGGTTCTGGGTTACATGAATCGTGATGTCAACGCCGTCCGCCCTGTCGGATTGGGATACGTCAACATTCATGCCGCCGGAGCGCAGGTACTCACAGGCGGAATTCACCGTGTTCATGAACATGCGGTAATCCTTTACAATTCGCATAATGACGGGGCGGGGCTTTGCACCGTCCTTTTTGCTGTCGAACAGTGAGTTGAGCTTTTTTTCAACAAGGCGTTCGGTGTCCTTAACGCTCAGGCCGTCCTCGCCGGCTTTTTTGATTATTGCAAGCTTGTCCGCATCGTCCGAAAGGCGCAGCACGGCGCGGGCGTGGCGTTCACTCAGCCCGTAAAGGCCGACAGCTTCGCGAACTTCAGGGGAAAGTTTGAGAATACGGAGCTTATTTGCAATGAAACTCTGGCTTTTGCCGAGACGGGAGGCAAGCTCCTCCTGTGTGAGCTTCAGCTCGTCCAAAAGGGCTTTATAGCATTCGGCCTCTTCAAAATAATTCAAATCCTCACGCTGAAGGTTTTCAACAACGGCCATCAGTGCGGAATCGGCGTCAACCGCGGAGTTGTCAACTATACAGAGCGCTTTTTCCGACCCAAGGCTCCGCAGCGCACGCAGACGGCGTTCACCGGCGATAAGCTCGTATGTTTCGCCGTTTTTGCGAACGACAAGGGGCTGGATCAATCCGACCTGCCGAATGGATTGTGCAAGCTCGGATATGCTTTCGTCATCAAAGGTTTTTCGCGGCTGAGCAGGGTTCGGAACGATGGAATCCAGTGCCAGTTCAACAAGCTGGCGTTTTGCCTCGGCAGGCTGTGCGCCTGCTGTTCCGCTTTTTTTGTCTTTCAGAAAATCAAACAGTGCCATATTGAATAAAACTCCGAATAAAACTCCGTTGCCGCTCTGCCGTTCGGACAGGTAAAAACTGCCTTTTCGGGCAAGCGGATATTTCGGTTGTGCGGAGAATGAGCTCCGCATGTAGATTATACATTATTGCCCGGTATTTCCGCAAGCGGGAATATCGTTTTGTTTTGTCGAAACAGGATGAAACATGAAAGCACGGAGCGGGAAATACCTCGCTGTGCATCTGCGCGGGGTGAAACCTGCTCGGACGGGGGCGGTTCAAGGGATTGAATCAAAGTCCGTATTTTTTAAGCAGTGCATCGAGTTCACCGCTTTTTTGCAGGTCATAGATGAACAGTTCCGCAAGCTGAGCAACGGCGGGTTCATCCGCGGCTGAGGCGATTGCATATTCGACATTGCCGAGACTTGTTTCATGGCGGATAAATCCGTGTGCGGATATATCTTCCGCATATCTTGTGCAGTAAGCACCGGTGACGACCGCACCGGCAACGGTGCCGCGCGCAAGCGCATCGAAAAGCTCCGGATAGGAGGCGAAAGCTTTTGTTGTGAACACGATTGCATCGGCGGGAAGCTCCGGTGTGCGTCCCTTAAGCCGGTCAATGAGAGTGCGTTCAACTTTTGTTTCGTGTGCATCAATGTATTTCTTAAGCCTTGTTTCACCTGCCGTGCCCTGAACAAAACCGATAACAAGTTCGTTCAGCGGAGTTGTTTCGCTGCCGCTTTTAACAAGCACGGAGCATGTATCCGTATAATACGGATAGGAGTAGACATATTTTGAACTTGCGCCGCGCGGCATCAATGCAACGGCGGCATCGATTGTGCCGTCCGAAAGCTTTGTTGAAGCGGTTTTACCGTTCACGGTGATGAGTTTTGCCGCCGCATCCCCGGCGGTGTCGGGAAGCAGATACGCAGCGAATTTTTGCGCAAGCTCGATTTCAAACCCTTCGCCGCCTTCGGCAAAGAGCGGCATATCGTCCCGCACGCCGACGGCAAGCACGCCGCGTTCGCGTATGCGCTGAATTTCCGGGGTGTTCATAAGCTGCGTTCGCGGCTTTAAGAGCGCTGCAAGAAGAACGAGCAGAACAAGCCCCGCCGCACAGCAGAGCGCGATGCGGACGGGTTTGCCCTTTTCGCCGCGAAGAGTAAAATTGAGCCGAAGCTTTTTATGCTGTTTTCCGTCGCGGAGGAAACTCCGCCGCGGGTGATGATGTCGATTTTTCATGATTAATATTATATCAGTAAAGACGCACATTGACAAGAGCGGCATGTTGACAGTATAATGTATAATTGGGTAAACATTGATTAATTCGGAACATGCCTTTCGCGAATGCACCTGCCTTAACCGCAGCCTGTCCGAAACCGATTCGGGCATTCGGGTGTTTCGAAACCGCGATTTGCCCAAAGCGGCCGCCGAATCGAGTTTTTGCGAAAACAAATTATTCGGAACGAACCTGACATTAAGCAATCAAGCCCCGCAAGGGGAGAAAGGTTTACAAATAGAATGAAATCATTAACAACAACCGAACTTCGGGCACTCTTTCTTCGCTTTTTCGGCGAAAGAGGACACACGATAATCCCTTCGGCTTCCCTTATTCCCGAAAACGATCCCACGGTTCTTTTCACAACGGCAGGTATGCATCCGCTCATGCCCTATCTTATGGGCGCGGCGCATCCGGCGGGAGTTCGCCTTGCCGATGTCCAAAAATGCGTTCGCACGGGTGATATCGATGAAGTCGGCGATGCAAGCCATCTGACATTTTTTGAAATGCTCGGCAACTGGTCCCTTGGTGACTACTTTAAAAAGGAGTCGATCGCATGGAGTTGGGAATTCCTGACCGATGAAAAATGGCTCGGCATCGATCCGGACAGGCTTTATTTCACATGTTTTGAGGGCGATGAGCGCGCTCCGCGTGATGAGGTTTCGCGCGATCGCTGGATTGAAATGGGCGCTGATCCGAGTCACATCTTCTTCCTGAACGCAAAACATAACTGGTGGATTCCCGGAACGAGCGGCCCCTGCGGCCCCGATACCGAAATTTTCTTTGATACGGGCAAAGAGAAATGCTGCGATGAATGCAGCCCCGCATGCGATTGCGGCAAATATCTTGAAATCTGGAACAATGTTTTCATGCAGTACTTCCAGCCCGCAAACGGCGAGATTCGCATGCTTGAAAAGAAAAACGTTGACACGGGCATGGGCCTTGAACGCACGATTGCAACGCTTCAGGGCGCGGAGAGCGTCTATGACACGGATGCCTTTGCGCACATACTTGCGCGCATCAGCGAGCTTTCCGGCAAGAACTATCGTGATAATGCCGAAACAACACGTGCGTTCCGCATCGTTGCCGACCACATCCGCACAAGTGCGTTCATGCTGGGCGACCCGCGCAGCGTAACCCCGAGCAATGTCGATCAGGGCTACATTCTCCGCCGGCTTATTCGCCGCGCGCTTCGCTATGCAATGCAGCTGGGCATGCCCGAAAACTCACTCAGCAAAATTGCCGAAACCGTTATTTCGGATTACGGCGAGGTCTATCCCGAACTGCGCGAAAACGAAGCCCGAATCATTCGCGAACTTGACACGGAGGAGGCAAGATTCCAGCGCACTCTCACCAACGGTATGCGCGAATTTGAGCGCATCAAAGGCAAGTTTGAAAACGGTATAATTGACGGAAAGAATGCGTTCCGCCTGTTCGACACATTCGGTTTCCCCATTGAGTTCACCGAGGAAATGGCGCGCGAAAACGGCCTCACCGTTGATGTTGAGGGGTTCCGTGCCGCATTCGAAGAGCACCAGCAAAAGTCCAAAGCGGGCGCGGAGCATAAGTTCAAAGGCGGCCTTGCGGAAGCAACCGACGAAACGGCAAAACTGCACACTGCGACGCATCTGCTTCAGGCAGCACTGCGCAAGGTTCTTGATGAGTCCGTTGCACAGCGCGGCTCGAACATCACGGCCGAACGTCTGCGCTTTGACTTCTCCTTCCCGCGTAAAGTGACTCCCGAGGAGCTGCGCGAGGTCGAAAAACTTGTCAACGAAGCAATTGATGCCGGTGTTGACATTACCTGCGAAGAAATGACCGTTCCCGAGGCGCGTGCGCGCGGCGCGATCGGCCTGTTCGGCGATAAATACGGCGAACGTGTAAAGGTTTATACAATGGGTGACTACAGCTGCGAAATCTGCGGCGGGCCCCATGCCGCAAACACCGGCGAACTCGGCACGTTCAAAATCAAAAAAGAAGAGGCTTCAAGTGCGGGCGTGAGAAGAATCAAAGCCGTTCTGATTCCGAAAGAGGAAAAGAAAGACTGATTTTATCTCGATAAAACTTCAATTCCCGATACTTTGGCGCATTGAGCCGCGGCCCGCATTCGACTTGGATTTCGAGCGGAGGCCGGCTGCGGTTCAAACGGCGAATGCAAATGCGAGGAGGATATGCAATGGCGAAAACGAGCAAAAATGCTTGACTTGAATACGATTGGAAGTTGGACGGCGGTGATGCGCGGTTCCGCGTTGATATGTCGCTGTATACAAATGCACCGATCGAGGGCTGCGCGGAGCTTGTTTTCATCTACTGCGCAAGCCTTTCGGAGCAGCCGCTCAAGGCAGGCGAGCTGCGCCGAATTGACAGCCTTATTGCCCGATGCATAAAGAAACTCGGCAAAGAATATGTCGGCTGCATTGAATCCGCCGCAATGCACCAGTATTATTTCTATATTGACAGCGAAGAAAAGTATTCGGCACTTCAGCAGCTGCTTCAAAAAGAACGCAAGCTGACGGTGAAACTCGGCTGCAAGTCCGAACCGAAGTGGACGACATATTTTAAACTTCTTTATCCCGATGCTGCAAAGCTGCAAACCGTCCGGAATAAGGAGAACATCGAAAAACTTTATTCGAACGGGGATTCCGAGGCTGCACGGAGGCTGAATCTTCACATGTATTTCCGCTCTGAACCGCTCCGTCTGCAATTTGAAGAGGCGGCAAGACGGGAAGGCTTTGCGATCGGCAGCGCGGTGGACAGAGAGATGAGCGAGCTGCCGTACGGCGTGATTCTCCACATAATTTGTCCGCTGAAAAAACGCAGCGTTGATGAGGTCACGGTGCTTGCGATACGCATTGCGGAGCAGTTCGGCGGCAGATTGATGTTTTGGGATTGTCCGCTTGCGCCGCAGTCGCTGAAGTGATGCGGCGGAATGAATAAAATCAATATAATGACGGCGCAGTGCGTGGAACCCGACTCCGCACTGCGCCTTTTTTATCAGCCAACGGGGTCAAAAAGGGGGGGCGAATTTGCAAAAAAAAGCGGAAATTGCGGATATACTTTTTAATATAATGAGCGAAAGGAGGGCAAAAAGGGGTTATAAACGTCGAAAGGGAATTGCAGCATTCCGGTAGGGGTATGAACAACACGGAAGGCAATGCGGCGTAAAAAGGGACGGAAAGAAAAATG